>Ga0247727_10012068_pt1 | contig 14921 bp, 10 predicted proteins | sample WisWelCaveWW1625_FD_202498 | JGI IMG/M metagenome (GOLD analysis project Ga0247727, IMG submission 202498) | Biofilm microbial communities from Wishing Well Cave, Virginia, United States - WW16-25 | ecosystem: Environmental > Aquatic > Deep subsurface > Groundwater > Cave microbial mat | place... | reverse complement strand
GGCTGCGCTGTGACCTCTAAGGAGGGTAAAATCACAGGAATTTTTACTGAGAGAGATATATTAAACAAGGTCATGTTAGAAAAAATATCATGGAAAAGCCCCATTAAAGAGTTTGTCACTCCAATGCCTGTAACCATGTCAGAGGATGAACCGTTGAGAAAAGCGTTATATCTGATGAGGAAGAAAAATTTTCGTCGTATCCCAGTCCTTGAAAAAAATGGCCGTTTCAAAGGGGTGCTATCCATTCGTAAAGTCATTAGCTTATTTGCTGAGCATTTTCCTGGAGAGGTGATGAATCTTCCTCCACGTCTCCATCATCTTCCAAAAACCCAAGAGGGAGGTTAAGGGCATCGATGTCTGAAACAAAATCCCAAGTGAATAAAAACGTTGATATAAAGAAGTCTCCATCCAAAAAAGACTCGGGATCTACTGAACTGGAGACCGTTGCAATTCGATTCGCTGGGGATTCCGGCGATGGCATGCAGCTTACCGGAACTCAATTTACACAAACATCTGCCATCATTGGAAATGATATCGCCACTTTCCCCGATTTTCCTGCAGAAATTCGTGCCCCTGCTGGCTCTTTGCCTGGAGTGAGCGGATTCCAGATTAATTTTTCAAGCCAAGATATCCGAACGCCTGGGGATGTCCCCAATGTGCTTGTTGCCATGAATCCAGCTGCCTTAAAGGTTCATTTGAAGGATCTTGAAAAAAGTGGAATTCTGATTGTGAATACAGACGCCTTTAACGAAGTTAATTTCAAAAAAGCTGGATATGAAAGCAATCCTTTGGAAGACGGCTCTTTAGCTCCTTATCGAGTGTACGACATACCTATTACGAAACTTAATGAGGAAGCGCTCAAAGATTTGCCGCTTTCAAAAAAAGAACAGGATCGCAGCAAAAATTTCTTTGCTTTAGGTTTAATGTATTGGCTTTACGACAGAACCATGGAGCCCACGCTTCGATGGATTGAACAAAAATTTGCAAAGACCCCAAGCATCGCAGAAGCCAATCGAAAATCCTTGAAGGCTGGCTATCATTACGGTGAAACCGCCGAAATATTTACGACCCATTATCATGTTCCAGAAGCTCGCTTAAATCCTGGACTTTATCGGCAGATTACTGGGAACCAGGCAGTTGCTTTAGGGTTGATCACAGGTGCCCATTTGGCAGGAAAAACTCTCTTCTATGGAAGCTATCCAATTACTCCAGCAAGCGACATCTTGCATGAGCTTTCCATGTATAAAAACTTTGATGTTCGAACCTTTCAAGCCGAAGACGAAATCGCTGCCATTGGATCTGCAATAGGTGCCTCCTTTGGTGGACATTTAGGAATCACGGGAACAAGTGGGCCTGGGCTAGCTCTTAAATCTGAAGCTTTGGGACTTGCTGTGATGGCAGAACTTCCGCTTGTGGTCATCGATGTGCAAAGAGCGGGGCCCTCAACAGGCATGCCAACCAAAACCGAACAAGCTGACCTTTTGCAGGCTCTTTTTGGAAGGCCAAGCGAAAGCCCTGTAGCGGTCATTGCTCCAGGAACTCCGGGAGAGTGCTTCCGCTTTGCCATTGAGGCCCTGCGTATTGCAACCAAATATATGTGCCCGGTGATCTTACTCACAGATGGTGCTTTGGCCAACGGAGCAGAACCATGGATGATTCCCAGTGTGGAATCTCTTCCAAAATTTGAGATCAAACATCTGGTGGATGCCAAAAACTTCCAGCCTTACCAGAGAGATGAAAAAACTTTGGCTCGTCCGTGGGTGATGCCAGGAACCAAAGGTTTAGAGCATCGGATTGGAGGCTTAGAAAAACAGGATATAACGGGCAATGTAAGCTACGATCCTTTAAATCATGAAAAAATGGTTAGACTTCGGGCTCAAAAAATTGAACGCATTGCTCAAGATATACCTGAAACCGAAACCTTTGGACCTTCTTCTGGTAAAGTCTTGGTTCTTGGATGGGGAAGCACCTATGGTGCAATCACTTCAGCGGTGGAGCAATGTCAAAAAGAAGGCAAAGCTGTATCCAGTATTCATTTGAGGTATTTAAACCCTTTGCCTCGAGACCTCGGAAAATTCTTTTCTCGTTTTGACAAAATCCTGATTCCTGAAATGAATATGGGCCAATTGCGAATGCTTTTAAGGGCCAAATATTTGGTGGACGCACAAGGATTGAATAAAGTTCAAGGTCAGCCATTAAAGATTCAAGAAGTGAAAGAGGGGATTGAGAAGCTGCTATGAGTACCGCACTTACAAAGGACGATTTTGTATCAGATCAGGAAGTTCGTTGGTGCCCAGGTTGTGGTGACTACGCCATTTTAGCTGCGGTTCAGCGATTAATGCCCACTCTTGATATTCCAAGAGAAAACATTGTGTTTATCTCAGGAATTGGATGCTCTAGTAGATTCCCTTATTACATGAACACTTATGGCTTCCACACTATTCATGGGCGTGCCATGACGATAGCGACTGGCCTCAAGTGCACTCGCCCTGAGCTTTCGGTTTGGGTTGTAACCGGAGATGGGGATGGTTTATCTATTGGAGGCAACCATTTCATCCATACCTTACGAAGAAATGTGGATATCAATGTTCTTCTATTTAATAATCGTATCTACGGATTGACAAAGGGCCAATACTCACCCACTTCAGAAATGGGAAAGAAAACCAAATCTACTCCTTTGGGTTCGATTGAACAACCTATCAATGCTCTTTCTTTAGCCATGGCTTCCGAAGCTACTTTTATTGCCCGTTCGGTGGACGTACATACTCCGCATTTGATTGAAACTCTACGAAAAGCGACCAGTCACAAAGGGGTTTCGTTTGTTGAAGTCTATCAAAATTGTAATATATTTAATGATGGTGCGTTTAAACAGATCACCGAAAGAAATGTTCGGGATGAACGGCTGCTCTTTTTAGAACATGGAAAACCGATGTTGTTTGGACCGGGGCTCAAAAAAGGAATTTGTATTAAAGACAACCGTCCGGAAGTCGTCACACTTGGAGAAAATGGAATCACTGAAAAAGACATTTTGATTCATGACGAAACCTCCTTGAACTTAAACATTACTTACTTGTTAACACGAATGGACCATCCAGAGTTTCCAGTCCCTATGGGAGTTTTTCGAAACATTACAAGACCAACGTATGAAGAACTCATGATTGGGCAAGTGGAATCCCTTGTAGCTCAGAAAGGAAAAGGAGATCTTCAAAAACTCTTGAAAGGCAGTGAAACCTGGGAGGTGAAATAGTGGAGTGTCCTGCCTGCGGTTTTGAAAATTTAGAAGGGGCGGACCTTTGTGATGAATGCGGGGTATCCCTTACATCAGAAGATTTACAGACCTCCCAGGCCTCCATCGATCGGAAGAAAGGCATCGTCAACGATCCAATTCAAAAAGTCAGCTTACGCGATCCGGTTTTGGTGGCTCTTGACACCCCAGTCAGCCAAGTCATTAAACAAATGAAACAAAAAAAAGTGGGATGTGCTTTGATTATCGAAGGAAAGAATTTAGCTGGAATTTTTACCGAGAGAGATATTCTATACAAAATCGCAAAACCCGAAATCGATTTGGAAGAAATTGAAATTGCGCACGTGATGACCCCGTCTCCAGAAGTGTTGGATGAATCCGATACCATTGCTTATGCGCTTAACAAAATGGCCATGGGAAATTTTCGGCATGTACCTATCCAGCGCCAAGACGGCTCGTTCACCTTCTTTTCAGCCAGAGATATGCTGAGGTATTTGTTTTAAAACATCTTTTTAGAATTCCCTTTTCTTGTGACTTAAAAAATAGAAATTCGGGAAAGACATTTTACTCTGAACTCCAGAAACACTTTTAGTTTGTTTTAAAACCTAAATGATGGGCGACATTTTTTTGGTCTTCATCCAAAGAAAGAAAAGAAATCTCGCCTGGTCTGGGTGATAAAAATAAGGCACTCGCCACGTGCCAGAGGTCGGCACCTCGTAAATAACCAATTTTAAGGGCTTTTGTAATTTCTTCAGAGAGGGGCCGTTGTGGTATAAGCCAAGTAATTCCTAGAAACGCCGAAGTTCCTACATCTTGTAAAATCGATTTTCGGTGGAATGTGCTGCGTACCTCTGCCTCCAACAAGGGAGACGAAAATATCTCCTCAAATTCGTCAAGACGCGCCTTTAATTCAAGTACATTCGGTTCATCAAAGACAATGGCAACCAAATAGGAACTATCAACGTAGGCAATCTCACTCACGGGAATCTAAAAATTCTTTGAGCGTGCCCGGTAGGTGAACAATGGGTTGAATTTCTCGGTGAGAACCAGGATTTTTGTGAATCGAGCCCATTTGCGTGAGCGTTTCAATTCGTTCTTCTAAGGTTTCACTCTTGGTAACGGGCACGACCCTAGCCACCTCTCGCCCTCTCTCAGTAATTGTCACCGTTTGTTGCTTTTTAACAATCCTAATAATTTCACTTAGTTTTGCCTTGGCTTCATAAATAGAATAGGTCTTTGCCATATAGTAAGACTAGTCTATCTAGTCAAATAGTTCAAGTTGTCTTCCTTGTCACAGATGAGCGCGTATCAATGCAGATTCAAGAAGTCATAAGTCGAAAAAGTTGAGTTCAGCACACCGTATTTCACCAGTTCTTGTGTAATGATTTGGTCATCGTTGGAGAGCTTTTGGGATAGGTTTTTCCAATCATCCACAAGATGAGCAAGTTTTGGAGTGGTTAGGCCTAACTTCTCATGACGAGCTTCACATTCTTTCCATTGCTCCACAATGTGCTCCTTGGTCAAATAGGGTGTGAGTGAAAACTCTTTGCGCTGTTTTGTGAAAATGCCTCTTCGAGAATTTACACAGGTTTGAGGAGAATGTGACTCAAATCCCCCCTTTTCATAGAAATCCAATACCTGCTCACAATGGGTTAAATGCCACATCATTTCGTCTTTTGTCTTTAAAGAAGGATTAATGACTGACTTCGCTTTCTCAGCCTGAATTTCGTTAGTGAGGAGCGTTAGCTCTTCAAACCGAAGATCGTATTCTTTGACAAACTTGTCTACTAGGCTGGGTTTTTGATCCATGGCAGCCATCAGCTTGTGCATCCTTTCTTCCTCTTGGCTTTGGTTCAGGGTGGACTCTCTTTCTTCTTCGTACAGGACTTTTAAATAGGCATTTTGATACATCCGTGAAATCACAATTCTGTAAAAAGGCTCCAGCTCTTTGAAAGCATGGTCTTTGACCTTAAAATAAACTCTCGCGAGAGATAAGAATGTCAGAGCAGTATCTGGGTTATCAATCCCTCCGTGGTTTAACATTTTTGATTCAGATAGGATTTCGGCAGAAATTTGTCTTCCATTAAAGACAAGAGTTTCCCAATACCAGGTTTCCTCTTCCACTTTTTGTAGAAGATTTTTTCTGATTTCTTGAATGTTTTTTTCCAAATCCACTGCGTATCTTTTCAAAACCCTTTTGGGATCAGAAAGAATGGGTCTCATCTTATTGTTGGATAAGAAAACCCATTTTTTCTCATCTTCGATCATTCTTGTTAATTTTCCAGACATTCTTCCTTGGGAAAGATCTGATCTTTCTCTCATCAGGTTTTGATATTGAAGGTCTAACTTAAGACGATCTCTGGCAAAGGCTTGTTGTAAAATCGAAACCTCCTTATAGACCTGAGGAAACATCCAGGGTTGGGTCGTACAAGTGGATGGAGCGCAAGACAATCCAAGTTCCTTTAAACGAGTCGAGACAAACTTCTTCTGAGACAATAAATCGATTGTCTGAGTTGTAGTGCGAATCGGTTCAGTCAAAAGCTGCGCCAAATCTGAAACAAAGAAGCCAAGCAAAAGTGGAACTCCTGGAATAGGAATCAAGGACCCTAGGGTGGTACCCACTGCAAATCCAATTGAATTCAAAACCAAACGCAACCCATCTACTTGGTTCAACACCTCTCTCCACACCAGAGCTACTTTTCCCCAATCTTCTTTGGACATTCCATCGTATGCTTGAGCTTCATGGACCTCCCACATCCGATAGAAAGATTTGGTCAGGACTTCGAGTGTTCCTGAAGCGATCATCATGGAAAGGGTCTGTCTGAAAATGAGCGCTCCTGTAATTTTGGCAAAGAGATGAAGCCCTCCTTTTTCAAACGAGCCCCATAAAATCGCCCGAATCTGTTTTTGCGAAAACCCATCGATTTTCACAAAGGCGTAATACCTGGCAATGGCTTGCTCATTAATCACCGTGTCTTCGAGCATAGCAAGGGCCTGCTCTTTGGTGATCTTTCCCTGTTGATAAAGAACAAAAATCTTAAACGCCTCATACGGAATCTGCACAGCTAGAAAACGCCCGTAATGCTTCCAAAATTCCAATTGCAACGGGTGGGGTTGTTTTCCTCCCACATTCATCCACTGAAATTTTAAAGCCAATGTTGCTTGATCATGGGAACTTAGGCCGGCAAAACTAGGTTCCTTAAACGGAGATAAAAATGCAAATTGTTTTGGCTGCGAAGTTACAAGCACACCAAAAATGCTTGGCTTCCACTGCCCGGATCTTGTGGAAATTCTGGTTTGAATCGTGGATAAATATGTTGCGGGGTCGCGGAGTCCGTCTTGCCATATTCGATATAATTCAATGGCAATCCCTTGCGCTTCATGATTCAAATATGTTTCGATATTTTTCATTTTCGAATCACTGTCTCCATTTCTAAAAAACCTTAAAACTGCTTGCTTTCCATACAAGTCGACCATCTTTTCAATCTGATAGATATGAACCAACTCTTCAAAAAAATGGATGGCGGACAATTGAGCTTGCTTGGCAATAAGGAGCACGCAGGAAACCTTTTGATTGTGGGGATCTGATTTCACGGAAACAGCCATGGTCTTATGGTTCAACCTAGAGTCGTTGCCATTTACAATTTCAAATGCGTGTCCCTTTTGTTGAATCAGCGTGAGTGTATTTTGAACAAATGGATCATCCATAGGAATCTTTGTTCGAATGAGAGAGATCATCCTGCCATGTTCCAGGGCTTTGTCAGACGATACCACCCTTTCATATTCCTTTGTAATCCACGCAGGTGCGTGAACCATGAAATATTGAATAAAATGATGAAGTCCTTGTTTGGATAAGTCTCCCAAAAAAGCTTTTAGCGTCTCAGGATCCTTTACATGGTAAGGCGGCTTTTTAAGTTCACTGTTTCCCAAATTTTTTAAAAGTCGGTTGCCTACTTCGTTTGAGTTAAGGCCTCGAAATAAATCAATAAGAATCGGAACTATAAGCTCCTGATACATCGCAACCATTAGGGGATAATGATTCTCAAAACCATATTTGCTCTTTAATTCTTGGAAGTGATTTATCCAAAATGGATACAAGAAGAAATTGTAGATCGATAGCATGACAAATTCATATCCCTCTGCTGAAAGCTTAAGAGGACTAGTTTTCTTCTTTATATAGTCTTCGTAAATTTTTAGGTTTGTACTTTTAGGATCTAGATTCAAAAGAATGGTCTTTCGGATCGACATAAGAAGGTTTTCCATAGCCGATGCCGCTTGATCGACGAGGCGATACTTAGCCGCTAATTTTTTGGCCATATCAGGATCTCCATTGAGGAAGAGCGTCTTAATCTTTTTTGAAAACTCTTCTGCGAATCGTTGGGAAAAAGGATAAGAAAATTCATAAATAAAAAAACCTTCGCCGTGAACTTTTACTTCAGGTGATTGGCCTTCTCTGATTCTGTGAAGTTGCTCAATGGCAACTTTTGTCTGCAAATCAAAATTGTCTGGTTTTTCCCCCTCAGGAAGATCTGTGTACACAGCATAAATTCTCATAAGCAATGGTGACTCTTTTCCTTTGGCCAGGAGACGATTTTGTTCTTCTAAAAGAAACTCTTCAATTTGTGTAATGATAAACGGACGCAGGGCATCTATGTGAGAAGATTTTGAAAACTGAGGGTGTTGGCGAATCTTCTCGTCAAGGAATTCCACAAGCCACAATACCAAGGGCTTGTTGTCATATTTGTAAAATTGAGGATGAAAGGACATCATAACTTCATAATGTCTAAACGTTTCTCTTGTGATAATTGCGGATAATTCTTTGTCTGCATTTTCCCGTTCAGTCTCTGGATCGATTTGAGTTTCTGTCGCGACCCGAGTTTCGATTCGCAAAGGGGAAATCGCAGCACCAGACACAAGATTTATAAATGCTATTTCTTGAAGCTTCACGTTTCCCGGTCTTAGCTCAATTGGATGTGCTTGTGTTTCCGCTGTCGTTAGCCTTTCCTGTTTCGTTCGTCTGGGAGACTTTCCATTTTGTCGTAGCACCCAAATAGTGGGATTTGAGTTGGCCGATGCGAATGCTGTGATTTCAGAAGCATTTTTGAGCGGACTGGCTGTGCGCTCAAAAATCAAAATATGGTTTCCTTCACACCTCTGCCGTAGGACCGATTTCTGCTGGTCTTTATGTAAACCCTCAAGGATGAGTTCCATCATCGCATCTCCGGGAATCACATCTGCCATTTCATCGATGAGCTCTAATGAAAGAGTCTTTTGCATTCCCTCGATGAGTTGAGGATGATAATACCGACTTCCAACCATGACTAAAATGCCACCTATGGAAAGGGTGCGTACCACTTCACGTAAACTTAAGAGAGCTTCCTCTACGGTAACCCCTTGCGGCCTTGCAAAAAGATGATTGATTTGACTCACATCCGCTAAAAGGAAAAACTGATCTGGAATTTCCGAAAGGTCTAATATCCCTTGAGAAAGTTTTTCAGTGTTTACAGCAATCGATGATTGAATCGCCTTTCCTTCTCGAATCATGGCTGGATTCACATCTCTTTCGTAAACAATGACCTGCTTCCAATCTATACCAAGCTCTTTGAGCAATTTAGAGCCTTTGTCTATGATACGGACCAAGTCACGGGCATTTGAAGGAACGGTCAAAATGGGGATGAGTTGATCTAGAAACTTCTGCTTGAGTCCCTGATTGTTTTGAAGAATGGTCAGCAATCTCATGAATCCAATGGTTCGGGCAATTTGAATGGGCAGATTGAATAATTCTTTAGAATACGCCCCTGCCCAATTCTGTCTCTCCATTTGACTTTTGGGAGTAGCGGCGTGAGCAGCATCTTGAATCGGAGAAACTTTTCGAAGAACGGCCCCTTTGCTCTCTTGACCATCACCAGTATGCGGGGCTGGCATATATTTATCTCTGACCCAGAAATAGGGATGATCCGCAATGTTTATTGCTTCACCCTTAGCATCCAATGCTTTAAGGATCTTTAATGTAACAATACCTCCCTCTAACTCAACAACCTCTGCTTCAATCAGGCCATGAGCGATCCTAACGATCATTCGATAGAGTTTTCCAAAAATCTTGATCTCGTCGCTGACTGGATCGATCACAACAATAGCTCCAGGTTCTTTTCCGTCAGAAGTTCTCCGTTTTTGTGCAAGAAGGAATGCGTATCCCGAATTGTTGGGAAGTGGAAAAGGCGTTCCACCTGGAGGAGTAATCGTTACCTTTGTCCAGTTGACCTCAACCGCCTCGACTGCCGCAAATTCAAATTCCTTTCCAATGAGCAGTTGTTCTTCATTTGTTAATTCACCTTGAGTTGAATGGAGCTCTATCAGTCGGAGCCTATTACCACCCGGATCTGGTTTCTTAAAATGAAGATCTATTTCGCGTTCTCCGGCCAGAGGAATGGTTATTTTTTTCTGCTCTATTTCAATATCAATGCTGTTCGTTCCGCGTACATTTACAACCAATATGTCGTCCGTCGATATGAGGTCATAATGTTTTCGGTCTAAAGTAAAAAACCACGGGACTTTTTCGTTCCCTCGATGATCTAAAATTCGATATTTGCGAAGCCTAAACAGTTTAGGAATTCCTTCGATCAATTGAACTTCACCAAATCGAGCTATATCTAAAGGATTTCCTTGAGGGTTCCAAAGCCTTGTGACCACGATCACAAATTGATAGCGGGCGAATTCGTTAACGAACTCACGCTCATTGATTGTGAATTCAATGGTATGGGACGCAAAACGTCTTCTTCTGAATTGGATAAGGTCATTTCCCAGGGAAAGACGACCGCTTGGGCTGAATGTGGCCTGCATACGAAGGGGAAAGTGTGTGGCTTCGTTTGTAAGCTTGTCTTTGACTCCTTGTCCGTCAAGAGTTTGAAATTGTTGTAGTGTCTCACCCCAAATCCACACCTTCCCCGCGCCTTGTGGAACTTCTTGAGCCCAAGCATGCACAACAATAGATAACAAGAATATGGTTATACTTACGATCCGTATCATTCTGATGAGCCCTTTTAGCTTTTGACGCTATGAGATGCAAACGTGTGGCCAGCAGAGAGTTAAAAAAGACTAAAGATTACAATAAGATATCTAACATTTTTTACTGATTTGAATGAAATGGGGAGACAATGGTGCCCTCCATATTCTTCCTTTTGTTCTTCCTCAACTTCCAGTCGGTGGCCTAATTCTTCGTTCGTCCACTAACGCTGGCTTAAACGACAATAAAATGAATTTATCAGACCCTTAAGTCGAATAGTTTGATTCCCAGAACCGTTTTATAATTTAAGAAATCTTTATCTGTAGTAAAAATAAAATAATCCTTTTGAAGAGCTGCAGCGCATATTAGAAAATCTGTATTTGAGCCTTGGACACCACGTGCTCGACATGAATTGAAACATTCTGCTGCTAACTCATACGTCTGATCTGACAGGGGAAGACCTGGAAACGGTCGGAGTTGACGCGTAATTCTTTCAAAAGTTTTTCTCTCTTTAATCCCTGAAAGAATCTCCTGACGTATCGGATTCAAAAGGACTGTCTGGTTATCTGAAATGAGTGTGGCCAAAGTTCCACAGACAAGAGTGTCTGGACCCGTCTTCTTTCGTAACGCTTCAGACCAAATACAAGTGTCAACAATGACCATTACCCTATTCGAATCCCTACAAGACGATCAGTTAAGTCCTTTTTCTCTGTTTCTTATAATTGTAATGAGGATCAAATTGGACTGTCCCAAACGAAGTAAGAATTTTTAACTGCCTCTTTCGTCGAATATATTCCTCCAATGCAATGGTCACAGCCTCTTTTTTGGTCTTGTGTTTTCCTAGCTGCTGTGCTTCTTGGATCAGGTCATCACGGATGTTCAAGTTAGTTGCCATTTACACATACTATCACACAACTATCTACACAAATAAATTTTACCTTCTTGTCACAGATGAGCGCGTATCAATGCACATTCAAGAAGTCATAAGTCGAAGAAGTTGAGTCAAGAAATCCAACATCGATCAGATGCCAATTCAGTTCTTGTAGATCGCAACATGATATCCGTCACCGGATCCCCTCGAAGCTCTTTTAAAGCGCCTATTACAAACCGACGCACCATTTTCTTTCGCCAAGCCAAATTGAAATCTGTGTTGTCCACAGGTTTGGCAGGTTTCCATGCCAGATCTGCAGCTTGTGAAATATTCTCATCTGAAAGAGATTTCCCTTGAAGGAATTGACTGAGTTCTTTGACCCAAACGGGTCGAGAAGCTAACGCACCCAAAACCACTCGTGCATCTTCTACAATTTCTTTTTTCCGTTTTAGTGCAGCAGCAACGGAAAGAATGGAAAAATCAAATGAGCCCCGTCTTCGCAGTTTCCAATACGTACTCTTCCAACCTTGTCCATCAGGAATCAGTATCTCGGTTAAAAGCTCATCTCGCTTTTTGGTGAGATAATTCATTCCATCATCTTCGTACAATTCATCCAAATTCAAAAAGCGCTCGCCATCTTTTGAAACCAACCTCACACGAGCACCCAAGGCAATCAAAGCAGGTGCCGTGTCTGTTGAAGAAACCGCCCAACATTTAGAACTTGATGGAGCCACCCAGCAAATCTCGCCATCCTTTTTCATGCAAAAGTTTATGGCTTTTCTCCATTCGTAGTTCTGATCATAATAATTGCATCGGGTATCTAAACAAAGATTACCTCCAAGGGTTCCCATATTGCGCAGTTGTGGAGTAGCTACTTGAACAGCAGCTTTGTAAAGTGCACCAAATTGCTCTTGAACAAAATTGTCTTGGGAAACATGAGCCAGATTGAGCATGCTTCCTAAAACTAATTCTCCACCTTGTCTTTTGCGTGTATAAAGTTCTTGAACCTTTTTAAGTCCAATCACAACTTTTGGAGTTTGTTGACGGCGCTTCATATTAGGAAAAAGATCTGTTCCACCTGCCAAAACCATTGCTTGTGGGCCCTCCTCATGTAAAAGATGAACGACTTCGGCGACTGACTTAGCGGAAACGTAACGAAATTTTGGCAACCGCATCATGTTGAGATTGCCTTTCCGTCGCCACCTTCCCATGGAGGGGGAATAATCAAAGGTTTTGGCCAAGGAAAATTGGGAAAACCTTTGGGACCCACTCGTCCCTTTTCTCCTTTTTTCTTAAGGTCTAGCGCTTTAAGAATTTTCTCGGGAGTAATGGGAACTTCATCAATCCGCACTCCGACTGCATCGTATACAGCATTGGCAAGGGCCGGCATGACAGGTAACAAAGGACCCTGCCCTACTTCCTTGGCTCCGAACGGTCCACGTTCATCTGGATCTTCTATTAAATAAGTGATGACTTCGGGCATCTCATAGAACGTTGGACTTTTGTATTCCAGCATGGATGGGTTTTTGAGAACCAAAGAAGATGATAATCGTTGAGGCAGCCTTCGAAACACTTGTTCTTCCATTAAAGCCTCGCCAAGGCCCATGTAAACACTTCCAATGACCTGTCCTTTTGCCGACACCGGATTAATCGCTTGACCAATATCATGAGCAATCCAGATTTTAGGAATATGAATCCAACCTGACTCTTTATCTACTTCAACTTCTATCACGCAGGCACTGTATGAGTAAGTGGGTGAAGGGCCTACGCCAGATCCTTTGAATTTTCCAGGAGCCTCAGGAGGACGATAAGATCCAACGGTCCCCAAGGTTCCAAATTTACTTTCGGCAAGTACAATGGCCTCCTCAAATGAAACCCCTCGTTTTGGATCTTCCAAGTCAAAAATTTTCCGTTTTTCAAAATGCAAGCGATCGGAAGGCACTCCTAACTTCTCTGAGACTGCTTGCGCCAAGAGATCACGTGCTTTTGTCGCTGCTTCAATGGCGGCATTTCCCATCATGAGCGTGACCCGACTTGAATAAGAGCCTAAATCCACTGGTGTGAGATCCGTGTCCCCAGTTACAAGGCGAATATCAAATGGATCGATCCCAAGCACTTCGGCCACTATGCAAGCCAAGACATCGTCTGAGCCCTGCCCTATTTCGGTACATCCACAAAATGCTGTGATCCCTCCTCCACGATCCAATTTCAGTTGGACGCCTGAATGAGGCAAGTAGTTCCAATAAATGGGAAGTCCTGCACCACTTAAATACGAAGAACAAGCTAGTCCTAATCCTTTTCCCACCCCCATCTTGTTATAACGCTCACGAAAATTAGAACCATCTACCACTTTCTCAATGCACTCTCTCAATCCAATCGTAGAAATTCTTAGGAAATTGGCTGTAAGGCTATTGGGTTCCACCAATTGTTTTAAGCGAAGATCCACAGGGTTGATTTTCAAAACCTCCGCGATCTTGTCTAACTGGACTTCCTGTCCAAAGCGAGGTTGAGGAGTTCCATGTCCCCTCTTTGGACCACAGGGAGGTTTGTTTGTAAACACACGACATCCGTCAAATTGATATCGAGGAATTTTGTAGGTAACAGTCTGGAGAGCACCTGTATAAAACGTGCTGGCAACGCCGTAAGATCCATAACCACCTCCATCAATCAACGTTTTTAAATGCATAGCGGTGATTGAACCATCCTTTTTTACACCCGTCTTGAAAGACATGAGAACAGGATGTCGGCCTCGGTGACAATAAAACACCTCCTCCCGAGTCAAACAGATTTTGACAGGCCTACCTGTCAACAGAGCTGCGCGACAAACCACGATCTCGTGGTTAAAAGGATCGCTTTTGCCCCCAAAACCTCCACCATTGGGGGTTGCAATGACTCGGATATGAGCTGCTGGCATTTCTAAGACTTTGGCTAACGCTCGATGAACATAGTGAGGGGTTTGGGTAGAGGACCAAAGGACTAACTTTCCGTCAGGATCCAATAAAGCTAGCGAGGCGTGCTGCTCAAGTGGAAGGTGTGTATTTCCTTCGTAAAAAAATTGATCTTCAAAAATGAAATCTGCCTCTCCAAACCCTGCCTCAATATCCCCGAATTGAAGCGAGACACGTTTATGGAAATTGCCTTCTTCAGAGGAATCATGAATTTTATCTTGGGAACCATCGAGTGCTTCGCAAAGATCTGAAATGGTCGATAAAGGCTCATATTCAATATCGATCAGATCCAAAGCTTCAAAAGCGATGTCTTCTTCTTGGGCAATGACGGCTGCAATAGGATCCCCAACAAAACGCACTTTATCTCTGGCAAGCGCATGTTCATCTTGTGAAACAGGCAAAATTCCGTAGGGAATCGGAAAGTGTTCCCCTGTTAGAATAAGCTTCACCCCAGATAACGCATACGCGCGCGAGACATCAAGTTTTAGAATTCTAGCATGGGGAACGCAAGCTCTTAGCAATTTGCAAAAGAGCATCCTTGGGAAAAGAATGTCATCTGCAAATTTGGTTTGTCCCGTCACTTTGGCTCTTCCATCCACTCGCCTACGGGGGGCACCTACAATTTTCAAATCTTTTTTCATCTTTTTATATTCGCTATTTTTTCGATAGCTTTTTGAACGGCTTCCATAATTTGAATGTATCCCGTGCATCGGCACAAGTTTCCAGAAAGCGCTTCTTGAATCTCTTGACAGCTGGGATGTGGATTTTTGTCCAGCAAGGCCTTGGTTGTGCACAAGATTCCAGGGGTGCAGTATCCGCACTGACTAGCTCCCAAATCTGCAAAAGTCTCTTGTA
>Ga0247727_10012067_pt1 | contig 14921 bp, 12 predicted proteins | sample WisWelCaveWW1625_FD_202498 | JGI IMG/M metagenome (GOLD analysis project Ga0247727, IMG submission 202498) | Biofilm microbial communities from Wishing Well Cave, Virginia, United States - WW16-25 | ecosystem: Environmental > Aquatic > Deep subsurface > Groundwater > Cave microbial mat | place... | reverse complement strand
GAAGTGTTTGCTGAGGAAAGGCTAATGTATGAAATTGGTACTAAAATTTCGGAAGTACGGTTAGAAATGGCCAAGTTAGAGATGGCCATTGAAAAATTGAAAATTGAACATGAAACTAGATTAAATATGCTCCAGCATGAAACCTTAGAAGCGTATAAGAGGTTAGCGGTTGCTATTAGTCTCTGGGAAGAGAAATACACTATTAGAAGCCCAATTTCTGGACGAGTTTCTTTTGTGAATTTTTGGAGTAGTAATCAAAATGTTAAAGTTGGAGAAGTTATTTTGGTGGTAGTTCCTGACAAAGAATTTGATATTATTGGCAAGATGTCTATTCCACCTAAAAATTCTGGAAAAATTAGGGAAGGTCAAAAAGTTTTTATTCGATTAAATAACTATCCTTATGAAGAGTTTGGCTCCCTATTAGGAAAAGTGAATTCGATCTCATTAGCGCCAATAGACAACGTTTATTTGGTGGAAGCGCACTTCAGTGAAAAACAGTTTACGACTACATATGGAAGAAAAATAATTTTTCAAGATGGACTAAGTGGCACTGCGGAAATTATCCTTCAGGAATCTAGTTTAGCAACAAGAATTTTCAACATTATTTTAGGCCGAACTAACAAATATTCTGAGTAAAGTATTAGAAAAGACACCGAATATAAAAATTTACTCAGGGTTCAAATAAATATATCACCCTAAAAACTCATCCCACTCATTTCCATGGTGGCCTGAGAGTTCCTTGAGAAATAGTGCATAGGTTGGTTTAAGCGGTCTTTTACGTAAGTGCATACCTGCTTCATCAGGAATAAAATCACCTTTCTTAGCGTTACACCTTTTGCAGGCAGTCACCAGGTTGATCCAGGTGTGCTGCCCGCCTTTTGAGCTGGGGATTACGTGGTCTAACGTCAAATCTTTTCGTGTACCGCAATATTGACACTCGGAATTATCCCGCTTAAAAATATTCTGACGGGTCAGGGTTACTCCTTTATAAGGCGCGTGAACATACCGGTGAAGCCTGATGACCGAGGGCATCGGGAACGACCTGGTGATAGAATGCAGCTTGTACCCATTAGCAGGGCGAATCATTTCACTTTTGTTCAGGTACACCAATAGAAAGCCACGCTGCACGGAGCATACCTGGAGCGGGCTAAAATCCTGATTCAATACCAAAACACGGCTGTTCATAGGCGAAAGATAAAATCATTCCACCATACAAACAATAGCCTGTTGCAGATTGACTAAATCACTATTAGCTAATTTTAGATTGGTCAAAAGCTGAATCTAAATCGTAAATCGTAAATTCTTTTCTATGTGTATCCGTTTAAAGTCATAAAGTATAAGTGATCAACCAACTTTCTCAAAGTTTCAACTCACCCCCTGCCCCCTCTCTACAAAGTAGAGAGGGGGTGGCCCTCGAAGAGGGTCGGGGGTGAGTTGAAACGAAGGCATTTCGGAGGAAGCTAATTGGTTTAGGACTTAAAACAGATACCCACATTCTTTCGGTTATTCCGTAAGTATTCGCCTAATAAAGGGTGCAGTATGTGAGTAGATTTTGGTTTCAACCTGAAGGATACCATCTTCACTAAAATGATCCACTCGCACTTTACCGGAAGCATGAATAATTTTATCATCCGATAAAATTATGCCGACATGAGATATTTTATCTTCCTTATTTTTAAAAAATGCAAGATCACCAGGTTCCATATCTTTTACCTGAATTGGTTTACCCTGTTTGGCTTGTTGTGCTGCATCACGATATAATTTATAACCGTTGATTTTAAATACCATTTGCGTAAAGCCAGAACAATCTATACCAAACGGACTTTTACCTCCCCATTGATACGGTGAGTTCAAATATTTCTGAGCGGTGAGTTTTAAAAATTCAGCACCTCGCTTTTGACCCATGCTTTTAGATTCACCGTTAAAGGCAAACTGTTCTTCCATTTTAAATAACTCAGAGCCGGAAATGGGAATGATGCTGCCCATGACAATAGTCAATAGATTTTTATTATATAGAATACTGGTGGTAATGTCGGTAGTGATTTTGAAATCAGCCCGGTTAATGTATTCAAAGTGTTCTTTGGTAATGCTGTGGTGTTGTTTAGCATCCATCCAACCTTCATATTGATCGAAATAGATTCTTACTCGCAACCACTTCTTGTCTTTACTTATCTGTATAACCTCATAGTGTTCTCCGAAAAAAAGCTGGGTAACTAATTCAGCCTGATCAGAAGCTTCTCCCCTTACAGAGACAACGCTTAATCGGCACACCCCAAAATCTGTCATTTCCATAAACTAATTGATCGCTTCAATCCTGTCTTTATAAATATTAACAAGTTTATTCGAATTACTTAACCTTACTGCTCATCCCAACATTGAGTAATCCGTTCGAAGAATACTTTCATTCGTAAGTTACCAAAGCGAATGTGGATGACTTTTGGAGGTGGGTTCCTAAACAAAATTCGGTTAGAAAAGTCAGCGTCCTTTGTAATAATATCGTTGATGTCAAAAATATGTTGATATTCATTTGTCTTCCACAACGAGAAATAATAAGGAAGATTGGCATCAATAAGATATCGCATCAGTGTGCCACATCTTTGATTGTGTATTTCCTCTCCATGAGCGAGGAGGCAAACCTAAGACAGGCCTTAATGTCTTCAGCATCCAGTGAGGGATATTGCTTTAAAATCTCATCCGTGGTTTCACCGGCACTAAGAAACTCCAAAATAGTTTGTACAGCAATTCTTTTACCCCTTATGGTGGGCTTTCCATTGCAAAGATTACTATCTAATGTTATTCTGTCTGCTATGTATTCCATATTTCAATATACAACAACAATAATTCTCACATACAAATTCCCTAGAATTTAACTCGATTCAACTCTCTTTTTATATCTTTTTCTTTAATCGAATCCCGTTTGTCATGCATTTTCTTTCCGCGGGCCAACGCTATCTCCAATTTAGCAAAACCACGATCGTTAATAAATAGCCGCACGGGTATGAGGGTTAATCCTTTCTCTTCAACTTTTCTTTCCAGTTTCTTTAACTCCACTCGTTTCAACATCAGTTTACGCTCACGCTGCGCTTCGTGATTATAGTGTGTACCCTGAGCATACGGTGTAATATTAATACCTTTTACAAATAACTCACTATTGTTAAAGTAGCAGTAACCGTCCTGAAGATTTACTTTTCCTTCGCGTATCGATTTAATCTCCGTACCCATCAACACCAACCCGGCAATGTATTTATCTAATAGTTCAAACTCGAATGAAGCCTGCCTGTTTCGAATATTAATATCGTTTGAAAATCTTTTACTCATGACCTCACCCCCGACCCCTCACCTCATCCGGCCTTCGGCCATCCCGCCAAAGGGCGGGAGACGCAGAGTAACCCTGATGTTAGGAGAGGGGAGTTTTACTTATTGTTTTTTTAAAAAGTTTAACGATTTTATCACGTTTTAAAATTTTCTGCCTGGTTTTCCCAGAAGCAATTACGCGTTCTTTTACTTTAGCCTCGTAGGTACAAATCAATTCATGACCATTAATTGCATCAACCCATGCAGTGAAAATAATTTCTTCTCCAACAAATGCCGGACCTTGGTGATCAATGTTTATTGATGTACCGATCCCCTCTTCATCTTCATCGCGCATCTCCAGCACAAACTGCCGTGTTGCCCATTCAATTTCCCTGGCAAGAGTAAACGTTGAACAAACCGCGTGAACTACCTTTCCGTGAAAAGCAGCCACATCCGTTTCGTTTACGGTATAGCGAGTTTGCTTTTTATCACCAGGTTTAAAAATCTCTTTCAATTGATTAATTGATACTTGAACATTGACAATTGACTAAAGAGGCATCCTTGCTAACGGTGAAACATCTAATTCACAAAATTCACCTTTCAAAAATTTATAATGCGCAACCATCGCTATCATGGCCGCATTATCGGTACAGTATTCAAATGCCGGAATGTATACATTCCATCCTTTTGATTGCCCTACTTGCTGAAGTGCATTTCTTAAACCTGAATTAGCGGAAACACCCCCGGCTATGGCAATCTCTTTTATGCCAGTTTTTAAACTTCCTTCCTCCAGTCTGTTCAGTAACATCTTTACCAAATGATGTTGTATGCTGGCACAGATGTCGTGTAAATTTTTTTCAACAAAGTCTGGATCTTTAATTTTATTATCGCGGAGAAAATACAAGAATGCTGTTTTTATTCCACTAAACGAAAAATCCAAGCCCGGCATATATGTCTCCGGGAATTTAAACGCGGTTGGATTTCCTTTTTGCGCATACGAATCTACCAACGGGCCGCCTGGATAAGGTAAGCCCATCATTTTTGCAGCTTTATCAAACGCCTCACCTGCTGCATCATCTTGTGTTTCGCCAATAACTTCCATATCTAAATAATCGCGAACAAGAATGATTTGGGTATGACCACCACTTACAGTCAGACATAAAAAAGGAAAAGATGGTACCGGGTCATTAATAAAATGAGCAAGCACGTGAGCTTGCATGTGATTCACTTCTATCAGAGGCTTATTTAAACCCAATGCCATTCCTTTCGCAAATGAAGCGCCCACCAATAGCGAACCCATTAATCCGGGACCGCGGGTAAACGCAATCGCATCGAGGTCAGATTTTTTTTTTCGTGCACTTTGCAACGCATCGTCCACCACCGTCACAATATTTCGTTGATGCGCCCGTGATGCTAACTCGGGCACCACTCCCCCATATTTTTGGTGAACGGTCTGTGAGGCGATAATATTATTAAGTACCTTGCCGTTTGTGATTACGGCAGCGGATGTTTCATCGCACGATGATTCAATCGCAAGTATGACGGGACTCATGGGGTACAAATGAACCTGCAAGGTATCAAAAAACGAATTGCTAAAATACTGGTATATTCCATTACCAGTATCATATTCCTGCTGATCTCTTCTTTTCTTATCCTTCAACTGCCCGGTGTTCAACGGGCGCTCGCCAAACAATACCTGAGCGATTTTTCGCAGGTATTGGGTTTTAAAACTACCATCACCAGCATACGATTCTCGTGGTTCGACCGGCTGGTGTTGGATGGCGTAGTCATTGAAGACCCCGAACGCAATGAAATGATTGGTGTAAAACGGTTAATGGTCAACTATAAATTTTCCAGTCTGCTTCAGGGTAACGATTTAAACCTGGACGCCATTTATGTTGACAGTGCGAGGGTATTCTTTACAAAAATCGGAAAACCTGATGCACCTAAAATTCTAAACATCCACGAATTCATAAAACAGATCAATGAACAATATGGCTCATCGGGAAAGGGAGGAAAAGCGCGTAAAATAAATATTGGAGAGGCGATTGTCACCAACAGTCGGTTCGCTTACGACAATACGGGCAGGGATAGTTTGATGGGTTTTGATTACAATCACTTTTCAGTAGGTATCAGTGAAGCACAATTACAAAATTTTGTGGCGCTTGGCGATACGGTTCAATTTGATGTAAACACACTGGCCGCAGAAGATCAAAAAACAAAACTTGGAATTAAACAGCTTTCAACTTTTTTTCGAATCTCCCAAAAATCACTTGAGTTCCGCAGGATAAATTTAAAAGCCGGTCAAAGTACAATTTCAGACACTTTAGTTTTTACTTATGAAAGTCAGGCGGATCTAAATGATTTTGTTAACAAAGTGAAAATCAGGGCTCACCTCAGAAATAGTGTTATCCACCCGAAAGACTTAGCTCTATTTGCCCCGGTTGCCAATCGCTTTCAACTGCCCATATTGATGAATGGAGATTTCAAAGGTTGGATTAATAATTTTCGTTTCACCGAAATGCAAATGAAAACCGGTACTACCCTGCTCCAAGGTTCCTTGAGTATGGATGGTCTTCCTGATTTCAATGAAACTTTTATTCAGCTGAATCTAAAATATTCCAAGATTAATTTAGCTGAGCTCGGCTTCCTTTTCAATGAGAACACTACGAAACGATTACTCCCGCTAGGAAATGTTTGGCTCAGTGGTCAATTTCTTGGATACCCGACTGACTTTGTTGCCACCGGAGATTTTTCAAACCATTTAGGGCGCATCGTTTCCGATATCAACTTAAAAGTAAACGAAAAGGCATTTGAAAAATCTATTTATCAGGGACGGATCAGTTTGATCGATTTTGATTTGGGTAAGTATTTCAACGATAACGACACCTATCAAAAAATAAACATGGATGGCAGAATCAGTGGCTCAGGTTTTACACAATCTACTGCCAATTTTGAATTAGTTAGTAAAATCAAATCGATTGGTATAAAAGGATACAACTATAAAAACATTGTAACGGACGCGCGTTTTTCATCGCAGTTTTTCAACGGTTCGCTGCAAATAGATGACCCCAACATGCAGGTACATGCGAAGGGTTCAGTTGATTTGCGAAACGGCATCAACCTCATTAAGATTCAGGCAACTCTTGACACCGTTAATTTCGATAAAGTAAACATCGCCCGGAAAAAACTATTTGTACAAGGTGAAGTAAATATTAACATGAAAGGTTTTGTACTTGACAGTCTTTCCGGTGACGCACTGGTTAAAGATCTGAAGCTAAATTACAACAACGAATGGCTTACCCTGGATGATGTATCCCTTCATGCAGAAAGAAGCGACAGGGAAAGGCAATTACGGGTAACGTCAGGCTTAGTAGATGCCAAGGCCGAGGGCGATTTTTATTTCTCAAGTCTTTTTCGTGACATCCGCGTCTTGCTAAATGAGTTTTACCTCAATATCAAGAATGATAAAAATAGTGTTCGTGATTACTATGCCAAAAAACTCAGAAAATCCGAAGAGTACGAAGCCAACTTCGATGTGGAACTGAAGAATATCAAACCCTTAATCAATTTGTTCAAGCTTGATTTAAACGTAAGCGATAATACAAACGTTGAGGGAAAATTTTCGAGTGGAAACACTACGGTGATTCACGCCTTCACTAATATTGACTCCTTACAATATGAAAATATTTTATTGACCAACACCGAAATTGAAGTTAATGCGTCAAAAGTTTCAGATAGCACCCAGGTGCTGGCAATGGCATACGTAGCATCGGCCAGTCAACAAATTGGAGGATTTAAAACTAAAGAATTTACAACAGAAGCTATCTGGAATGGTAGCCATATTGATTTCAGTGTTAGCCTTGACCAGCAGACGAGGGACAATTATCTGCGCTTAAACGGATTGGTGGATTTTAAAGACAGTACAGAAATCAGGATCCTCCGGTCATCCAAACTGCAACTGCTCGAGAAAGCATGGACAATTGATCCTATCAATCAACTATCGCTGAAGGGGAAAGAATGGGGTGTTCATAATTTAAAATGGACTAATGATGCGCAATCTGTAAGTTTGCAGGGTCATATTTCAGAAGATCATTCAAAAAAATTAACATTAGCTATTCAGGATTTTAGTTTATCAACCATTAATAGCATCAGTCAACGACCTCTCAGTGGTAGCATCAATGCTGAAATTACAGTGAGCAAAGTCTATCAAGAACCAGCGCTACAAAATGAAATCAATATTCATGACCTTACAGTAGATGATTTCCTTGTAGGCGACATTACCGGTAATAACGTGTGGGATCCTATGGCGAAGAAATTCATGATTGAATTTTTAATTGATCGATTAGATAAACGAATTGTGAATTGCACAGGCTCTTACTATCCGTCAGATAAAATAAGCCCACTGGACGTATCTGCAAAATTAGAGCAGGCCAATTTAAAAATTATCGAGCCTTTCATCGATCAGATATTCAGCAATATAGAAGGCACCATATCAGGAAAATACGCATTGACAGGCACTTTGCAAAAACCATTATTGAAGGGCGAAGGTCAAATTGAAAATGGCCAGCTCATGGTGAATTATCTTAGAACAACCTATCAATTAGGTGGCATCATTGGGTTGAGACCGGACGCCATTTATTTTGAAAACATTGAGTTGACAGACGCACTAAAAAATAAAGGAAAGTTAAATGGTGAAATCAGTCACCATAACTTCAGGCAAATGCAGATAAATATGAATGCCAGCTTTACCGATCTTCAGCTTTTAAACACAAGTGCCCGAGACAATAGTCTTTTCTATGGTCAGGGGTATGGCTCAGGAAACGTAAGCTTTAAGGGCCCTATTAATAATCTGATTATCACTGCGGATGCTACTACCCGAAAAAACACGCGCATCTACATTCCGATTGCCGGAAGTTCTTCAACTGAACGAAAGGAGTTTATCAATTTTGTAAACCTGACCGACTCAGCTTACCAAACCGGTGTTAATACCGAGGTTACCAAAAAAATTAACCTGACCGGAGTAGCGTTTGACCTCAACTTAAACGTAACGCCCGATGCGTACTGTGAAATAATATTCGACATCAAGGCAGGTGATATTATTCGCGGGCGAGGCAACGGAAGAATAAAACTGCAACTCGATACAAAAGGTGAATTTAATATGTTTGGCCCGGTGGTGTTTACCGAAGGCGGATACAACTTTACGATGTACGATATCATCAATAAAGAATTTACAATCAAACCCGGAAGTAGTATTACCTGGTATGGCGACCCGTACCAGGGTTCGATGAAGATTGATGCTACCTATGACCAACTGGCCTCTTACGGACCGATTCTTAATGACCCAACCCTGAGCAGCGTTCCACAAATTCGCAGAAAATATCCAGCCCAGGTTTTACTAACATTAGACGGCCCCATGCTCTCTCCGCAAATAGACTTCGATATTTTAGCGCGGGACCTGCCAAAATCAATCCCTGTGGAAGGCAGGCCTCCGGTTAGACTTGAAGATGAGTTTGAGGCGTTCAAAAACAAACTTGATGAACAGGAATTAAAGAGGCAGGTCTTCAGTCTGATCATTTTGCGAAAATTCTCACCAGCCGATGCCTTCAACACAAGCGGTACGCTAGTCAGTAGTGTAAGCGAGCTATTCTCAAACCAGCTAAGCTATTGGATGAGCCAGGTAGACGACAACCTCGAGATTGATGTAGATTTAGGAAGCATGGATCAGGAGGCCTACAATGCATTTCAGTTACGTTTGTCCTACACATTTTTAAACGGCAGACTACGTGTAACAAGGGATGGAACTTTTGGAAACCAGGGTAGTACAAATGGAACAACAACACAAAATGATGGAACTGACTATTCGTCAGTTGTCGGTGATTGGACCGTGGATTACTTACTTACACCCGATGGGAAATTTAAAGTAAAAATGTATAGCCTCCAGAATGTAAATCCCATAAACACAAGTGTTAATTCACAAAATGCTATTACCACCGGGGTAAGCTTGCTCTATACACAAAGCTTCAATGAATTAAAGGATATATTGAAGTCAAGTCGTGACAAGAACAGGCGCAAACCTGAAGATGATCCAGAACTAAATGAGGAGGCCACCAAAGAAAATGAGGGCAACAAATAAAGTTTTAGTTGCTTGTTTCGTTGCACTGCTCGTTACGCAAAACATTTATTGTCAAACTGACTCAACTCAACATATAAATAAAAAACGGCTCCGCACATTTGCGGTGGTTTCAGGAGCGGTTTACGGCCTTACACTCATTGGCCTAAACGAACTGTGGTATAAAGATTCCGTGAAGCAATCTTTTCATTTCTTTAACGACAACGCAGAATGGAAGCAAGTGGATAAAATTGGCCATTTCTATTCAGCGTTTTATCTTAGTTATGGAACTTCAGCGGCACTATCATGGTGTGGGCTTCAACAGCGAAAAGCAGACTTATGGGGATCACTCACCGGTTTTTTAATTTTATTGCCCATTGAAATATTCGATGGTTATTCTGCAGCCTACGGAGCTTCTGCCGGGGACCTCTTGGCCAATGCGGTTGGATCTGGATTTTTCCTGGCGCAATCAACCCTTTGGAAAGAGATACGAATCCAACCAAAATTCTCTTATCATAAAACAGATTACCCGCCTTTGCGACCAGATGTTTTAGGAGATACGTTTGCCAGCGAACTACTCAAAGATTACAATGGGCAAACATACTGGTTGTCGTTTGATATGGATAAATTCATCAAGTTTCCCAAGTGGCTAAACTTTGCCATCGGCTATGGAGCAGAGGAAATGGTGTACGCACAGGATGTTCAGAATGCAGAAGCAGGGTATGATGCATATCGTCAGTATTATGTTGCGCTGGATTTTGACCTGACTGGGATCAAGACCCGGTCAAAAACACTCAAAACTATTTTTGCAATTGTGAGTATGATCAAGTTGCCAGCCCCTACGATTGAATTCTCTTCAAAAGGAACGAGTTTCTATGCCTTCTATTTTTGATAACTGGACTTACGCAAAACAATAAACAAGCACGTCATTGGAGGAATTGGAGGGGAAAGTGCGTGGAATGACGAAGCAATCCAGTGGTCATGAAGAATGTGTTTCACTTCACTGGATTGCTTCGCGCCATCGCACACCCCATGCTTCGGCCCGCAATGACGGTTAGTTTTTGCGTAAGTCCAGTTAATAAATTCAAATTTTTTGTTAGTAACTTCATAGCTGGATTATAATTTCTCTTTCATGAATTTTTTCAATTTCGTTAAGCAGAGGTCAGTTTACCAATTATGATACAACCAAATCAATTTTCGTTGTGCCTGTAGCTGAAGGCCGGTTTCAAACCGTTATTTTATTGCTTGAAAATAGCAGCGCATCTGGCAAACAGCATGCACTTATTACTTCAAAAGTTTGCGAGTACACTCCAAGCATTAATCTGAAAGATTTAATGGAACAAAATGCCAGGTTTGACTACAGCAAGTTTATAATCGATGGCGGGCATCTTAAAATAAAAGCATCCGTTTCTACTGAAAATGCTTCAGAGGATGAAATCAAATTCATGATACAGGAGGTTGCTAATCTTGCTGACGAATACGAAATGAAGCTTACCGGCCGAGACATCCATTAATCCTACTTTGTCATGTTTCAGGATTTGACGATTTCTGTTGGTTTAAGACCTCATCCCCAACCCCTTCTCCCGAGGAGAAGGGGCTAAAAGTCCCTCTCCATTGGAGAGGGATTTAGGGTGAGGTCAAAGGCCGAGACATCCATTAATCCTACTTTGTCATGTTTCAGGATTTGACGTTTTCTGTTGGTTTAAGACCTCATCCCCAACCCCTTCTCCCGAGGAGAAGGGGCTAAAAGTCCCTCTCCATTGGAGAGGGATTTAGGGTGAGGTCAAAGGCCGAGAACAAAAAACTAACTTGACAAAGTAGGATTAATTAAATCCTCACATTGCTTTCGTTTCGTTATTTTTGCACTGTGCAAGCCGCCTTATCGCTTCCCGGTTTGTCGGGAAGAGGAAAGTCCGGGCAACATCGGGCATCGTACCACGCGAAGAGCGTGGGCATCTTATTGGAAACATTAAGTTGACAGAAAGTGCCACAGAAAATAAGTAGCCCCGATCCTGCCTCTGGCGGGATTGAGGTGATAGTGAAAAGGTGGGGTAAGAGCCCACCGTCCCAACAGCAATGAAGGGTGCATGGTAAACCTTACGTGTTGAAAGGTCAAATAGGTGGCGCCTCCTCAGGAGATTAACTGCTCGTTATCCACTAACGTGGGCGCCATGGGTAGACCGATTGATCCCGCCTCAGGCGGGACCAGATAAATGATAAGGAACTCTGACTTGTCGGAGTACAGAACCCGGCTTACAGGCTTGCATATTTTTGAACTTGTAACCTGTCATCCCGATAGCTATCGGGATGGCAGGTTTTTTTTAAACTTACACTATGGCAAAAATTTTAATAGTAGATGACATGGCAGCGATACGTACTTCGCTGCGCGAAATTCTGGAAGAAGAGAACCACGAAGTAGCGGAAGCCAAAGATGGTGAGGAAGCATTACGGAAACTGGGGGAGGAATATTATGACGTAGCATTTTGTGATGTAAAAATGCCGAAGCTTGACGGAATTGAAGTGTTGGAGAAAGTAAAGAAGGCCGGTATTGCCACTCCCTTTATTATTATTTCGGCACACGGCACAAAAGAAACAGCGCTGGAGTGCATTAAGAGAGGTGCTTACTTTTTCATTCAAAAACCATTCGAAAGCATTGAAACCATTCTCATTCACCTGCGCAACGTGCTGGAGCGAAATTCATTAAAGGAGGAAAATAAATCACTTAAAAAGAAAATCAATAAGGGTTTCGACCTGGTGGGTGAATCCTCAGCCCTCAATCAGGTAAAGGAAATGATCGAAAAAGTATCGACCACCGATGCCCGGGTTTTGATTACAGGTGCCAACGGAAGTGGAAAGGAACTGGTGGCACGAAATGTTCATGCCAAAAGCAAACGTTCCCAGGCACCACTCGTGGAAGTAAACTGCGCTGCAATTCCTTCGGAGTTAATTGAAAGTGAATTATTCGGACATGAGAAAGGTTCGTTTACATCGGCCATCAAACAGCGAATAGGAAAATTTGAACAAGCAGAGGGTGGTACTCTTTTTCTGGATGAAATCGGTGACATGAGTTTATCTGCACAGGCCAAGGTATTGCGTGCATTGCAAGAGAATAAGATAACAAGGGTAGGCGGTGAAAAAGAAATTGCTGTGAATGTTCGGATTATAGCAGCTACCAACAAAGAACTTAAGAAAGAAATTGAGCAACACCGTTTCCGGGAAGATCTATACCATCGTTTAAGTGTAATTGTCATTAAAGTTCCTTCGCTCGATGATCGAAAAGAAGATATACCAGTACTGGTGAATAAATTCCTGCAGGATATTTCGGAAGAACATGGCTCTAAAAAGAAGAAAATAGAGGACAAAGCTTTAACAGCATTACAACGTCATCATTGGACAGGAAACATACGGGAACTAAGAAACGTAGTGGAGAGACTGGTGATTATGTCTGGCGAGGAAATTCAGGAAGAAGACGTACAGAAATACCTTTAAATTTTTTGCACGGAAACCTTCTTAACGGGAGCCTCTTTTTTGCCGTACGTAGGGCAAGTGTACTGGCTGCAAGCTGAAATTAAACCTGCTAGAATCAAGAAAACAATAATCTTTTTCATTCGAAGTGGCTTTAATTATAAACAAAAATATAAGTCTTTCAGAACAAAACAAATCCTAACGCTTGGGCATCTCTAAAAACCCTGCCTTTATGACCTCAACCCGTCACCCTTCTCCGGAAGAGAAGGGTACAAGGAGTTTTTAGAGATGCCCGCTTTATAATACCATTGGGCTTCTGAATATGCTATTCGACCATGAGGTTACACCCTCTTACATCGGTATTGTCCAGCCTTCCCATTACCTCAAAAGACCCATCAGCATAAACTTTTCCAGCATCCTCTGTTTCAATGAAAGCAATGGAATGAAAATTGGCCAAATCAATCACATTTAGGCCGCCAGTGCGTTCAATTTGACCCTTTTCAAATGGATCAACCGATTCGCGAATAACAACTTTCATGGCAGGTGGCGGGTAAAATATATCTCCCCCTTTTGTATATGCCTGTGATAATAATTCTGTCATTCCGTATTCTGAATAAACGTTCGTTATATTAAAGTATTTCTTTAACTGACTATGCAACTCCTGCCTGGTAATTTCTTTCCTCCTACCCTTCATGCCGCCCGTTTCAAAAACCAGGCAGTCGCTCAAGTCAGGTTGATATTTTTCTGCCAAATCCAGCAGGGCAAAGCTCACCCCCCACAATATTATTTTTTTATTACCTTTTCTTTTAAGTCGTTCAATATCCTTCAAAAGCCTCTCATAATCATCCAAATAGAATCCTGAATAGTCTGAATTACTCTTTTGAATGAAGGAACCAATCATCCCCACGAGGGAGGAGTTTTGCCGTTCGAGATAGGATGGCATTAATGCAAGAAAATGATACTCGGCAAGAGAGCCAAAGAAACGTGTGAAGCACCGTTCGGCATGTTGCAGGTAAAAATTCAGGTCTGCAATATGATGCGTGCTGACTGACTTACCAGTGGTGCCACTACTGGTAAAGAATGTATCATCTTGCCAATCACCAGTTTTTATTGCATGATTTTTAAAGAACGATATTGGTAAAAAAGGTATCTCGTTAACCTCCTTTACAGCTTGTATATTTGTACCCAGATAACTTATGTAACTTGCGTAAACCGGGTTATGATCAGCCTGGTATCGGAATAAACGCAAGGCAATATCATCCATATTGCCTTCGTTAACCGTATACAAAAGCGATTCAAAACTTTTAAAGTTATTCAAGAGTTATGTACCTTGTCCGGGTTCAAAAATACAGTATGAAGGTTATTAAGGGCTTAATTTTGGTTTGTTTTTTAGGCGTTTCGATTAACTCCTGTTTTAACCCACCTGAATTCACCAATTCACCAGAAATTACGTACAATAAAATTGAGTTTAAAGAAGTACCCGGTGCTGGTACCAACGACAGCCTGATACTTTACATTAATTTTAAAGATGGTGATGGCGACTTAGGACTTGATCCGGAAGATCCTTTTTATTCTGAGGAGCCCTACCATCCATCGTATTATTATTTGACCGATCCTGATTGCATAGGCAGCCCATGTGATACAACTCAAGTTTCAACAATAATTGTATACGACACCGAAGGTGTTCCTTATGTGCTTCTGGATTCAGAAGGAATTCCGGGCAAACTTGTAACAAACAGAACCCGGAATGAGCCTGGCTATGGTAATCTTCCGGTCTACATTAATGGGAACTGCAAATACTATTCAGAAGATCAGCTATTAGTACCGGCAACCTCAGCTGACGCTTCTTACAATATTTCAGATACATTGACTAATAGCGTTGGCGATTTGTTTTTTGTAATTCAGGAACCCTTCCTATACAAACAAAATGTTAATCACTATAATATTGAAGTAAAATTTGAGGTTTTTGAAAATGGAGACTGGCCTGAATTTCATTGGTCAGAGTTTTGCCTTACCTACAACGGAAGGTTTCCGGTAATAAGTGGACAAA
>Ga0247727_10012066_pt1 | contig 14921 bp, 13 predicted proteins | sample WisWelCaveWW1625_FD_202498 | JGI IMG/M metagenome (GOLD analysis project Ga0247727, IMG submission 202498) | Biofilm microbial communities from Wishing Well Cave, Virginia, United States - WW16-25 | ecosystem: Environmental > Aquatic > Deep subsurface > Groundwater > Cave microbial mat | place... | reverse complement strand
GTATCGAATCATAGCCCGTTCTCCGGTTGTGTTGAGTTGCGTTCTCAACCACTCGCATCGGAGAATGGGCTTTTTTTCTTGAATACTTTGTCATCAACTAATCCTTAAAATGTGCAAAAGGCCAGATACTAAAGCGTAAACGGTTTTCTCTTTTTCAGCTCAAGATACTGGAAACGCTCATGCCGATGATTCACCGTATCGATCCATTTCTCCCTTGGGGTGGGTTATCAATTATCGGGGTCGGCATTAAAAATGTCCCAAGGGGAGCATGAAATGCCAAATAGTTTAAGTGTAGATTATCGGTATCGTAATCGCTCTCGTTCGGTATTCTACCTTATTGCTTTTATTTTTATCCTCGCAGCTTTTAGCATACGGTTTTGGCTTTTAAAAGTGCGAGTTTTTGATCCCGATGAATTTGAACATCTTCATGGAAGCTGGTGTATTTTTAAAGGGATGATGCCTTATAAGGATTACTTTGAATGCCATACACCCTTTTTCCATTTTTTTCTCTCCTTTTTTTATCCTTTCTTCAGTGTAGAGACGAATGCGAAAAATGCGCTTCGCTTTATTTTCTTTGCAAGACAACTCATGTGGGTATTGACAGGCGCCAGTTTAATATTAACTTTCCGGCTAGGAAAGTTATGGCGAGGCACACGGGTCGCATATTTAGGAACATTTTTTTTAGTTACTAATCTTATATTTCTACACAAAACACTTGAAGTGAGGCCGGATGTCTTGTCGCTAGTATTTTGGGTGGGTTCTTTAGCCGTGCTTATGCATCAAATGCATTTTAATAATTGTGACCGCACGAGATCGTTTATTATGTTTGCTGTAAGTGGTGCTTTGTTTGGAGCGGGAGTGATGAGCACCCAAAAACTATTATTTGCCATTCCTGGGATTTTTACCGTTTTATTGTGGTATCTGCTTAATAGTAAAATAGATAAACAATTCAATAGGGGTATTAGAAATTTTATTTGTTATGGGGCAGGATTTTTTTTACCCATTTTACTAATCGCAATGGTCCTTCACTTTCACGGTGCTCTTAGGCAGTTTTTTTATTACAATTTTATTTTGACCTCACAATGGAAAGAGAGTTTTTTGCCTTACGAATCTTTAATTTTGAACCTGACAAGGCAAAATGAATTTCTAGTTGGATTCGGTTTGGCAGGTTTGATTTGTACGATTTACAAAATATTGAGGGGGCATCCATATGCATTTGGTGATATTGTCCTTGGGATCAATCTAATAGGGCTGACCATAGGATTGTTTATTATTCCGGTTCCGCATCTTCAATATCATTTGATGTTTTTACCTTTATTAGCCCTTTTTGCAGGGGCATTTCTGATTGAAGCCATAGATTCTCTAGATAATCTTCGAATAAACAAATCTGTATTAGAATCTGGCCTTTTGCAGGTTTTTATGAAATTAACCTCTTTAATCACAATAGGTTAAGTAATTTTGTTTCAATCGCCTTTGCGCAGGGATCGAAGGGAAATTCAGCACCCCTTTCGGAGGGCTTGATTTCCCTAGAAAGCTTAAAAAATGGTTGCCCCTTAAGGGTGGAAAAACCTGCAAAAGGCCAGTTAGAATGGATCCAGATTTATGTGGGTGGTGTCATTATGATTTTGCTCATAGGGTTTGTTTTCGACTATTATGTAGATCGTTTTTGGCAAAAAGAGGCTAATTTTATTTATTCTTCTTTAAAGTGGATACTTTTTTGGAGCATAACAACTGGGATATGCGGAGTTTTTCTTTGTTTAAGACGGAAACATATTGCAATAACTTTATTTGTGATTGCTATAGGCTTTCATCCGGCAAAGCGCATGTTAAGCGCTTTCGACTCAAAAAACGAGGACGCTCTAGACAAAATCAGTTATGTAATGACAAATACAACCCCTCAAGATCAAGTTATGGATGGGTGGACAGGATACGGGGTGTTTCGCCCACATGCTTACTATTATTTTATGCTTCACTCACAGGTTCGTGCAATGGTTAAGGAAGAGGAAAAGAGCTTATTGCTGGACGATTTTATTAGCGGTCGTATTAATCCTAAATTAATTATATTTGATAAAGATTTAGAGGCGTTTGATTCGTCACTAACCACATTCATTAATAAAAACTATGAATCCGTGGGAGAAGACCCTATTTTGCGCCGCAAAGTATAAACCCAGCTTTCCTTGGCAAATTCAATCAGACAATCCGTTTTAAACAGTGATCCAAATATAAAATTGGGATTGGGATCCCTTTTATTTTTAGGTGTAGTCGTTCGGTTGATTTTTCTCCATCTCCTCAATGATGTTCAACTGGTTGGAGATATGCAGGATTATTATCGAATTGCCGTTGAATTAAAAAACGGGCAAGGTTTTAATTCCACCATTCGCGCACCTTTTTATCCTTATCTTCTCTCGCTTTTATTTCTGTTATTTGATTCTTCAAATTTGATTGTAATCAAAATATTTCAATCGTTCATAAGCCTTCTGAACGTCATCCTAATCTATTTTCTGGGTAAAGAGGCATTCGATAGGAGGACTGGACTTTTAGCAGCAGGTCTATTCTGCTTCTACCCAACTCTGCTTTTTTACAATAACTTCATTTTAACAGAAGTTATCTTTATATTTTTGTTCACGGCTTTTCTCCTGGTGTTTGTCTTGTATCTCAACAATAGAAAGATCCGTTACTTAGTCTTTTCCGGACTATTGCTTGGATTGACAACGCTATGCCGTTCGGTGACGTTACAGCTTCCAGTGTTCTTAGGCGTTTATCTCCTTTTTTTGAAGAAATCTAGAGCATGGGTGTCAGACACCGTCAAGCGGTGTCTGACACCCATGGTTTTTTTCATTTCCTTTATTCTCATATTGCTTCCTTGGACGATCCGGAATTATAAAGTTCACCACGCGTTAATCCCAGTCGATCTTATTGGGAAGATTAACGTTATGCTTGGAAATTATGAATATACTCCGCTTAATCGTGCCTGGGATGCGCACATTACTCAAACAAGCGACAGGTCCTGGAGTTACCCCTTAAGAAAAGAGGGGCTATACGATAAAATGACTGAAGCTGAAAGAGCTGACTGGGCTTTTCGCGTAGGTGTTAAATTTATGATTCAGCATCCGATGCTAACCTTTAAACGGAGTTTTGTCAAATTTTGTAACTTTTGGGAGTTAGAACGAGTTCCCGGTTCAATGGCGGTGAAGGGCTTCTTAGGAAATTCCAACCTTGCAATGTTAAAGATTTTTGCAGCTCTCGGATGTCTACTCCAGTCGCTAATTTTATTTGGAGCAATATTTTCTCTTGTCTATTTCTTCAAGAATAATGCTGTGACGAATTCCTTCTTTTTGCTTATTGTTACTTACTTCACGTTGATTCATTCAATAATTTATGGTCACCCGCGATATCAACTGCCGTTAGCACCAATCTTATTCATCTGCGGTGCCAATGCTTTCTTGTGTATTGCAGGAGTATGGAAGCAAAGACAATGGGTAAAGTTTTCATTTGCTACTTCGATATGTTTATTCTTTGTTCTTGTGTGTGCGCGTCAATTCTATATTCATTTGAACAATCTATATTTGATAGACTAAATCAGTAGAGAGCTCAACAGGACAGCATGCTTTTAGGTGGCTTATATTTGCTTTGGAAAGATCCGCTTATTGTTAGTTATCATGATGTTGATGATTTCCGACTGAACTCTTGGCTCCCGCCCAATTCACATATCTTGATCCACTTCGTTTGGCTTAAAACTTTTGCTCATCTGCCTTGGCTTCTCTGGAAAAAAGCTAAGGTATTTACTGCTAATAAACAACTTCACTACATGTGCAATTCGGCAGAGGAGTTTCATGTGATAAAGATGATTAACATACCTGGAGAACTATGCAGCATTTATAGTTATCTAAATGAAAACGAATTTAAGCCTCTCAGTGAGTTTAAATTATATGACGCAGTATATGTTGCGCGAATGGCCCGATACAAACGGCACAGGTTGGCCGCAAAAATTAGTAAGCTTTATGTGCAGACTTACGGTGTCTGTAATTCTGATGGAGAATATGACTTAAGAAGCTACGCTCCCGAGCTTAGTCATTGTGATTACAACAAAAAGAGAATTGCACGTAACGAACTGATTAAAAAATACAATCAGGCACATGTCGGACTTGCATTATCAAAATGTGAAGGAGCTATGTTAGCTTGTGGTGAATATATGCTGTGCGGCATTCCAGTTGTTTCAACGAGTTGCAGAGGTGGAAGGGAGGAATTTTTTGACCCGCGATATGTAAAGATTGTTGATGATAATCCTGATGCTGTAGCTGAAGGAGTTGTGGAGATGAAAGCAGTAAATATTAATCCGAGTATGATCAGACAGGAAACGTTAGAGAAGATTAAATTACATAGGAGAAGGCTTTGCGCTTATATTCAAAAAATAATTCAAAAAAATACTAAGAATAATAACGTGCCCACTGTGGAGTGGTTAGTGGATTATTACTTTAATCATCCGGAAGGCATAAATCGACTTTATGTCAACTATCGGAACCTAAAGAAGGTTTTGGCTAAACTACAATGAAGAGAAGTATCTGCCATTAGTGCTTAGTTCGAAGCCTAAGGTTAGGCTTAACCGTAAGATCAGCCTCTCGCATAATCCGAAAGAAGCGTTTGTGATTGATCGTAAGCTTTTCAACAAAACGCAGGTGGACCTATATTCAATGATAATCCCAAGCGGGGTGCCCAGTGCATGTACGGAAGAGTTTCCTTGGAAATATTTTCGGGCTGGGCAAGAATCTTAATTTGCGAATCAAAAAAATAGTCAAAAAAACTTTTAAACAAATATATAGGATAGTTATATCATCGATCCCGCAGCTTTCGAATAGATATGAACAAGTATCCATCAAATCGATTATTCATTTTATTCATATTGGTAAAACGGGTGGAACAGCTGTGAAACATGCTTTGCGCCAACATACGCGTGGGGAGAGGTATCTAATGCAGTTGCATTTTCATGATGTGGAATTAAGAGATATCCCGATGGGAGAAAAAGTCATATTTTTTGTTCGAGACCCGATTAAGAGGTTTGTTAGTGCATTCTATGACCGTCAAAGGAAAGGGCTTCCAAGACATTATGCTCCATGGAGCCGCGAAGAAGAATCTGCATTTCGAGAGTTTGGTTCAGCAAACGATTTAGCGAAGAGCTTATCTTCATTGGATTCCGAGAAGAAGAGAAAAGCACAAAAGGCTATGGACAGTATTTATCATGTTAACTCATCTTTCTGGGACTGGTTTGATAATGAGTCGTATTTTCTCTCTCGATTGTCCGACATTTTCTTTATTGGTTTTCAAGAAACGCTAGACAAAGATTTTGGAAAGTTGAGAGAGAAACTGCATTTATCTGAAGATGTTAAGCTTCCAGTTGATGATATGCAATCGCACAAAATCCCGGGTCATTTCGATAAGTTCCTTGAGGAAGAGGCATTACTAAATCTTCAAGTCTGGTATGCAAAAGACTATGCATTTTATAATCTGTGCAAAAAAATTCAAATGCAGGTTAATAGCATTCGATGAATTCCCTTATTTCATGGAGCTATAGTTTTACTTGTTTTAATTTTCGTCCTTTTTCAAAATCATTTAAGAATTCAGCCCAAACCTCCGAAAATTTTTTGGGTACGACCGTTGTGTTCGAGCTGTACCATTAGGACTTTATTGATTAATATTTCATGCTGCCAAATCTGGTAATTATTGGAGCTGCAAAATGCGGAACGACGAGTTTGCATTATTATCTTAATCTTCATCCACAAATATTCATGTCAGAGATGAAGGAACTGAATTTTTTCGCTCACGAAGGCCATTGGAAATTGGGGGTTAAATGGTATGAATTACAATTCCCTGCGAACATGAAGAGGAATATAAAAATATATGGAGAGGCAACGCCGAAATACACGCATTATCCAAACATAAAAGATGCAGCCGAAAAAATGTTTTAAGTGATACCAGACGCCAAATTAATTTATATTGTGGGAGATCCAGTTGACCGTACTTTGAATCATTATTTTGAGATGCATGCTTGGGATCCGCATGTCAACATGAACTTATCTGAAGCACTTAAAGATTACAAAAAAAGTTATTTTCAAGCCAGCAAATACTATAGTCAACTACAACCTGGCCTTTTGCAGGTTTTTATGAAATTAACCTCTTTAATCACAATAGGTTAAGTAATTTTGTTTCAATCGCCTTTGCGCAGGGATCGAAGGGAAATTCAGCACCCCTTTCGGAGGGCTTGATTTCCCTAGAAAGCTTAAAAAATGGTTGCCCCTTAAGGGTGGAAAAACCTGCAAAAGGCCAGCTACAACAATATATGAAGTATTATCCGAAAGATCGTATTTTGATTATCACAAAAGAAGAGCTTAAACATTCCCGTGAAGAAACATTGAAAACGATCTTTAGATATCTAGGTGTCGATGATTCATTCTATTCTGATTGTTTTACGACTGTTATGAAAAATAAGGCAGAAATAAAAAGACGGCCTATTAATAATCTTGGATGGGCTGCTAGAAAGTTCACTTACAAACTTTCCTTTCGAAAAGGATCCAAAATGGCCAGATTGCTATATCGATTCATCACCCATTGCTCTTATTACTTGTTTTCCAAGCCTATCAAGAGGCCCTGGGCAGATGAATCATTACGTAGAAATATTTCGGAATATCTTAGGGATGATATTAATCGTTTCAGAGAGTTTACTGGTAAGAAGTTTGAAAGTTGGAATATTTGAATGATTGGGGAAAAGCATTTGAGAAATGATGATTTGATTTGGCAAGTAAATTAAAATAATTAATTTCGGGATTCATATTCTATGCCTGGTATTTTAGGACTAGTTAATTTAGTTTATCAGAAGCAGACGCAAGCAATGCTTTTCAGAATGAGCACATCTTTCGTTTGCGCCGAGGAATATCAAAAAGAAACATTTGAAGATGTGGAGAACCACATTGCTTTTTCGAGATTACATTTGGGTGTGTTTTATCATGGAGCCCAACCCATTTATTCAAATGATCAGCGGTTAGTTATCCTATTCGACGGGGAACTTTACGATAATTCATCCGGAAAATCGGATCCGGAGTTTGTCTTAGAGCGTTATCAACACCTTCAAGATGCTTGCGCTAAAGGTATCGATGGTATCTATGCTTTTGTTATCCTGGATTACAATCGAAAAGTCTTAAAAATATTTAGCGATCATTTTGGATTAAAACCGGTCTACTATTATCAATCATCTAGTCTATTTGCCTTTGCCTCAGAAGTTAAAGCTATCCTGCCGCTGCATGAAGGTCCTAAAAGACGAGATAACAAAACAATCGCTAATTTCTTTACTTTTGGCTTTCCCTTAGGGGACGAAACTCTATTTGAGGATATTAAACTAATTCCGGCTGCTTCATGCCTCACTTATGATCTAACTTCTCGCAAAGTTTCTATCCAAAAGTATTGGCATCTTGTGGATCTTTTTACCTCTAAGGGACAGCATAATGGAAAAAAAGATTATCAGGATGTTGTGGATGCTTTCACGAGTGCTGTGAATCGCCGGCTAGCGAATTCGGAACAACTGGGTTTGTCGCTATCCGGGGGCTTGGATTCCCGGTCTATCCTTGCTGCATTAGGAGATCGTGCAAAAGGGCTAAGAACTTATACCCTTGGTCTTAAAAATTGCCGGGATGAGTCATTAGCTCAAAAAATGTCGGCTATTACGGGAACGCGCCATGATTTTGTTGAAGTGAATTTGGATTTTCTATCTAGGTATAAGGAATCCTCCAAACATCTAATTTTTCTGACAGACGGATTATTTCACCCTCGCGAAGGAACCGAACTGGTAGCTCTGAATTATTTTAAGCAGTCTCCGTTTAAGGTATTATTGCGCGGACATGGCGGAGAAATCGGCAAAGCTGCTTTAGCCTACCCTGTTATGGTTGACCAAGAGCTTATTTCGAAAAAAGATAAGCAAAGTATCCTTCAATGGCTTTTAAACAAGGGCAATCATATTCTGCCTGCTGCTGACGCAGGCCGCATTTTTTCTCCGTTATTCTATAGCGAGATAAAAAATCACACGGCGGGCTATCTAAGTAAATTGTTAGAAGAACCTTTGGAAATGCTTGAGTCAGGAGATATCGCGATTTATTTCTATATCGACCAGTTTTCGCGTCGTTTCACGATACCTTCCCTGGATATTTTCCGAACCGAGGTTGAAATTCGCCTTCCTTACTTTGATTTGCAATATTTAAAACTTCTGCTCGCAATGCCTATTGCGAAACGCTTTAGAGGGGATGTCCAGCATCATATTGTGCGACACTGCCAGCCCAAGCTTGTCAAGGTGCCGGACTCCAATACAGGTGCTCCGCTGGATGCAACGCTTTTTCAGCTTTATGTTCAAGATAAGTTCAACTCTTTGTTAAGGAAGATAAGTTTCCCAGGTTATCGTCACTACACGGAATATTCAAGCTGGCAGCGGAAATACTTCAAAAAAAATATGGCAGGCATTCTTTTTTCGGATTATGCATGTCAAAGAAATATTTATAACCCGACTGAGTTCGAAACCCTTTATAAGGATCACATGAGCGGAAAAATTGATGCAGGCGCATTTTTGGGAACGGCTGTTGGTATCGAATTATGGTGCCGTCAGTTTTTTGATGTTAACTGAAGCCAAATGATTAAATGGATACTTTCACTTCTACTCTTCGCCATTCAAATCAAACCGGTATGCGGTGCAAATCTGGATACCCATTCTAAAGAGCTGCATTACCGGTTTTCCTTTGGAAAGTTAGGGAGCGGTGCATCAGATTTCCAGGGGCCATTCGGAATATTTATTAGTCATGATAATAAGATTTATGTTGCCGATGATTTAGCCCATCGAATTCAAATCTTCAATCTTCAGGGTAAATTGTTGGAGACTATTGGAAGAAAAGGGGCTGGCAATAAAGAGTTCGCTTGGGTGGATAAAGCGGTTGTTGACAAAGTGGGAAATCTTTATGTTGCTGACACCGGAAATGATAGAGTTCAAATTCTAGACTCGAACTATCAATTGATTAAGAGATTTGGGGAAAGAGGTTCAAGACCTGGAGAATTTAAAAACCCCCGCAGTATCGCACTGGATTCGAAAGCAAACATTTATGTCGCGGATTGGGAAAACCATCGCATCCAGGTCTTTGATCAACAGGGAAAGTTTCTTAGACTATTTGGAAGGGCTGGTAATGGGAAGGGTGCTTTTTTGAACCCTATTGCAATTCATATCGGTGGAGATAATTTAATATTTGTATCTGACTTTAAAAATCATCGGGTGCAGGTATTTGATTCGCAAGAGAGTTTTCTTTACCTTTTTGGGAAGAAAGGTAACGCTGAGGGGGAATTCAAGAATCCAAGCGGCTTAGCTCAGGATCAGGCCGGGTATCTTTATGTTGCCGATTACGATAATCATCGCATTCAAATTTTTTCAAAAGAAGGACGACAGTTTGTTAGAGCTTTTGGCCGCGAGGGCAGCCTAGCCGGTGAATTTCGTCATCCCACAGATTTGAGTTTTGATTCCTTCGGAAACCTTTATGTTGTTGATAGGGGAAATCATCGTATTCAAGTATTTTCTCCTTCCGTAATGAGCATTTCAGAATAACGACCTGCTATGAGAGCCATATTTATTGTGCTGGTGAGCCTTGCGGGAATATGGCTGTCCTTCACGCGTAGTGCTATTTATGGTTTATATGCCTATTTATGGTTTGCTTATATCAGGGCGCAAGATATAACACGTTGGGTGAGTTGGCTGCCCGCCTTGCGGCTTTCATTTGCCTTAGCGGTTTCCGTCATTTTGAGTGCGCTAATTCAAGGAGAAAAGCTATTTTACCCGCACCGTTTGTCATTTTTAATCCTTGTACTCTGGCTTTGTTTCTTAGTATCAACCGTTTTTTCTAGTGTCTCCGCCGTTAGCTGGGATACATTTTGGGAAATGACTAAAGTTTTCATTATGGGCTCGTTAATAGCCGGGCTATCGATTAATAGAGAGCGATTTCATCGTATCTGTTTAGTGATTACAATATGTCTTGCGTTTTATGGTGTAAAAGTGGGTATTTTTTCTTTAAGAGGCGGCCAAATTCAAGAAGGACCAGGCGGCATTATGCAGGATAATAATACATTCGCCATGGTCTTAGTGATGACAATTCCATTTATGTATTATCTTGGCCATACGTTCAAGGGTTGGATGAAAAGAGGATTCCATTATTCTATTCCTTTGGTCATGTGGGGAGTCGTCGGAACCAATTCTCGAGGAGGTTTCTTAGCCTTGGTTTCTTTACTGATCATTATGGTTCTTTATACGGGCGGAAGGCTCCGTTGGTTTGCTATAGGTATTTTTCTTTTTGCTATTTTTTCCTGGCAATTTTTGCCTGACAGTTATAAAGAACGGATAGGTACGATTCATCAAACAAAACAAGCTGTTGATAGTGCCCCAACCCTTGAGGAAGCAGAAGGGGATGCCTCGGCGCTTGGGCGTATTCATTTTTGGAAAGTGGCTTGGGTGATGGCTCAAGAGAATCCAATCTTAGGAACTGGGTTAGGAACCTATATTAGCCGTTACAATGATTATGATTTTTCAAATGGATTCTTCGGAAGAAGTAAAGCTGTCCACAATAGTTATATGGAGATGCTTTCAAATAACGGCTTTCCAGCGTTCGGGATTTATATCACGCTTTTTTTAACGACCTTTTTGGAGAATCAAAAGATTCGAAAGGAAATCAAGGCATATCCTTCTCTTGCCTGGGCGACACCGTATACCTATATGATTGAAATGAGCATCCTCGCGTTCCTTGTCGGAAGTTTTTTCCTTTCTGTCGCATATGCAGATTTGCCCTACCATATTGTTTGCTTAGTGATCGGGTTAAGGCATGTCCTCAAAAATGAGGTAGGGTTGCTCTCACTGCCGTATGCGTCACAAAGAACAAAATGAAAATTCCCATTCTGATTCATGAAAAGGCAGGTCTCGCTAGAAAACAAGAACCAATCACTGTTGGCGTTCCGTTTAGGCGGGGCATGATTTCTTCTGAAAGTCATTTGAGTTTGACCGATGAAAAAGAGACGATTCCACTACAAATAAAAGTTTTAGACTGCTGGTCAGATGGAAGCTTAAAGTGGGCACTGCTTGATTTTCAGATAGATAATGCGCCTTACGGAATAAAAACACTGTGGCTGAGTTCAGATTCAAAAAAGCCTACCCAAAAAATTCTGCATGGAATATCGTTCACCCAATCATCCGACGGAATGGTTCTTGATACTGGGGCAGCAAAATTTTTTATTAACTCTCAAGTGTTTCAGCCTTTCAAGAGCGTCGAACTTCATGGGCGTGAACTATTAAATTCGATAAAGACAAAAATAGTGCTTACAAATGCGGCCGGAAACGAGATGCAATCCATTATTAGCAAGTTTGAGATTGAGGACCAAGGGCCGATCCGTACCTCCATTAGGATGCGGGGGAATTTTGTTTATGGCAAACAAAAGCCTTTTGCTGAGTTTGACATCCGCCTCCATTTTTATGCAAAGACCGGTTTAGTAAAAGGGGACCTTACCCTGCGAAATCCAAGGAAAGCTTCGCACCGGGGTGGTTTTTGGGACCTAGGTGATAAGGGTTCCAGTTACATAAAGGACTTTTCACTGCTTTTAGGGGTTAATGCCGGAGAGCGTTCAACGATTGGCTGGAATTCTGATCCGCAAAAAGAAATAAGGATGTGTGAGGGCCGGGAGTTAAAAATTTATCAAGACTCAAGCGGCGGCTCGAGTTGGAAAAGCAAGAATCATATCAATAAGTTTGGAGTCATTCCGCTAAGTTTTAAAGGTTACGAAATTTATTCGGATGCAACCTTGATCGAAAAGGGGAACAGGGCGAACCCAACAGTCGCGGTTGTGCAAAAAGAGAATGGATCAATTGCTGCAGCAATCTCTCACTTTTGGCAAAATTTTCCAACGGAAATAGAAGCTCACAACGATCTAATCTTATTACGCTTTTATCCGTCGTCCGCGCAGGATGTTATGGAGCTCCAAGGAGGAGAGCAAAAGACCTATCAATTTATTTTGGGTTTTGGAACGGGGCAACAAGTAGCAACTCTTCATTCTCCGCTAGTTGTCCGTACAACGCCAGAGATATATTCAGATTCAGAAGCTTTTGGATACCTCACGCTTCACGGGCGTGAGAAGCATCCCAAGTATCGCGAATTTGTCGATGCGGGTCTTGAGGGCTCAAGAAACTTCTTCCAGAAAAGAGAGCAAATCGATGAGTATGGCTGGCGAAACTTTGGCTGTGTTTGGAGTGACCATGAAACTTTACCTGATAAGCATACGGATCCACTAGTCTCGCATTTTAATAATCAGTATGATCTTCTCAACGGGTTTTTGCTGCAGTATGCCCGAAGTGGAGATCATAGATGGTTTGAATTAGCTCGGGATCTTGCTGCACACACGATCGACATTGACATTTACCACACTCAAAACGACAAAGCTGCCTATAACGGCGGTCTTTTCTGGCATACAGAACATTATCTCCCAGCAGGCGGGAGTACGCACCGAACCTATTCGAAAGATAATCTGAGCGGACGTAATCCACAAATTTGTGGCGGCGGACCAAGCAATGAACACAATTACACATCGGGATTGATGAACTTTTACTTTCTTACTGGAAGTGAACAGGCAAAAGAAGCGGTAGTCGGTTTAGCTAATTGGGTCCTGGCTATGGATGATTGGAAGAGGAATATTTTGGGATTAATGAGCGGCCGTTTTCGTCACTTGGCGACTAAAACAGCATCTCCGGATTATCACGGTCCAGGACGAGGCTCGGGCAATTCTATTAACGCGTTACTTGATGCTTATACTTTGACTAAAGATAGGAAGTATCTAGTCAAAGCTGAAAAGTTTATTCAGAAATGTATTCATCCGCGGGATAATATTAGCGATCGCCAGTTGGACCAACCCGAATACCGTTGGTCCTATTTGGTTTTCTTGCAAGTTCTTGGAAAATATTTAGACCTTAAAAGTGAATGGAATGAGATCGATGCAAGCTTCCATTACGCTAGAATTGCTCTCCAACATTATGCAACGTGGATGCTTAAAAACGAGGTTCCTTATACCGAAGTTAAAGACAAAGTGCTAATATGGACCGAAACGTGGCCAGCGCAAGATATCCGGAAAAGCTGTGTATTGGACTACGCTGCAAAGTATTCTGTTGAGCCACTCCAAGCAGCTTTTTTAGAAAAGGCAGAATTTTTTTACACAGCTGTTTTAAAGCATTTGGCAACATTTGAAACTCGCGATTGTACAAGACCCTTAGCGATCTTGATGAACTTTGGTGTAATGCATGATTATTTTCAAGATTGTACTAGATTTACCGAGAGTGTAGCTAAAATAGAAACTTCTATGAGAACAGTTCAGCCTCTTTCTAAAACAGTATGATCTTTGGAACGGATAAGCGCACATTAATCAACTTTTCTAATTTTAAGATGTTTGTGCACGCAATTATCCCAAGCTGCGTACTTTTAGCGGCTATTCTCACATTAAACTCAGATTACTTGGTAGATCATGCTCAAATCTTGAATCCAGATGCAAAGCACTACTGGTTGATGGGAGAAAACATCTTCCGTCATGGTGCTTTTTCTAGAAGTGCATCCCCGCCCTATATTCCAGATCCCCTCAGGACGCCAATCTATCCAATGTTCGTTGGTTTTGTTCGACTTTTCTTTGATGTTCCGGCTACTGTTTATATGGCCCAAGTAGTAATTTTCTGTTGCTGCGTTGTCATAATGTTCCAGATGTTAAATCTTTTGTGGGATAAAAGTGTTGTTATGCCCGTAATTACTTGCTTCATTATGATAATGAATATAACTTTCATAGGGAGTAATTTTACAGTCATGTCTGAAACTCTCCACAATTTATTTATGCTGCTATCTTTCTATTTTTTTGTTCTCATCCTTAAGAATGGAGAGTTCCGTATGAGGGACTGGTTTTTGTCATTTTCGATGCTTGGGTTAGCAACATTAACGAGACCCGCAGCGCAATTTGTTGTATTTTTTTATGCAATATTATTATTTTTTGCACTGGCTAATATAAATTTACAAAAGTCAATCAAATTTATCCTCTTTGGTATTATGAGTTATATTTTAGTTCTTAGCCCTTGGCTCATTAGAAATCAACTGCATTTTGGAGTTCCTAAACTTTGTTTTATCGGGAGTAACAGTCTGACGTATTTTATTGGGGCAGGTATATACCAATTGAAATACAGGATAGAAATGAAAGAAGCCTGGGCGCAGATATCGAAAGATTATGAAATAAAGACCTATGCCGAAGTTGCAAATTTGCACGGCAGTCCTGTTAGCAAACGGGAATACAAAGACATCTATAGACGATTAGATAAAGTAGGAATGGATATTATAAAAAATAATAAGCGGCTATTCCTTATCTCTTCGTTTATGGCAATATTTAAATCACATATTTCTCATATGACAGAATTAATAGCAGCTCAGTTGAACATGGAATGGCATGGTTTAAATAAAGATGCGATTTTGCACAAACGATATCTTGATTTATTTCGCACCAGCAAAGGCGATAATGCTGTCATTTTAATAATGTTATTCATTTATCAAATGGCGTATATGATATTCTGTGCCATGCTTTTTATGTTAGGAATCAAATACATAATGTATAACAGAAAAATAAAATTAGCTCTCAAGCTGGCGGTCTTAGGTTTACCGGCCTATTATTGCTTAATGATCGCAATGGCGGGAGTAGATGCCTATTGGCGCTTTCGTATACCAGCTGGCCTTTTGCAGGTTTTTATGAAATTAACCTCTTTAATCACAATAGGTTAAGTAATTTTGTTTCAATCGCCTTTGCGCAGGGATCGAAGGGAAATTCAGCACCCCTTTCGGAGGGCTTGATTT
>Ga0247727_10012065_pt1 | contig 14923 bp, 11 predicted proteins | sample WisWelCaveWW1625_FD_202498 | JGI IMG/M metagenome (GOLD analysis project Ga0247727, IMG submission 202498) | Biofilm microbial communities from Wishing Well Cave, Virginia, United States - WW16-25 | ecosystem: Environmental > Aquatic > Deep subsurface > Groundwater > Cave microbial mat | place... | reverse complement strand
TCGGTCATGACAGGATCAAGCGTGTTTGGTTTGGAAATTGGCCAGGACGCGGAGCTTTTTGAGGACGGCCATCTCGATCTGGCGGACGCGTTCGCGGGTGATGTTGAATTTTTTGGCCGCTTCGTTCAACGTGTGGATCTCGCCGTCCTTAAGACCAAAACGCAATTCCAGGATCTCGCGTTCACGCGGGTTCACCTGGTTCAAAAGCCCCGCGATGCGTTCTCCCCTCAAAAAACCGTCGACGCGGGCCTGTGAGGGATTGCTGTTCGGGTCCTCGATGAGGTCCATCACGGAAGCTTCTCCCCCATCCCCCACGGGCTGGTCCAGGGAGGTCGTGCCCTGGTCGTACTGCATCAGGTCTTTGATCTTGGCCGTGGACATCTTCATCGCGCGGGCCAGTTCCGCCACTTTCGGCGTGTGCTTATGACGGTGAAGCAATTTTTCTTTGACCTTCCGGAAACGCGAAAGGGTCTCCACCATGTAGACCGGGATACGCACGGTCTTGCCCTGGTCGGCCAGCGCGCGCGTGACATGTTGTTTGATCCACCAGGTGGCGTAGGTGGAAAAACGGTACCCCAACTTCGGATCGAACTTGGACACCGCTTTCATCAAGCCGAGATTCCCTTCCTCGATGAGATCCAGGAGCGGCACACCGTAATTGGCGTATTGCTTGGCGATGTTGATCACAAGACGCAGATTGGAGCGCACCATGAGCCGGCGCGCTTGCGCGTCGCCCCTCTTCACGCGAAAGGCGGTCTTTTTCTCATCCTCAGCCGAAAGAAGAGGGATGTGCCGGATGTCTTTTATGTAGAGCTTCAGGGCGTCCATAGAACTCGTGTCATTGACAATTTATTTCCTTTCTTTTAAAACCGCTTGCGCGGCCGCCAACCTCGCGATGGGAACGCGGAACGGCGAACAGCTCACATAGTCCAGCTTGACGCGGTGGCAGAATTCCACGGAGGACGGGTCGCCGCCGTGCTCACCGCAGATGCCGATCTTGAGCTGGGGCTTCACGCCGCGGCCCTTGGAAACGGACATCTCGATCAGTTTGCCGACCCCGACCTGGTCGATGGAGACGAACGGGTCGACTTTGAGGAGCCCGCGCTCGACATAGAAAGGCAGGAATTTTCCGACGTCGTCGCGCGAGAAGCCGAACGCCATCTGCGTCAGGTCGTTCGTGCCGAAGCTGAAGAAGTCCGCTTCTTTGGCGATGTCGTCCGCGATGAGCGCCGCGCGAGGGATCTCGATCATCGTCCCGACGAGATAATCGATCTTCACTTTGCGTTTGGCCATCACCTCTTCGGCGACCTTCAAGATGTCCTGTTTCGTGAATGTCAGCTCCCCGATCATGCCGACGAGCGGGATCATGATCTCGGGGACCACCCGGAGCCCTTCCTTGGCGAGTTCACAGGCGGCTTCAAAAATGGCCCTGGCCTGCATGCGGTAGATCTCAGGATACGTCACCGCCAGACGGCAGCCGCGATGACCCAGCATCGGGTTGACCTCATGGAGCTGGACGACCTTCTTCTCGAGGTCCTTGACCGGTATTTTGAGGTCTTTCGCGACTTTTTTCATTTCTTTTCCGCTCTTGGGGAGGAATTCATGCAGCGGCGGGTCTAAAAGGCGGATCGTCACCGGCAGACCGGCCATCGCCTTGAAGATGCCTTTGAAATCACCCTTCTGAAGCGGCGCGAGTTTCGCGAGCGCTTTCTCGCGCTCTTTCTCGTTCTGGGCGAGGATCATCTCGCGGACGGCCTTCAAACGGTTCTCTCCGAAGAACATGTGCTCCGTGCGGCAAAGCCCGATGCCCTCGGCGCCGAAATCGCGCGCGATCCTGGCGTCTTCGGGTGTGTCCGCGTTCGTGCGGACCTTTAATCTTCGAACGTCATCCGCCCATCCCATGAACTGACGAAAATCGTCGCCGAGCTCGGCGTCGACAAGTTTCGCTTGGCCGAGGATCACGTCACCGGTAGAGCCGTTGAGTGTCAGAAAATCACCTTGTTTGACCTTGACCGTTTTTCCTGACGAATCCTTCACCGTGAAGGCATCATCCTCAATATGGATAGATCCGCAACCGGCGATGCAGCATTTGCCCATGCCGCGCGCGACGACCGCGGCATGGCTGGTCATGCCGCCGGTGGCTGTCAGAATACCCTCGGCCGCCGCCATGCCGCCGACATCTTCAGGCGACGTCTCCTGGCGGACCAAGATCGTCTTCTTTCCTTTTTTAGCCCCCTCCATCGCGTCCTCGGCGCTGAACACGACCTGGCCGACCGCGGCGCCGGGTGAGGCGGGCAGGCCTTTCGCGAGCGCTTTGATCTTTACTTTGGGATCGATCATCGGGTGCAGCAGCTGGTCGAGCTGGTCCGGAGACACGCGCAAAAGCGCCTCATCTCGATTGATCATGCCTTCGCGTACCATGTCGCAGGCGATCTTGACAGCCGCGGCGGCGGAACGTTTTCCGCTGCGTGTCTGCAGCATGTAAAGACGGTGGTCTTCGATCGTGAACTCGATGTCCTGCATGTCGCGGAAATGCTTCTCAAGCTTCTGGTAGATCTCCTCAAGCTGCGCGTAAGCTTTCGGCATCTTGTCTTTCAGCTCCTTGATCGGGTTGGGCGTCCGGATGCCGGCCACGACATCTTCGCCCTGCGCGTTCATCAGGAACTCCCCGAAAAATCGATGCTCGCCGGTCCCCGGGTCACGCGTGAAAGCGACGCCCGTGCCGGAGGTGTTCCCCATGTTGCCGAACACCATGGATTGCACGTTGACGGCGGTGCCGAGGTCGTGTGGGATCTTGCTCAGATTCCGGTACGTGATCGCGCGGTCGTTGTTCCAGGATCTGAACACGGCGTTGCAGGCGAGTTTCAGCTGTTCGGCCGGGTTCTGCGGAAAATCCTTTTTTGTGCTCTTTTTGACGTGCGCCTTGTACTCGGTGACAAGGTCCTTCAGAGCGGCCGCATTAAGCTCAGTGTCTTGGGTGACCTTCAGTTTTTTCTTTTTGGCTTGGAGGATGTGTTCGAACCCGTGATGCTCGAGTTCTAACACAACGTTGGAGAACATCTGGATGAAACGGCGGTAGGCGTCATACGCGAAACGCTCATTGCCGGACTTCTCGATGAGGCCTTTCACGGTCTCGTCGGAAAGTCCGAGATTCAAAATAGTATCCATCATCCCCGGCAGGGAGACCGCGGCGCCGCTTCGGACGGAAACCAGGAGCGGGTTCTGACGCGAGCCGAATTTTTTTTCCGTCGCCCCTTCCAATTTTTTCATGTTCTCCTGGATCTCTTCCAAGAGGCCGTGCGGCCATTTCGTGCCCAGCGCGTAGAATTCCTTGCACGCCACGGTCGAGATCGTGAAACCGGGAGGCACAGGAACGCCGAGATTGGTCATTTCGGCGAGGTTGGCGCCTTTGCCGCCCAAAAGGGATCTCTGGTCTTTCGTGCCCTCGGCCTTGCCGTCGCCGAAGAAGTACACGTATTTCTTGGCCAACGCGGGATTTCCTTCTTTCCTCGTGCGGTCTTCTGCCATAACGCTCATTGATTCTCCCTATTCCGGTTACCTTTTAATAGCGGCGGGCCCCGAGTGGACCTGAATTTTGGATAGATCGGCGATATCGCCGGTATAAAGCTCCTTGATGGCCTTGAGCAACGAAAGCCGGTTTTTGCGGACGTTGAGATCGTCCGCGTTGATGAAAACCTTGTCAAAAAACTCATTAAGGATATCAAAAAATGCCTCGGCGTACAAGCTTGTCGCCAATCCAAAATCGTTGGATTCTTTGGCTTCGGAAATACGTTTTTCAAAAGCCTGGTACGACTCCCAAACCTTGCGTTCCAATTCTTCCGTAAAGATCTGGGGATCTGGCGTTCCCGGCAAAACATCCTTACTTCCTTTTAAAATGTTCGTGGTGCGTTCGACAACCTTGCAAGCGCCCTGGAATTCCTTCCGGGCCGAAATACCGGCCAGTGCGTCGACGCGCAGGAACGTCTCGTACGGCCGGTCGAAGCCGGTACGCGCGCAGGCCTCAATGAGATCCTCGCGATAACCGCGATCAACTAGGACGGATTTGAAGCGGTCTTGAAAAAATGCCGTAAGACGGCTCGTGACGGCCTCGTTGAGAAGTTTCGGCACGTATCCGGAAAATCGGCCGACTGTCTGCAGAAGAAGCGTCCGCAGAGAAAAATCCAGCTTCCGCTCGAGCATAATTTTGATCACGGCCGCTGCGCTGCGGCGGAGACCATAGGGATCGAGGCTTGACGTCGGCTCAAGCCCGAGAACAAAACAGGCCGTCACTAAGTCGCATTTGTCGAGGATCGAAAGCAGAGCGCCGGCTACGGTCTCGGGAAGACGGTCGGAAACCATGCGCGGCAGATAGTGTTCGCCGATGGCGGCGGCGACGGCAGGCCGTTCACCGTTTTCGAGCGCGTAGTATTTTCCCATAACGCCCTGCAGTTCCGGAAATTCGCCCACCATCTGGGTCAGCAGATCACACTTCGACAAAAAACAAGCCCTCTCAAGATTTTTGAACTCTTCGCTAGAAAGACTGAGTGCTTCCGACAAAAGCAACGCAAGTGACTCCAGCCGCTCCGACTTCTCGCGCATGGACCCCGCGCCCTTCAGGAAAACGAGATTTTTCAACTCCTCCCTCTTCTTTTCCAAAGACACCTTTAAATCTTCCTTATAAAAAAATAGGCTGTCCTTCAGTTTCGCGTGCAGGATATTCTCGTAATTTTGGCAGATGACTTTCTTTTCTTTCTCAGTAGCGGCTCCGTCCATGACCGCCAGAAAACGTGGCTCGACCCGGCCGTCCTTGTCGAGGAGTCCGAAGATGCGCTGTTTTCGGGCCATGCTTACGGTGAGCACCTCGGGAGGCAGTTTCAAAAACTCCGTATCGAACGGCGCCGCGATGCCCTGGGGGTTCTCGACAAGGAAGTTCACCTCGTTCAAAAGGAACGGGTCATCGTAAAGCCTGGCGTGATGGGTCTTGGCCAGCTTCTCGAGGATGGCCTGGATGGCTTTCTTCCGCTCTTGGGGGTCCAGGATCACGCCCTGTTTTTTTAAGATCCGGAAATAGGACGCCGCGTCGGAGGCTGAGAATGACGAACGTTTGCCTTTGGAAAAGATCCACACGCGCTCGGACGACCGCGTGCGGCCGATCTTGAATTTGACGGCGTCACCGCCGAAGAAGCAAAGCGTGTGCCGGATCGGACGTGGAAAATAAACGCCGGAGTCGTCCCATTTCATGTTTTTAGGGAAAGAAAGTGTTTTGACGAAAGCTTCCAAGAGCTCCGGCAGGACAGAAGCGGTCTTCCGGACAGACTCCGCTTTTTTAATGAACACGGTTTCCTTGCCGGCGGCATCCTGGACCACCGTGTCCTCGACGGCGGCGTTCCGGTGCTTCAAGATGGTCAAAAATTTCTCGGTCGCTTTATCGTCCGCGCCGTAGGCCTCGGACTTTGTCATGACGCGCGTCAGCTGGTCATGTTTTTCCTGGAAGGGCGCGACACCCGAGAGAATGAACACAAGACGCCGCGGCGTAGCCCAAACGTTCGCCGAGACGAACGAGAGCCGGTTGTCCCGAAAGGTCTTTTTCCATTTCTCGAGGAGTGGGTTCCCAGTCCTCTCACTCGCGCCCGCCGAAGGCGGGTCCGCCTCCGGCGGAAAAATATCCGCCAGATTCGTCGCCGGAAGCTCCTCGGTGCCGATCTCAAAAACGAGCTCTTTCAATTTTTTATTTTCTGTCGCAGTTGTGACGGGGCTCATTTTTTGACGATGATGGTTTCTGGATGGGTTTTCAGCATATAGCTTTGCGCGCAGCGCTTCGCGAGATTCCTCACACGCGCGATGTAGGTCGGACGCTCGTTCACGCTCACAGCGCCTCTGGCGTCGAGCATATTGAACACATGCGAGGTTTTGAGCGTCCATTCATAAGCGGGCAGCGCCAGCGCCTTCGGGTCCGGTTCCGCGCCCAAAAGCCTTTTGGCTTCGCTCTCGTATTTCTCGAAAAGCTCGAGCAGAAGCTCCGTGTCGCTTCTTTCAAAATTGTAAGTGCAATACTCGACCTCCGCGTTCTTTCGAAGATCGCCGTACTTGACCCCTTTCGACCATTGAAGCTCAAAGAGGTCATGCTTTCCCTGCAGGAACATGCAGATGCGCTCGAGACCGTAGGTGATCTCGCAGGAAATGGGGTCGAGCGTGAACCCGGCCATTTGCTGGAAATAGGTGAACTGCGTCACTTCCAGACTGTCTATCCATACTTCCCAACCCAGCCCAGACGCGCCCAGGGTAGGCGATTCCCAATCGTCCTGAACAAAACGGATGTCATGCTGTTCAGGTTTCAAACCTGCCGCCCGCAGGCTGTCGAGATAAAGATCCTGAGCGTTTTCCGGCGAAGGCTTCAGGATGACCTGGTACTGGTAATAATGCTGGGTGCGAAGAGGATTTTCGCCGTAACGGCCGTCCGTGGGGCGACGCGTGGGCTGCACATAAGCGACACGGGTGTCCTCCTGGCCGAGAGAGCCGAAAAAGGTCGCCGGGTGAAAAGTGCCCGCGCCCACTTCCATGTCATAAGGCTGGAGGATGGCGCAGCCTTTTTGGGCCCAATATTCGGAGAGCTTGGCTATCAAGTCTTGAAAATAAACCATATGATCTTCCGTGTTCTAAAGACCGATCTTTTCCATGAACGTGAGGGTCTTTAGTTTATGAGACAAATGAAAATCTGTAAAGCGTCTTAAGATCTTCTCCAGCTCCTGGCCCACCTCTTGTGAGACCTTCACCTGGTAGAGCTCGGAGACCGGCGCGCGGCGCACGTGGTCCAGGAAATTCAACGAGCCTCGCGAGACCGGGATGCCCGTGTCATTTTGTAGGGGCACGGCGCGCCGGGCCCCTACACGATGCGCGTCGGCACAATCCTTACAAATGATGCCGCCCGCGCCCGCATGGAAATAGATCGACGTTTCTGGTTGTTTACGGCAAAACACGCAGGTCTTGACCTCGGGCATCAACCCTAAAAGGTTGAAAAGCTTCACCTCAAAGATACGCAGAGCGCGCTTCACCGAAGCGCCGCTTGTGAGGAATTTGAACGTGTCATGCATGAGTTCGAATATTTCGGGCGATGACTCTTCGTTCTCGACCAGTTCCCGCACGAGCTCCGTGCAATAGCTCGCCGCCGCCAAGCGCTCCAGGTCCTCGCGCACATCCGGGAAGAGGTCCACAAGCTCCACCTGCGTCACCAAATGAAGGTCGCCTCCCTTCCGGCGCCGGTAAAAAAGGATCTCGTTGAGGGAGAAGGGCTCGAGCGTACTGCCAAACCGCGCCCGGGTATCGCGGATGCCCTTCACGATCCCGCGGATCCTCCCGTAGTCCTTCGTGTAAAAATCCCCGAGGAGGCTCGTGTCGCGGTAATCCTGGGTGTTCAAGACGAAAGCGAGGGACTTGGTGGCGCTCATAATTTTCTATGATTTGGGATGGCGGCGCCGCCCGAGATGACGAGCCGGATCCCTTCTTCCACTGTAACGTTTATTTCTATCAGATCCTCTTTGGGAACAAAGATAAAAAAACCGGTGGCAGGATTCGGGGGAGACGGCACGAAAACGCTCACGAGATCTTTCCCGATCTTTTCGGTGAGGACCCAGGGTTTTTCCTGGGTGACAAAACCCATGGCGTAGATCCCCTTCGAGGGATACTCAAGGAAAACAACCCGCTTGAATATACCGCCGGACTTGTCGCCAAAAATGGCCTGCGAAATATCCTTGAACGAACGGTAGACCTTATTGAAAACAGGGATCCCCGTGATCACCGATTCGCCGCTTTCCAGGATGCGGCGGAAAATGAACTTTTGCGCGGCGAATCCCAGGAACGTGACAAAGAAAAGAACAACTAGCGCGATGATGATCTTCGTGAGGACGATCCTAGATCGAATGTCGACGTCCCCGGGAAAGAGTTGGAACACCGGGTTCACGACAAAAACGTCGGCAAGACGGACAAGGTAGCCGATAAAAAGCACCGTGAGAAAGAACGGCGCGAGGATCAGAAGACCTGAAACGAAATACGTGCGGAGTTTTTTCAGCATTACATGAAGATCTTAAAAAAGAACGTGGTCACGAGGGTGCCGACCAAAGCTCCGGCCGCCACTTCCCAAAAAGAGTGGATCTTGGCGCGAAGACGGCTTTGCGCCACGAGGCACGCGAGCAGGAAGCCGATCGAGACCACAAAAAAGTTCTCCTGGGTAAAAATAAGCACCGTCCACAACGAGAACGCCACCGCCGCGTGCCCGCTGATGATGCCGCCGCGGAACGGGGTCCCCTTTTTCCCCATCGTTTTGCCCCAGATCACGACGAACACGGCCACAAGGATCGAGATGAAGGTCACGTACGACGCCGAATGCCGGAGACGGTCCACCAAGAACTCGAGCGGGATCCCCCAGAATTTAGAAAAAATGAAATAACTGAGGATGAGCGCGTTCGCCGCCGAGACGAGCACTATGCCGGCGGCGATGTCCTTCACCAGACCCACCGTCGCGTTATATTTGGGGTGGAGAAGATTCAACATCTCTTCGATCGCGGTGTTGACCATCTCAGCCATCAAGACCAGGCACGTCGCCACGCAAAGGATAAGCCAGTCCACGCGCTGAACACCCAGAAAAACCGCCGTCAGGAGGATAAGGAACGCGAAAAGAAAATGGACGCGCATGTTCCGCTCATGCTTCAGCACGTGGATAAAACCTTTCACCGCGTTGTTCAGGCTGTGGAGGAACGAGCGTTTTCTTCTGCGTCTCTCCGGATGCGGGGCGTGTTCGTGTCCTTCGACGGAGCTCATAGGACCTGGCTCAAAAGTTTTTCCTGCCGGCGATGCATGCGCTCATGGTCCTTTTTTTTCTTGTCCTTGTATCCCAAAAGGTGCAGGGTGCCGTGCACCAAGTAGCGCGCCAATTCCTCGCGGAACGGGATCTTCAATTCCTTGGCGGCGCGGCGGGCCGTGTCCACGGACACCACGACGTCCCCGCAATGTCCGGCGTCGTCCAACCCGAAGGAGATGACGTCGGTCGCGAAATCGTGCTTCAGGAACCTTTTGTTGATCTTCCGGATCTGACGATCCCCTGTGATCAACACGCCTATTTCCATCCGCGACCTTTCGGCTTCGAGCGTCCCGGCAACAACACGCCGGACCCACGCCGCGCTCACGGAGCAGCCCTTGTCAAAATGAACTTCGATCAACGGATCTTGATCCCTAGATCCTTCAACTGCCTCTCATCCACCGGCGACGGCGCCTCGGTCATCGGGTCCGCCGCCTTTTGATTCTTTGGAAAGGCGATCACCTCGCGGATGCTAGAAAGGCCGAGCAGAATGGTGATCACGCGGTCGATGCCAAGCGCGATCCCGCCATGCGGCGGAGGCCCGAACTCGAACGCTTTCAACAAGAAACCAAAACGGTTTTCGACTTCTTTTTCGTCAAGGCCGATGGCCTTAAAGATTTCGCGCTGAAGGTCGCGGTTGTGGATGCGGATGGAGCCCGAGGCGACCTCGTTGCCGTTCAAAACCAGGTCATAGGCACTGGAACGGATCTTGTCCAATTCCCCCATCGGCTTGTATTTTATCCAATCCTCCATGTTCGGGGATGTGAACGGATGGTGCTCGCTGTCCCAGCGTTTGCCTTCCTCGTTCCATTTGAATAAGGGAAAATCGGTGATCCAGCTGAAATGGAAGGAGTCAACGCTTGCCCAATTTTTTAATTTCGAAACGTACAAACGGATCGCTCCAAGCACTTTTTGCGCTTTGTGCCGCTCGTCAGCCGCGAAAACGAGCAGGTCACCATCGACGGCGCCGAACTTTTTTTGAAGTTCGGCCAAGATCTCCGGTTTGAAAAATTTCGCGATCGGCGACTCCAATTTTCCACCCTCCACCTTGAAATAGGCGAGTCCTCCCGCCCCTTCCGTCTTCGCGAATTCAGTCAGCTCGTCAATGTCCTTACGCGAAGCCTGCATCTTCGGCAAACAGAGACCTAAAACCACGGGCGCGTCTTTAAAGATCCTAAATTCCGAACTCTTCACGACCGCGCTGACGTCTTGGATCTTCACGCCAAAACGAAGGTCCGGTTTGTCGGTGCCGTACGATTCCATGGCCTGTTGGTAGGTCAAGCGCGGGAACGGTGTTTGTAGGGGCGACCGGCCGGTCGCCCCTACAGCGTCAAAAACCGATTTCAACACCTTTTCCACCACCGCGAAAATATCCTCTTCCTTGATGAAGGACATCTCCATGTCGAGCTGGGTGAATTCCGGCTGGCGGTCGGCCCGCAGGTCCTCGTCCCGGAAACATTTGGCGATCTGAAAATAACGGTCAAAACCGGATACCATGAGGATCTGTTTGAAAAGCTGGGGCGATTGCGGCAGCGCGTAGAATTCGCCCTGGTTCAAACGGCTGGGAACCAGATAATCCCGCGCGCCCTCGGGCGTCGATTTCGTCAAAATGGGCGTTTCGACCTCGACAAAATCCTGGGTGTCCAAAACGCGGCGGATGGTCTGGTAGACCTTGTGCCGCGTGAAAAGATTCTTCTGCACGGCGGGATTGCGGAGGTCCAAATAGCGGTACTGAAGGCGGAGGTCTTCGTTCGTTTCCTGGCTTTTAGTGATCTCGAACGGAGGCGTTTCACACGCGCTCAAGATCTCGACCAAAACATCCGTGATCTCGACCATCCCTGTCGGGAGTTTCGGATTTTCGGTCCCTTTCGGACGCCGCGCGACGGTCCCCTTGACCTGAACGCTGCTCTCGGGCTTTAATTTTTCCGTCGGCGGAAACACCGCTTGCGTTTTTCCATAACGGTCACGCAGATCGACAAAGGTGACTCCGCCATGGTCCCGCACGGTCTCCACCCATCCGCAGAGCGTGACCTTTTCCCCGATGTTCTTTTCGGTCAACTCCCCGCAGGTATGTGTACGGTAGTGCGTTTTAGACATTTTCTACTATCTTTGTTTTCTTATTCAAAACATTTGGCGCGTCATGAAGCTCATACTCTTCCTGAATTCCTCGTTCAACGCTAAGATCCTTGAGCTGAAAGACACCTGTGCCTTCTTTCCCTTTTTTCAGCTCATCGTCACCGATGATAATGGCCCATCGTGCACCATTCTTGATAGCCGCGCGAAGCTGACTTTTGAGCGAGCCGGAGTCAAAATCGGCAATGGCCCGAATCTGGTGATTTTCGCGCAAATTAGACAAAAGAGAAAATCCGCGTTTACGCGCTTCTTGCCCAAGAGTCGCGATGAACACGGTATCCGAACGAAGTTTATCATTGTCAGGTTTTAGATGGATCAAAGATGCCATTCTCTCAACGCCTGCCGCAAATCCGACAGCGCCTATCTTGGGCCCGCCGAATGATTCCACCAGCGAATCATAGCGACCCCCGGCCGCAAGAGCATCTTGAGCCCCAAGCCCTTCATGCACGATCTCAAACACGGTCTTCGTGTAATAGTCCAAGCCCCGCACCATGTAGGGGTCCTCTTTGATAGGGGTCATCCATACTAACGAGCGGAGCGCTCCGAGCACGTCTTGAAAATGAGCCTGACTTTCCGCGCCAAGGGATTCGCTTACCACCGGCGCGCGGCGCGCGACTTCACGGCAAGCGTCATTCTTACAATCCAGGATACGCAGCACGTTCGTATGGTACCGTTTCTGGCAGTCAGCGCAGAGTTTTGAAACTTTGGACGCGAGAAATTCGGAAAGCTTCGCTTTGTAACCTGCCCGCTCTTGAAAGGTGCCTAGATTATTGACGCGGATCTCCCATCCGTTTTGGACGCCTGCTTCCCGCAAAAACACATCCAGGCAGTGGATCACTTCCGCGTCAGAAAGAGGATTTGCCGTACCGATCAATTCGACGCCGACCTGGTGAAATTGCCGCAGACGTCCGGCTTGGGGCCTCTCGCTTCGGAACATGGGTCCCATGTAGAAAAACTTCGCAAGGCCATGAGTTTTGTCAAAATCGTTCTCGATGAAGGCCCGGACAATGCTTGCCGTTCCTTCAGGTCGCAACGCCACCCGCTCATTGGACCGGTCTTCGAATTCGTACATTTCCTTCTGGACAATGTCGGTTTCCCCGCCGATCGCGCGCGTGAAAAGATCCTTAGGTTCAAGGAGCGGCGTCCGAATTTCCTCATATCCAAAGCGTTCAAATACCGCCCGCGCCGCTTCCTCAATGCGAAGGAAGCGTTGCGCCTCATCGCTCGTGATGTCTTTAAAGCCTCTCAGCCTTTTGAATTCCATCCGGACTCCAAAAAAGAAAGGCACGGCTTCCCGTGCCTCCATGAAAATTGATATTAACTTCTTGTCTTAACTTACTTAACGTCCCTTTTCATGATCAGGCCCGGTTTGAAAACTACCACCTTTTTTGGCGGTACCGGGACTTCCTGACCCGTACGGGGATTTCGTCCCAGGCGGCCGCGGCGGGATTTGATCTTGAAGATCCCGAAATTGCGCAATTCGACGGTCTGCCCGCCGGACAAAAACTCGGTGATCTTATCCAAGGTGCTCTGGACCACGCGCTTCACATCGATCTGCTTGATGCCAGTTTCGTTTGAGATCTTGAGTACAATGTCTTTTTTTGTGATCGCCATGCAATCCTCCTTGGAATCCCGCCGAATTTACATAGGATACTATCATATAAGGACTTACGGTGTCAACGGAGGGAAATAGCAGCGCCGCCTGCCTGCCGGCAGGCAGGTGCCCTACATTCTCAAGCTAATTGATTCGTCTCCAAGGGCTTGCGACAAGGAAGTGACTAGATTTTCGCTGGGTTGAACGAAGAGACTCCGGTCGACGAGCATCTGAGAACGTACCTGGTTCTCGTCGAGGAATTCGAGATACACCGGCGTGGGCCCGGGGTATTTGGACAGGATCTCCTGCAGGTTTTTCAGCGTATTTTCCTGCGTCTTGGAGGTCACGATACGGACATGGATCGACCGCGTGAACTTCTTGTGCGCTTCGGCCAGCGGCGTGATCTCGTTCACCAGAAGTTTCGGGGCCTGCTCTTTGTTGTCGAGGTTCCCCCGGAAGAAAAGGATGGCGTCTTTCACAAGATGCTGCCCGCATTCCTTGAAAGCGCGGGGGAACACCAAGAGGTCCATCGTGCCCTCCAGGTCCTCCAGCGTGACGATGGCCATCTTCTCGTTGTTCTTTTTTGTCTGCGTGAACTTTAATTTGTTCACGAGCCCGCCGATCACCACCTCTTCCCCATCCCGGCGGTTCTGCGCGGTGTTGGTGCGGATGGTGGAATAACTGTTCAATTCTTTTCGGTACCGCTCCAGAGGATGTCCCGTGACATAATAACCCAGCAGCTCCTTCTCGTAGGCCAGTTTGACGTTCTCCGGCCATTCGGCGACGTTCGGAAGCGCGTCGTTCGCGCCGTCGGCTTTGTCGAAGGAATCGAAAAAGGAGACTTGCCCCCGCTCGCGGTCTTTCTGGACCTCCCCCGAACGCGCCAGGGCCTTGTCCACAACCTCGAAAAGTTGGGCACGGCCGCCGCCCATCGTGTCAAAAGCGCCGCATTTGATGAGACTCTCCAGGACCTTCCGGTTGACGACGCGCAGGTCCACGTTCTGGGTGACGTCGAAGAAGGATTTGAAACGGTTCTGTCTGATGCGCCCTTGGATGATGGCGTCGATGGCGGTCTGCCCCACGTTCTTCACGGCGGCCAGACCGAAGCGAATGGTGTCCTGAGCGACGACGGTGAATTGCGGAAAGCTTTCGTTGACGTCCGGCGGCAGGACCTTGAGTCCCATGCGCTTGGCTTCATCGATGTAAAGCACGACTTTGTCGGTGTTGTCCTTTTCGGACGAAAGAAGCGCCGTGATGAATTCGACAGGGAAATTCGCTTTGAGGGTCGCCGTCTGGTAGGAGATCATCGCGTAGGCCGCCGAATGGCTTTTGTTGAAACCATAACCGGCGAAATGGACGATAAAATTGAAGATCTTCTCGGCGACCCTTTGCTCGATCTTGTTGTTCGCGCAACCCGCGATGAAATCGGCGCGGATCTCCTGCATCACCTCTTCTTTTTTCTTTGAGATGGCGCGGCGCAGGGAATCTGATCTGCCAAGCGAGAAACCCGCCAGCACGTTCACGATCTTCATGATCTGCTCTTGGAAGACGATGATCCCGTAGGTGTCCTTCAGGATGGGCTCGAGCATCGGGTGGTCGTACTGGATGGGGATCAAGCCGTGTTTTCGTTTGATGAACTCATCCACCATCCCGGAACCGATGGGACCCGGACGGTAAAGCGCCAGGATCGCGATCAGGTCCTCGAATTTGTCCGGCTTCAGTTTTTTTAGGATGTCGCGCATGCCTGAGCTTTCCAACTGGAACACGCCGATGGACTGCGCGTCCTTCAGCATCTCGAATGTTTTCTTGTCGGTCTGATCCCTCGGGGGCCAAGCGATGTCCTTTTTTTGCGTACGGTGGATGATCTTGAGCGTGTCGTCGATGACGGTGAGCGTGCGCAGACCCAGAAAATCCATCTTGAGCATTCCAATCTTCTCCAGCGATTCCATGGCGAACATCGTGGATATCTGGCCGTCGCCGGTCTTGAAAAGCGGCACGTGCTCCCGGAGCGGGCGCTCGCTGATGACGACGCCTGCCGCGTGCGTGGAAGCATGGCGGCTCGTGCCCTCCAGGATGCGCGAGATATCGATCAGCTGGGTGATCTGGGGATCGTTCTTGTAAAGACTTTTCAGTTCCTGTTCGCGCTCCAGCGCGTCATCGATCGTGATGTCCAATTCCGTGGGGATGAGCTTCGCGATGCGGTCGGCCTCCGCGTATGGGATGGCCATCACGCGCGCCACATCGCGGATGACGGCCTTGGCCATCATGGTCCCGAACGTGATGATCTGGGCCACATTGTCCTTGGAATATTTTTCCGTGACGTACTGGATCACCTCGTCCCGGCG
>Ga0247727_10012064_pt1 | contig 14925 bp, 13 predicted proteins | sample WisWelCaveWW1625_FD_202498 | JGI IMG/M metagenome (GOLD analysis project Ga0247727, IMG submission 202498) | Biofilm microbial communities from Wishing Well Cave, Virginia, United States - WW16-25 | ecosystem: Environmental > Aquatic > Deep subsurface > Groundwater > Cave microbial mat | place... | reverse complement strand
CGCATGGGCCCCATCTGCATCTCCATGCGCAGCTTGCCGTCCTTGTAGCGGACCTTGCCGCCGCCGGCGGGCAGGGGGCGGGCCACCGGGCTCGACGGCGGCTTCATCACGAGGTCGCCTTCCCAGTCGGCCTGGGCGGCAGTGGCGAAGAGCACGGCGGCGAGGGCGAGGACGCGCATGTCAGACCCCTGTGGCAGAAAGAGTGGCGCGAAGGAGAGCACGGATGGCGCCGGCCGGCCACTCGATGCTTGCAGGCGATCGATCGGTGCTGTACAACGGTTCAGGTCCATCCCCGAGGAGGGAGAGCGTGGCCAACGCGGAGAAGGAGAAGGCGATCGAGCTGGCGGTGTCCGCCATCGAGAAGCAGTTCGGCAAGGGTTCGGTGATGCGCCTGGGGGCGGACGAGCCCTTGGTCCAGGACATCAGCGCCATCTCGACGGGCTCGATCTCGCTCGACCTGGCGCTCGGCGTCGGGGGCGTCCCGCGCGGGCGCATCGTCGAGATCTACGGTCCGGAATCGAGCGGCAAGACCACGCTCACGCTGCACATCGTGGCCGAGGCGCAGAAGAACGGCGGGGTGGCGGCCTTCATCGACGCCGAACACGCGCTCGACGTGGGCTACGCGCGCAAGCTGGGCGTGCGCACCGAGGACCTGCTCATCAGCCAGCCCGACACCGGGGAGCAGGCGCTGGAGATCTGCGAGATGCTGGTGCGCTCCGGGGCGATCGACATCATCGCCATCGACTCGGTGGCGGCGCTGGTCCCCCGGGCCGAGCTCGAGGGAGAGATGGGCGACCAGCACATGGGCCTGCAGGCCAGGCTCATGTCGCAAGCGCTGCGCAAGCTGACGGCCACCATCTCCAAATCGCAGACCACCGTGGTCTTCATCAACCAGATCCGGATGAAGATCGGTGTCATGTTCGGCAACCCGGAGACCACCACCGGCGGCAACGCGCTCAAGTTCTACGCCAGCCAGCGGCTCGACATCCGGCGCATCGGCGCCATCAAGGAGGCCGAGCAGGTGATCGGCTCGCGCACGCGGGTGAAGGTGGTGAAGAACAAGGTGGCGCCGCCGTTCAAGGAGGTGGAGTTCGACATCCTTTACGGCCACGGCATCAGCCGCGAGGGCGACGTGCTCGACCTGGCGGTCGAGAACGGCGTGGTGGAGAAGAGCGGGGCCTGGTTCAGCTACGGAGGGGAGCGCATCGGACAGGGGCGGGAACATGCGCGCGACTTCCTCAAGTCGCGGCCGGAGATGATGGCCGAGGTCGAGGCGCGGCTGTTCGAGAAGTTCGGCGTCCAGCCGCGGATCAGGCCGGCCGAGGCGCCCCCCGAGGAGCGGCCCGAGGAGAAGCGGGCCCGCGTCAAGGCGGTGAAGTAGGGCCATCCAAAGCTGGCGCGGAGGTGGGTCTCGGGGCTGCCAACGGCGTCGAGCGCGCCGGTCGTCACTTTGCTAAAATTGGCGGATTATCGAGGGAGGAAACCCATCGCCAGCCTTCTCCATCAGAGCGCCCAGGCGGAGCTGCCGGTCGGAAGCCGGGAGTGGCTGTTGGCGGTGCTCGGAGCGGTGGCTGCCGAGCGGCCGCCGCCGCCGCCGGTGCCGCGCCCGCTCAGCCTCGACGAGCGGCGCGCGCTGATCGAGACGGGCCTGTACGATTCGGGGCTCGCCTACGGCACCGGCGCGGCCGATCGGGCGGTCGAGCTGCCGCCCGACGCCGGCCCCGGCGCGCGCGCGTTCGCGCAATTCGTCGCCGGGCTGGCTCGGCTCTGCGCGCTGGCGGCGGCGCTGGCCGATGCCGAGCACTTCGTCCCGCCCCGGGACGAGCTGCCGCACCACGCGCGCGCCCAGGCCCGGCGGCTCCAGCTCCTGGCGCTGCTCGCCGCCTCGGCGGGCGAGGCGCGGGCCGCGGCCCCGCTCTTCCACGATCCGCTCGGCGAGCACGGCGCGCTCGTGCACCGCCTGGCCGGCAAGGTGGCGCTGCGCCTGTCGCGCCGCTACCTGGCCGACGGCGGGCCGTTCGAGGGCCTGCCCTTGCACAACGGGCTCTGCGCCATCGAGGTGCGCACCTGCGCCACGCTGGCGCTCGCGGCATTCGAAAGGAAACGCCTCTCCAGCGCCGCGGCCCACCTCACCGGCCGGGCCGCGCTGGACTGGAGGGCGGGGCTGGTCGAGCTGTTCGCCGATCTCGCCCTGGCGCAGGAGCGCGGCGCCGAGGTGAAAAAGAGCATGGAGCAGGTCATCCGTTCGCAGCGGCTGCCGGCCAAGGAGGCGCGGCGGCTGAGGCGCGCGCTCTCGCACCCGCGCCCCGTCGAGGAGGTGGTGGCCGGGCTGCGCGGCCAGCCGCACCGGCGCTTCGCGCTCGAGCAGGTGCTGCTGGCGGCGCTCGTCGATCAGCGATTCGATGCCGGGGAGGTGGCGTTCGTGGCCCGCCTCGGCCAGGCGCTGGGCGTCGACGCCGACGAGGTGCGCCGCGTGGAGACGGCGGTCACCAGCTTCTATGCCCGCCACGGCGAGGCGCTGGCGGCGCTGCGGCTGGCGGCCGAGCCCGAGGGCCTGCCGCACGCGCTCACCACCCGGCTCGAGGAGCTGGTCACCGACAACCTCGACCGCACCTGGCAGGAGATCCGCAAGACCGGCGAGCTGGCCGAGCTGCTCGCCAAGGCCGCCGCCGGCAACACGCTCGACGACGCCGAGCGGAAGAAGGTCCGCGCCCAGCTCATCGATCTGGCCAAGACCATCCCCGCGCTGGCCATCTTCGCGGCGCCGGGAGGGATGCTGCTGCTCCCCATCCTCCTCAAGCTCCTGCCCTTCAACCTGCTGCCCTCGAGCTTCGCCGATCCGCCCCCGGCCGATCCGGTGCAAAAGAGCGGATCGTGAGGCAAGAAAGCAAACCGCTCTTCTCAGGCGCTGGCGCCGGGCAGCTCCCCGAGGGCGCGGATGAGGACTTCGCGCGGCTTGGCGCCGTCCGCGGGGCCGACGATGCCGTCGCGCTCCATCCGCTCGATCATGCGCGCGGCGCGGTTGTACCCGACGCGCAGCTTTCTCTGTAGCAAGGAGATGCTGATGAAGCGCATCTCCCCGACCGCGGCGATGGCCTGATCGTACAGCTCGTCGGGACCCTCGTCCTCGAGGTCCTGGCCCTCCATGTCCTCGGCGCGCGGCCTGAGGATCTCCGGGTCGTAGACCGGTGCGCCCTGCGCCTTCCAGTGCTCGACCACGGCGTGGATCTCCTTCTCATCGACGAACGGCCCGTGCACGCGCGTGAGCGTCGAGGTGCCGGGCGGCAGGATGAGCATGTCGCCCATCCCGAGCAGGTTCTCGGCGCCGTTGGAGTTGATGATGGTGGCCGAGTCGTGGCGCGAGGCCACCTGGAACGAGACGCGCGCCGGGAAGTTGGCCTTGATGACGCCGGTGACCACGTCGGTCGAGGGCCTCTGCGTCGCCACCATGAGATGGATGCCCGAGGCGCGCGCCATCTGCGCGAGCCGCGCGATGTACGTCTCCACCTCGCGCGAGGCGACCATCATCAGATCGGCCAGCTCGTCGATGATCAGCACCAGGTAGGGCAGGCGGCGCAGCGGCGCTTGCGGCTCGGGGCGCGCGGCCTGGGGCCCGGCGCCCAGATCGATGACCCGCTTCTCCCTCGGCTCGCGCACCTCCTTGCGCGCGCCCTGGCCCTCGGCGTCGACCCGTTTGTTGTACTGCGCGATGTTCCGGACGCCGCACTCGGCCAGCAGCTGATAGCGCCGCTCCATCTCCTCGACCGCCCAGCGCAGCGCCATCGCCGCCTTCTTGGCGTCGGTGACCACGGGCAGGAGCAGGTGCGGGATGCCCTCGTAGACCGACAGCTCCAGCATCTTCGGATCGACCATCAGGAAGCGCACTTCCTCGGGCGTCGCGCGCAAGAGCATCGAGATGATCATCGAGTTCACCGCCACGCTCTTGCCCGAGCCGGTGGTGCCGGCGATCAAGAGGTGCGGCATCTTCGCCAGATCGGCGATGTAGGGCATGCCCTCGATGTCCTTGCCCAGGCACATCGCGAGCTTCGAGTGGGAGCGCAGGAACGCGTCCTGCTCGACCAGCTCGCGCAGCACCACCGTCTGCCGATCCTTGTTGGGGACCTCGATGCCCACCACGCCCTTGCCGGGGATGGGCGCGACGATGCGGACGCGCAGGGCCTCCATCGCCATCGCCAGATCGTCGGCCAGGGACGCGATGCGCGAGACCTTGACGCCGGGGGCGGGCAGGAACTCGAACATCGTCACCACCGGCCCGGGGCGGATCTGCGTCACCTGGCCCTGGATGCCGAACGAGAGCAGCTTCTGCCGCAGCCGCTCGGCGGTGGCGGTGAGCCCGTCGCGATCGATGGGCGGCGCGGGCGGGGCCTCGCCGGTGAGAATGGAGAGGGGCGGAGGAACGAAGTCGGTGCGGCCGCCGAGCATCTTGAAGCGCGCGCCGCTCGGCTCCGGCGGCCGCTGCGGCTCCACGATCTGCGGCGCCACGCCGGTCGACGCATCGGCTTTCGGTTCGAGCTTCGGGCTGCGCTTGCGGGGGACGACGATCTCCGGGGCCGCCGCCACCGGCAGGCGCGGGTCCTCGGTGGGGGGCGCTTCCTGCGCCGCGAGCGCCAGCGCTTCCCCCCGGGACACGCGCGGCGGCGCCTCGGGATCGGCCCGCCGCGGCGGCCGCAGCTTCGTCACCGCCCAAGTGGCGGCGCGGAGCGCGAGCGCGCCGCCCGAGAGTCCCAGGCGCCCCGCGTCCTGCGCGACCCGGAGCGCCCAGAGATCGGTGGCCACCACGATGGTGGCGCCGGCCACCGCCGCGAGCAGCACGATGGCGCCGGGCGTCGAGAGCGCGGCGCGGAAGAGGCCGGCGATCTGCGCGCCGACCAGCCCCCCGGCCAGATGGCCCTGGAGCCGGACCCGCACGGCCAGGTCGAGGAGCGCCATTCCCGCCAGGGCGAAGAGCAGCCACGACCCCCAGCGCCTGGCCGAAAGCCGCGGCCTGCCGGCGACCAGCGCGCAGGCCACCAGGAGGAGCAGCCCGGCGGCCGCGTACGCGCCGATGCCCGCCACGTCGAGCAGCGCTTTTGCCAGCCCGTGCCCGACCGGCCCGGCCCAGTTCGCCGCCGCGCCGCGGGGCCGATACGTCGAGAGCCCGAGCAGCGACACCGCCGCCGCGCCGGCGAGCAGGATGCCCGCGACGATGCGCCCCGATCCCCGCTCCTTCCCCCGCTGTGGCCGCGCCACGAGGCCTCCCGCCCCGCGCGCGCAGGCGAGGCCGCCCCGACTGTAGACGGCGATCGAGCCGCGTCAATTTTGCTGCCGCGCCCCCGGAGCTTTGCTTTACACTTGCCCGTCTGTCTTCTATCGTCCGTCCCTTTCGTGCGCGGGATCGTGGGGGTTTCTCTTCCATGGACGTCAAGTGCGACAAGTGCCAGGCGCGCTACCGGATCGATGACGCCCGCGTGGGGCCGGCCGGCCTCACCATGCGCTGCGGAAAGTGCGGCAACACGTTCAAGGTGACCAAGGGCGGCGGGACGCAGCCGGTGGCGGCCCCGGCGCCCAGCGCGCCCCCGGCCGCGCCCAAGCCGGCCGCGCCGCCCGCGGGTGACGCCGCGGGCCGGACGATGATGTTCGCCGCCGCGCCCGTGGTGCCGACGCTGCCGCAGGCGAAGCCGGCCGCGCCGCCGGCCAAGGCTCCCGCTCCGCCCGCGGGCGACGCCGCGGGCCGGACGATGATGTTCGCCGCCGCGCCGGTGGCGAAGAAGCCGGCCGCGCCCCCGGACGATGCGGGCTCGACCATGGTGTTCGCGGCCGCGCCGGTGGTGGCCGCGTCCGTCGACAAGTCGAACGCGGCCAAGGCCGCCGCCGCGCGGGCTCCCGCGGCCAAGGCAGTTCCCGTCGGAGAAGCCGCGGGCGCGACGCTGATTCACGGCAGCCAGCCCGCGCCGGCGCCGCCCCGGCCGCCGCAGCCCGCGCCCCAGGCGGCCCCGCCGCCCGAGCTGGAGCCCGAGCCGCAGATGGCCGCCGAGGAAGCTCCCGCTGCCGAGGAGGCCGCGCCCGAGGAGGCGCCCGCCGAGCCCGAAGCCGTCACCTCGCCTCCGCCGCCCCGGCCCGCCGCGCCCATCCAGCCGATGCGCGAAGAGCAGCCGATGGAGGAGGAGGGCGGCGTGGTCGCCGAGGGGGCCCTGGAGCCGGGCAGCATCACCAGCCAGCAGGCCCCGCTCTACCCGATGCGCAAGAAGGTGCCGGTGGTGCCGATCGTGGCCATCGCCTCCGTCATCGTCCTCGCCGTGGTCGGGCTCGTCGTCTACAAGCGCTTCGCGCGGCAGCCCCCCACCGCCCAGGTGATCGAGACCATGTCCAAGGCGCGGGCGCTCGCGCTCAAGGACACGCCGGTCGATTACGAGGCGGCCGAGGCGCAGGCCAAGGCGGCGCTGTCCATCAACCCGCGCGTCCACTTCCCCTCCGGCTACGCCGAGCTGGCGGAGATCGAGATCGGCTGGTCCGATGCGCTGCGCGACATCGCCACCGCTACCGGCACCGACAACGCCAAGGACGTCAAGGCGCGGATGACCGCGGCCAACGAGGCGCTCAACAAGGGCCTCAAGCAGGACCCGCAGAGCGTCGATCTGGTCCTCGCCCAGGCCAACTACTACCGGGCCGCGGGCTCGCCCTCGAACCTGGGCAAGTCGGTGAAGAAGGCGCAGGCCGTGGCTGCCAACGATCCGCGGCTCGCCTTCGTGCAGGGGATGGCGGCGGGCGCCGAGGACGACGGCCACGACAAGGCCATCCCCTTGCTCAAGTCGGCGGCGCAGGCCGACCCGACCAACGCGCGGGTGCGCTTCCGGCATGCGCAGCAGCTCGCGGCGGCCAGGCAGACCGCCGCGGCGGTGAAGGAGTTGGAAGAGGTGCTCAAGCTGTCGCCGGGCCACAAGCGCGCCAAGGAGCTGCTCGACGCCACGCGGCCCAAGGCCGCTCCGCCGGCCGACGAACCGAAGAAGGGCAAGTAGGCGTCGCGGAGGCTGGGGTGATCGATCGCCGGCAGGTGCGACACGTGGCGCGGCTGGCGCGCCTCGAGCTCACGGCCGCCGAGGAAGAGACGTTCGCGGCCCAGCTCAGCCACGTCCTCGAATACGTCGAGAAGCTGAACGCCGTCGACGTCTCCGGCGTCGCCCCGCTCTCGTTCGCCGGCGATGCCAGCGCCGAGGAAGCCTGGTCCGCGCTGCGCGCCGACGAGCCGCGCCCCGGCCTTCCCCGCGAGCGCGCGCTGGCGGCGGCACCCGCCCAGGACGGGGCCGCCTTCGTCGTCCCCCGGATCATCGAGTGAGGGCGCTGGGCGAGCTGTCCGACGCGCTGGCGCGCGGCGAGGTGACGGCTTCGGGTGCGCTCGGCCAGTGCCTGGACCGCATCGGCCGCCTCGACGGCGCCGCCTCGGGCCGCGCGGCGCCGCTGCGCGCCTTTCTCCGCCTCACCGTCGAGGAGGCGCGCGCGCAGGCCGAGGCGTCCGACGGGCGGCGCCGCGAAGGCAAGGCGCTGGGCCCGCTCGACGGCGTGCCGGTGGCCCTCAAGGACATCTTCTGCCAAGAGGGCGTGGAGACCACGGCCGGATCGAAGATCCTCGCCGGCTACCTCCCGCCCTACGACGCCACGGTGGTGGCGCGGCTGCGCGCCGCCGGGGCGGTGCTCCTGGGCAAGACCAACATGGACGAGTTCGCCATGGGCTCGTCGACCGAAAACAGCGCCTTCGGCCCCACGCGCAACCCCTGGGACCCGCAGCGCACCCCCGGCGGCTCGTCGGGCGGCTCGGCGGCGGCGGTGGCGGCGCGCCTCTGCCCCGGAGCGCTCGGCACCGACACCGGCGGATCGATCCGCCAGCCCGCGGCGCTGGTCGGCTGCGTCGGCTTGAAGCCCACCTACGGCCGCGTCTCGCGCTACGGCGTCATCGCCTTCGCCTCGTCGCTCGACCAGGTGGGGCCGCTCGCGCAGGACGTGCGCGGCGTGGCGCTGCTCCTCTCGGCCATCGCCGGCAAGGACGAGCGCGACCAGACGTCGAGCGCGCGCCCGGTGCCCGACTACGGCGCCGAGATGCAGAAGCCGGCGGCGGGGATGACGGTGGGCGTCCCGCGCGAATACTTCGGCGGCGGCCTGGACGGCGAGGTGGAGGCGGCGGTGCGCGCCGGCATCGCGGTGCTGGAGAAACAGGGCGTCCGGACGCGGCCCATCTCGCTCCCCAACTCGCCGCACGCCATCGCCACGTATTACATCGTCGCCACCGCCGAGGCGTCGTCGAACCTGGCGCGCTACGACGGCGTGAGGTACGGCCACCGCGCGCGGGCCGGCGCGCTCCTCGAGCTGTACGAGAAGACGCGCGCCGAGGGATTCGGCGCCGAGGTCAAGCGGCGCATCATGCTCGGCACCTACGTGCTCAGCGCCGGCTACTACGACGCCTACTACCTGCGCGCGCAGAAGGTGAGGACGCTCATCCGCGACGACTTCGCGCGCGCGTTTGGCGAGGTCGATGCCGTCGTCTCGCCCACCAGCCCGCACGCGGCCTTCAAGCTGGGCGAGAAGCTGAGCGACCCGCTGGCGATGTACCTCAACGACATCTACACCGTGCCGGTGAACCTGGCGGGGCTGCCCGGCTTGAGCGCCCCTTGCGGGTTCACCCGGGGCGGCCTGCCCATCGGGATGCAGCTCATCGGCCGGCCCTTCGACGAGTCGGGGCTCTTGCGCCTGGCGCGCGCGCTCGAGCGCGAGACCGAGTGGCACCGGCGCCTCCCGCCGCTCCAGGAGGATGGCGATGCCCGTCTCCGACTATGAGCCGGTCATCGGGCTCGAGGTGCACGCGCAGCTCTTGACGCGATCGAAGCTCTTCTGCTCCTGCGCGACCGCGTTCGGCGCGCCGCCCAACACCCAGGTGTGCCCGACCTGCCTGGGCCTGCCCGGGGCATTGCCGGCGCTCAACCGGCGCGCGGTGGAGATGGCGGTCAAGGCGGGCAAGGCGCTGGGCTGCAAGGTGCAGCGGCGATCGATCTGGGCGCGCAAGAACTATTTCTATCCGGACCTGCCGAAGGGTTATCAGATCTCGCAATACGAAATCCCGATCTGCGAAGGGGGAAGCGTGCCGGTGCCGGCGCCCGACGGCTCGATCCGCGAGGTCGGGCTGGTCCGCATCCACCTCGAGGAGGACGCGGGCAAGAACGTCCACGGGGCGGCGGAGTCGGAGGTCGATCTCAACCGCAGCGGCGTTCCGCTGATCGAGATCGTCAGCAAACCGGAGATCGGCGGCGCCGAGGAGGCCAGCGAATATTTGAAGTCGCTGCGGCTGGTGCTGATGTACCTGGGCGTCAACGACGGCAACCTGGAGGAGGGCAGCTTCCGCTGCGACGCCAACGTCAGCATCCGGCGGCGCGGCGCCCAGAAGCTGGGCACGCGCGTCGAGCTGAAGAACATCAACTCGTTCCGCTTCGTCCGCCAGGCGATCGAGTTCGAGATCGAGCGGCAGGCCGGCGTGCTCGACGGGGGCGGCCAGATCACGCAAGAGACGCGCCTCTTCGACAGCGAGAAGGGCGAGACCCGCTCCATGCGCAGCAAGGAGGAGGCGAACGACTACCGCTACTTCCCCGAGCCCGACCTGCCGCCGCTGACGCTCACCGACGCCTTCGTGGAGGCGGTCGAAGTTCCCCGGCTGCCGCACCAGCGCGCGGCCGACCTGCTCGCCGCCGGCGTCAGCGCGGCCGATGCGCGCACCATCGTCAACGACGTGCGCCTGGTCGAGCTGCACGGGGCCATCGCCGCCGCCGCCGGGGCCGCGCACGCCCGGCGCGCCGCGCATCTGGTGGTGGGCGAGGTGTCGCGGCTTCGCAACGAGAAGCTCATCGACCTGGGGGCGCCCAGGTTCACGCCCGACCAGATCGCCGAGGTCTTCCGGCTGCAAGATGCCGGCGCGCTCGGCTCGACCGCGGCCCGGGAGGTGCTGTCGGAAGTGCTGACGACCGGCAAGCCCCCGGCGCGCATCGTCGAGGAGAAGGGGCTGGCCCTGGTCTCCGACGACGCCGCGCTCTCGGCCGTGGTCTCCGCGATCCTCGCCCGCAGCCCCGGCGAGATCGAGAAGTACAAGGCCGGGAAGAAGAACCTCCTCGGCTTCTTCGTCGGGCAGGCGATGAAGGAGCTGAAGGGCAAGGGCAATCCCTCCGCCCTCGGCGCGCTCTTCCAGAAGCGCCTGGACGACGGATGAGCGACGCGCGGTGACCGCCCTCTTCGCCCTCTGCCTCTTCGCCACCCTGGGGCTCGCGGCGGCGTTGGTGCTCTCGCCCCGGCGCATCCGCGGCCGGCTGAAGGGCCTGCTGGTCGTCTCGCTCCTGCTCGCGTGGCTCAGCCTGGCGATGGCGCTGACGCAGATCGGCGCGCGCACCGCCGGCACGCTGGTGACGCCGGGAGCGCGCAAGAACCCGGAGATCGTCCAGTCGGCCGCGGGCGAAGCGCTGGGGCTGCTCGCCGCCCTCGGCACTCCCGCGCTCGTCGCCACCGGCCTCGGGCTCTTCGCGCTCTGGGTCACTCGCTCGTCGGCCGACCGGCGGCGCGGCGACAAACCGGCGGATCGGGGAGGGCGCGGCGCACGCTGAGACTCCGACGATCGGCGCTTGCGCCCCGGCAGCGGCGACGGCGATCATCCGCGATTCGCGAGATTCCGCTCGCCCCCAGGAGGACACATGTCCAGGAACCTGTTCGTCGTCATCGCCCTCATCGCCGGCGGCGCGCTCGCCGCTCCCAAGGCCACGTAGGGCAAGGCCACGCAAGGAAAGGCCACCCAAGGCAAGGCTCCACCAAGCAAGGCTCGACGAAGCAGGGTTCCGCCAAGCCGGCCGACGCGCAGCAGGACGCCGCGGACCAGTCGTCGTCCGAGCAGGCAGCGCCCGCCGAATAGTCGCTTGGTTCTTCACCAAGCCCCCGGCCGCGCATGCGGTGGCCGGGGGCTTCTCTTATCCTGCGCCCATGGCCACCGAGGTCGCGGGCCCGGATCGCGTCGCGACGGTCCGCGCGCTCTTTCTCGAATACGCGGAGTCGCTCGGCTTCAGCCTCTGCTTCCAGGGCTTCGATCGCGAACTGGCCGGGCTGCCCGGCGATTACGCGCCGCCGCGCGGGCGACTCTGGCTGGCCGTCGAGGACGGCGCGGCCGCCGGCTGCGTGGCGCTGCGGCCCGAGAGCGGCGACGCGGCGGAGATGAAGCGGCTCTACGTGCGCCCCGCCTTTCGCGGCCGCGGCCTGGGTCGCGCGCTGGCCGAGGCCGCCTGCGACGAGGCGCGCGAGCTGGGGTATGCGCGGCTGCGGCTCGACACCGTGCCGCGCATGCGCGAGGCCATCTCGCTCTACCAGGCGATGGGCTTTCGCGAGATCGCGCCGTACCGCGAGAACCCGATCCCGGGCGCGCGCTACCTCGAGCTCGACCTGCGGTGAGCGGCGAGGGCCGCCGCGATGTACAACCGGGCCCGATGGCGGTCGCGACCCTCAGCTACCAGGACGGCGAGCTGACGCTGCTCGACCAGCGCAAGCTCCCGCACAGCGTCGAGCGCGCCGTGGTCCGCACCGCGCGCGAGTGCGCCGCCGCCATCCGCGACATGGTGGTGCGCGGCGCCCCGGCCATCGGCTGCGCGGCGGCCTACGGGGCGGCGCTGGCCGCGCGCGAGGGGGACTTCGAGGGCGGCGTGGCCGCCCTGCGCGCCGCTCGGCCCACCGCGGTCAACCTCGGCTGGGCCCTGGACCGCATGAGCGCGGCGCGCAGGGCCGGCAAGGACCTGGAGGCGGAGGCGCGCGCCATCGAGGCGGAGGACCTGGCGGCCTGCAAGGCCATCGGCCGATCCGGCGCCTCGCTGGTGCCCGACGGCCGCGGCATCCTCACGCACTGCAACGCCGGCGGCCTCGCCACCAGCGGCTACGGCACGGCGCTGGGCGTAGTGCGCGCCGCCCTGGCCGCCGGGAAGCGCTGCCCGGTGTTCGCCGGCGAGACGCGGCCGTGGCTGCAGGGCGCTCGGCTCACCGCCTGGGAGCTGATGCAGGACGGCATCCCGGTCACGCTGCTCCCCGACGTCGCCGCGGCGAGCCTGTTGGCCTCGGGCCGCATCGGCTGCGTGGTCGTGGGCGCCGACCGCATCGCCCGCAACGGAGATGTGGCCAACAAGGTCGGCACCTACGGGCTGGCGCTGGCCGCGCAGGCCGCGGGCGTTCCGTTCTTCGTCGCGGCGCCCGTCAGCACCATCGACGCCGCGGCCGCCGACGGCTCGGCCATCCCCATCGAGGAGCGCCCGGCCGCCGAGGTCACGCACCTGGGCGCAGCGCGCGTCGCCGCCGAGGGCGCCTCGGTCTGGAACCCCGCCTTCGACGTCACCCCGGCGCGGCTGGTCTCGGCCATCGTCACCGAGCGCGGCGTCTCCCGGCCGCCCTACGAGCTGGCTTCCTTGACATCCGCGCCCGGGGCCGTGTAGATCGCCCGTTCTTTCCGCGCCCTGCGGCGGGGGTTCCCTGCCTGCAAGGCTTTCAAGCGGACCAAGGAGCGGTATGTACGCAGTCATCCGGAGCGGCGGAAAGCAGTACCGCGTCAAGGAAGGCGACGTCCTCAAGGTCGAGAAGATCGAGCAGCCGGTCGGGGCCCAGGTCAGCCTCGAGGTGCTGCTGGTCGGCGCGGGCGACGGCGTCAAGGTCGGAACCCCCACGGTGAGCGGCGCGGCCGTGCAGGCCGAGGTCATCTCCCACGGCAAGCACCGCAAGGTGTGGCAGTTCCGCACGCAGGAAGAGGGCTGGGACCGCATCCGCGGCCACCGGCAGCCGTTTACGGAGTTGAAGATCGTGGCGGTCCAAAGTTGAGAGTTCAAAGTTCAAAGTCGACTTTCAACCTTCAACTTTCAACTTTCGACTCTCAACCAAGGGCTTTCCAATGGCGCACAAGAAGGGTCAAGGCTCCAGCCGCAACGGCCGCGATTCGGGCGGGCAACGGCTGGGCGTGAAGATCTTCGGCGGCGAGGCGGCAGTGCCCGGCAACATCCTCGTCCGCCAGCACGGCACCAAGATCCACCCCGGGCAGGGCGTGTCGATGGGACGCGACTTCACCATCTACGCGGTGGTCGAGGGCCACGTGAAGTACCAGAAGCGGCGGGGCGACCGGACGTTCGTGAGCGTGGTGGCGCAGGCCTGACCGGCTCTCCTCACCGTTGCCGAGCCCGGCGCCCATGAGCGGCCGGGCTCTTTTGTTTCGAGCCTCGGGCCATGCAGTTCATCGACGAAGCCGACATCCACGTCAAAGCCGGCGACGGCGGTCGCGGGGCGGTGGCGTTCCGGCGTGAGAAGTTCGTGCCGCGCGGCGGGCCCAGCGGCGGCGACGGCGGGAACGGCGGCGACGTCGTCCTCGAGACCGACGAGCGGCTGACCACGCTTCTCGACTTCCGGTTCAAACGCGAGTTCAAGGCGCGGAACGGCGAGCCGGGGATGGGCTCCGACTGCAACGGCCGCGGCGCCGACGACCTGGTGCTCAAGGTCCCTCCGGGCACGGTCATCAAGGACTCCGGCAGCGGCGCCGTGGTGGCCGACCTGCGCGAGGCGGGCGTGCGCTACGTCCTCGCCAAGGGCGGCCGCGGTGGCCTGGGCAACATGAACTTCGCCACGCCGACGCTGCAGGCGCCGCGCTTCGCGCAGCCCGGCACGCCCGGCGAGGAGAAGGGCGTCAAGCTCGAATTGCGACTGCTCGCCGACGTGGGCCTGGTGGGATTCCCCAACGCCGGCAAGAGCACGCTGGTGGCGCGGCTGAGCCGGGCGCGGCCGAAGATCGCCGACTATCCGTTCACCACGCTCCAGCCGCACCTCGGGGTCGTGCAGTACAAGGACGGGCGCAGCTTCGTGCTCAGCGATCTGCCCGGCCTCATCGAGGGCGCGCACCGCGGCGCCGGGCTGGGACACCGGTTCCTCAAGCACATGGCCCGCTGCCGCGCCATGGTCCACCTGGTCGACGCCGCGCAGGACCGCGACCTGGTCGCCGATTACGACGCCATCAACCGCGAGCTGGAGTTGTTCGACCCGGCGCTCCGGCGCAAACCGCAGATCGTCGCCGCCAACAAGCTCGACATCCCCGAGGCCGGGCCGCGCGCCAAGGCGTTCGCGCACGTGCTCGCGGGGCGCGGCGTTCCGGTGCACCTCATCTCCGGCGTCACCGGGCAGGGCGTCGATGCGCTCCTCGACGCGATGATGGCGGAGATCGATCGCGCGGGCCCCCCCGAGCCCCTGACGAGCGACGCGCCGTGAAGCGCAAGCGCCGCCCGGTGCGCTTCTGGCCAGCGGCGCCGCCGCCCGTCGATCCCGCCGAGCTTCTCGGCCCCCGCGGCCTGGTCCCCGAGGTGTTCGCCGACGAGCCCGACCCGGCCGGGGCCTTCTTCGCCTCGCTGCTCACCGATGCCCGCAAGGCCCGGATCGAATCGGTGATCGCGGCGCGGCTCAAGTCGCTGACGGTGGTGCTCGATCGGCTGATCGATCCGCACAACGTCGCCGCAGTCTTGCGCACCGCCGAGGGCATGGGCCTCTCCGCGGTGCACCTGGTCCCCAACCAGGACGGCGAGGCGCTCGATCACCGCCGCGTTACGCAGGACGCCGACAAGTGGCTCGACCTCTACGCGCACGCCTCGGGCGCCGAAGCCGCGCGTGCCCTGGCCCGGAGCGGGTTCGCGGTGTTCGCCGGCCACCTCGACGGCCGCTCGATCCGCCTCGACGAGCTGCCGGCGGACCGGCCGCTGGCCCTGCTCTTCGGCAACGAGCACGAAGGGCCGGCCGCCGAGACGCTCGCCGCCTGCGCGGGCACGTTCCGCATCCCCATGGCCGGCTTCGTCCAGAGCTTCAACGTCTCGGTGGCCGCCGGCATCGCGCTTCACCAGAACGCGC
>Ga0247727_10012063_pt1 | contig 14925 bp, 10 predicted proteins | sample WisWelCaveWW1625_FD_202498 | JGI IMG/M metagenome (GOLD analysis project Ga0247727, IMG submission 202498) | Biofilm microbial communities from Wishing Well Cave, Virginia, United States - WW16-25 | ecosystem: Environmental > Aquatic > Deep subsurface > Groundwater > Cave microbial mat | place... | reverse complement strand
ACGGAGCGGGGGTTCCCCGGAACGGAGCGGGGGTTCCCCGGAATGATTCGGGGGAGTACCTGGAATCGATGTAACCAGTTGAAAACACATAGATTAGAACGATACTCGTCGCCAGGTTCGCCGTTGGTCACGTTTGTGGCCCGGCGAGCTTCGCGCGGAGATCATTTCACGAAAGGTGGGTCGAAACATGGCGAAGAAGAAGGACTATATTCCGAAGAATCGAGCGGCACGCCTCATCCATCACAACAACTTGAAGAATCAGGCCGCCGCACTGGTTGGGCAGGCCGGGATCACGGCGACTGCCGCGACCAACCTCGCGAACGATAACCTGCTTTACAACAACGCCGTCAACGACGTCGCGGCGGCGGAAGCGGTGAAGCAAGGCAAGGTCGCGACTCTCGAGGCGATCGAGATTACGGTGATCGCCAACGAGCGAGCGTTCGCCAACCGGACCAAGGCCGACGTCGATTACACCATCGCCATCGGCCAGCAACTCGACATCATCGGCGTGGAAGACACGACCGACCTGACGAACGCGGCCCCGACGCTCAGGCTGGCAATCATCACGATGGCGGACGGAACGCTCGCGGTCGAGGTGGGATTCAACAAGAGCATTTCCGAAGGCGTGGTGATTTTTTCGCGGCGCGCTGGCGAGACGGAATTCACCAAACTGTCCAGCGATAGTCACTCGCCCTACGTGGACAACCGCCCGAACCTCGGCCCCGGCCCGGAAACGCGCGAGTACCGAGCCGTGTACTTGCTCAACGACCAGCCCATCGGCAACCCGAGCGCGATCGTCAGCATCACCGTACCCGGCGCCGCCACCGGTCCAGGCCCGGTCACGCCGGCGTAACGAATCGTGAGTGCAGGATGCAATTGAAGGGGAGCCAAAGGGGTGGCTGGCGGCTGAGTCCGCGAAGCCGCGCCGTGGCATCGCAGACTCTGCCACAGCCACTCGCCGGTCAACGGTAGCCAACTTTCGACGGAATATTTTCGGCGAGTTTCTTGATGGTTTCCGCGAGCATTCTCAGATCCTCTCGTTCCTTAGCGAGTCTTTCTTGTGTGCTCTGGTCTACCACTACTTCGTACTCCGAAATCAAGACAACTCTGTGCCCAGTCAATTTCGCAAAATCTCAAGGTTTTCGGCACCCATCTTCTTGGCTTCTCCGTTGATCCATTTTGAGAAGTTCCCACTTTCCTCGTCAATCTTTGCGCCAAGAAGCCGAGCGGCGGCCTTAAAGTTCTCATGCGTGTATGTTCTGCGACGCGGCAGATTTCTCTCTCCGATGAAGGCAACAACTTTGTACCTGACAGCTTCTTTCCATGCGCCCAGCTTCGGTTGTTCCGTTTCCACAGCGTCCTTTTTCATGATCAGTCCCTTCCCAAAAAACGTCTCTGGGTCTTCAAGTTGAACGGCGGGGTGGCAGGGTCGGAGTCAGCGACGGCCCTGACTTTAACTTGCCCAGGCCACATTTCAGGGCCGTCGAAGACTTCGAACCTGCCACCCAGCCGCCAGACGGAGCATGGTGTTCAACTCTTGGCGGATCGACGGGCCAACAAGCGGTCGCGGATTCCTTGCGGATCGAATCGCGCCTCGTTTTCACGTCGGACAGCATCGGCCTCGGCCAGCCCTTGTCGAAGGTAGGCTTCGACCTCAGAGCGACGGCGGAGATAGTAGCCGATCACCGCGTACACGTCGGCCAGGTTCAGTGAGTCGTATTGCTGGACGATCTCCTCCGGCGTGGCACCTTGCTGGAATGCGGTCACGACGGAATCAAGTGTCACGCGAGTGCCCGCGACCCGGATCACTCCGTCGTCACCCGTGCTCAGCGGCAGCGGCTCGGCCGCGATGGAAACGCTCATGCGAAGCACCTCCGTTATTCTCTTTGGTCCACACAGCACCGCAAGGCAAGTCAATTGCGGAACCATCGTACCAAATCCGCGGACGAGCCTCGCGTCCGATTCGTGCCCGTGACTGGTCCTCGCTCGATCACAACTGAAGAATGCCGTTGACATTCGGTCACACGGCGTTTAGTCTGTCGTTCGCCGATAGAGAAAGGCGCCCCGCCGAAGAAGGCTGGCCCTCCCCCAAAGCCCTCCAGATAATCGACTGGCCGACGTGAGATTAGCTCGGCCGATAACGAAGCGTGGTAGTGGTCCGCTAGGCTCGCCGCGGCCAAAGCACTGTGCGGAGAAGCAAGTGCGAGCGAAACGACATGACCCGCCTACCGATTCTGAAGGAGAACCGAAGATGACGAGTTTTACCCCATCGATTCGCGGCACGTGGCACGATGACCCGGCCCACTTTCAGCGGCCGAGCCGGCGCTGGTTCTTGCAGGTCGGTTTCGCCGGCGGCATCGGCCTGACGCTGGACGGCCTGTTTCGGGCTCAAGCGGTGATGGCCGATCAGAAGCACTTCGAGAGCAAGGAGGGGCCGGCCAAGTCGCTCATTCACATTTACCTGCCAGGCGGCATGGCCCACCAGGAGTCGTTCGATCCGAAGCCGTACGCCCCGATCGAGTATCGCGGCGAGATGGGTTCGGTCGCGACCAAGCTGCCGGGCGTGTTCTTTAATGAGAATCTCAAGAACACGGCCCAGATCGCGGACAAGATCACGGTCTGCCGCGGCATGACGCACGGCGAGGCGGCACACGAGCGCGGCACGCACAACATGTTCACCGGCTACCGACCGAGTCCGGCGCTGCAGTTTCCGAGCTACGGCTCGATCGTGTCGCACGAGTTCGGCCCGCGCAATAACCTGCCGCCGTACGTGTGCATTCCGAGCCAGCCGAACGAGTTCGCCGGCACGGGCTACCTGAGTTCGTCGTTCGCCCCGTTCAGCCTCGGCGCCGATCCGGCGAATGCGGGGTTCCGCGTGCAGGACTTGAACCTGCCGGGCGGCGTCGATGAGAAGCGATTCAGCACGCGGCAGAGCATCCTCGAAACGGTCAACTACCACTTCGCGTCCAGGGAAAAGTCAGACAACCTCGACGCGATGGACACGTTTTACAAGCGAGCGTACAGCCTGATCTCCAGCGAGAAGGCCCGCGAGGCGTTCAACATCGAGGCCGAGGCGGCCCCGATTCGCGACGAATACGGCCGCAACGCGGCGGGGCAGCGCATGCTCATGGCCCGGCGTCTCGTGCAGGCCGGCGTGCGATTGGTCACGCTCACTTATGGCGGCTGGGACATGCACGGCCAGATCAAGAACAGCATGAACGGCCAGATGCCCGCGTTCGATCAGGCGTTCGCGACACTCATTCGCGACCTCGACCGCAACGGCCTGTTGGATTCGACGCTCGTCATGGTCTCGTCCGAGTTCGGCCGCACGCCGAAGATCAACGGCACGGCCGGCCGCGATCACTGGCCGAAGGTTTTCTCGATCGTGCTCGCCGGCGGCGGCATCAAGAAGGGATTCATTTACGGCTCGTCCGACGCGACGGCCTCCGAGCCGGAAGATGATCCGCTCACGGTCGCCGACCTGGCCACGACGGTCTACAACCAGCTTGGCATCAACGCCGACAAGGAACTGATGGCACCGGGCAACCGGCCCATCGAAATCGTTGACGGCGGCGACGTCCGCAAGGCGTTGCTGGCGTAGCAGAGACACGAACCGCGAAGATTGCGGCGGGCTGCGGAGCATTGCTCCGCGGCCCGGTAATCTGCGTGTTTGACTACTGCGAATTGCAGTCGCGACTCCCGCCGTTTTGTACTCGGTACCAAGTACTCAGTACTCCGCACTTACGAGATTCCCGCCATGTTTCAAGTTCAAGCAGTGAAAACGTCCGTTGTTCGCGTGTTTCTTTCGTTCCTTTACATGGCGGCCTTTGCGGTTTCCGCGAATGCCTCGTCGCCCAGCCTCGGCGGCATCAGCCCGCGCGGCGGTCAACGCGGCGCGGAGGCGACCGTCCTATTCAACGGCGCCCGACTCACCGACGCGAAAGAGATCCTCTTTTACACGCCCGGCTTCACGGTCACGAAGCTTGAGGTCGTCAACGACGGCCAAGTCAAAGTGACCGTGCAGATCGCGCCCGACTGCCGGCTCGGCGAACACGCGATGCGAGTTCGCACGGCTTCCGGCATCAGCGAACTGCGCACGTTTTACGTCGGCGCCCTGCCGACCGTCGAAGAGAAGGAGCCGAACAGCGATTTCGCCGCGCCGCAGAAGATCGACTTGAACGTTACCGTGACGGGCGTCGCCGACAACGAAGACGTGGACTACTACATCTTCGAGGCCAAGAAGGGCCAGCGTGTCACAGCCGAAATTGAAGGCATGCGGCTCGCCACTACCGTGTTCGACCCGTACGTCGCGATCCTGGACATGAAGCGATTCGAGCTGTCTAGCTCCGACGATAACGCACTCGTGTGGCAAGACGCTGTTGCGTCCGTGATCATTCCAGCGGACGGCCAATACGTCGTGCAAGTCCGCGAGAGTTCCTACGCCGGCAACGGGGCGTGCCAGTATCGCGTGCACGTCGGCACGTTCCCGCGCCCGACCGCAACGGTGCCGGCGGGAGGAAAAATCGGCGACGAGGTTGAGGTGAACTTCTTGGGCGACGTGGCCGGCGAGTTCAAGCAGAAGTTCAAGCTCCCCGCCGCGGTTGAACCGAAGTTTTCGTTATTCGCCCAAGATGCGAGCGGCATCGCGCCGTCCGGCAACGTCTTTCGCATTTCCGATTTTGGCAACGCCCTCGAAGTCGAACCGAACGACAACCACGAGCAGGCGACGCGCGGCGAGTTGCCCGTCGCGTTCAACGGCGTGATCTCGAAGCCGGGCGACGTCGATTTCTTTCGATTCGCCGCCAAAAAGGGCCAGGTGTTCGACGTTCACTGTTACGCCCGCCGCATTCGCTCGCCGCTCGATCCGGTCATGACCGTCTTCGTCGCGGGCGGCGGCGGCATCGTCGGCAACGATGACGCGGTCGGACCGGACAGCTACTTCCGGTTCACGGCGCCGGAAGACAAAGAGTACGTCATCAATATTACCGACCACCTCGGCAAGGGCGGGCCGAACTATGCGTACCGGATTGAGTTCACGCCCGTGCAGCCGAAGTTGTCGCTGAACATTCCGAAGGTCGCGAACTTCTCGCAAGAGCGCCAGACGATCTCCGTGCCCCGCGGCAATCGATACGCGACGCTGGTCGTTGCCAACCGGGCCGATTTCGGCGGCGACCTCGTGCTCGGCGCCGACGCGCTGCCGCCGGGTGTCACGTTGGCCGCCGACCAAATGCCGGCGAACTTGAATCTGACTCCGGTCCTGTTCGAGGCGGCCCCAGACGCGCCCGTCGGAGGAAAACTCGTTGACCTGAACGCGAAACACGTCGACCCGAACGCAAAAATCTCCGGCGGCTTCGAGCAGACCGTCGAACTCGCGACCGGTGGACCGGGTCAGTCGGTCTATTGGAAGTGCGACGTGAACCGCGCGGCCGTCGCCGTCACCGACGAAGTGCCGTTCAAGATTTCGATCGTCGAGCCGAAAGTGCCGCTCGTGCAAAACGGCTCGATGAACCTCAAGGTAGTCGTGGAACGCAAGCCGGAATTCAAGGCCCCGATCACCCTGATCATGCCGTTCAATCCGCCGGGCGTCGGCTCGGCGAGTTCCGTGGCGATCCCCGAAGGCCAGAACGAGGCCCTCTACCCAATCAACGCCAATGGCGGCGCCCAAGTGCGCAAGTGGAAGATTGTCGTGCTCGGCACCTCGACCGTCGGCAACGGGCCGGTCTGGGTCTCCACCCAACTCGCGACGCTCGAAATCGCACCGCCGTTCGTCAACTTCGCGATGGACAAAAACGCGGTCGAACAGGGCAAGGAGACGGAACTCTTCTGCAAGGTCACAACCAATACGCCGTTTGACGGCCCGGCGAAAGTCCGCGTCGTCGGCCTGCCGAACGCGGTCGCCGCGCCCGAAATGGACATCACGAAGGACACCAAAGAGTTCGCCTTCAAAGTGACGACCGCGAAAGAAAGCCCAGCCGGCACACACAAAAATATCTTCTGCCAACTCGTCATCACGCAGAACGGCGAACCAGTCGTGCACAACGTCGGCGGCACCGAGCTGCGCATCGACGTGCCGCTGCCGCCCAAACCTGCCGCCGTCGCGGCAGCGCCGGCCCCGGCCGTCGCCGCGCCCGCCGCGCCGATGCCACCTGCGGAAAAACGATTGACGAGGCTAGAGAAGCTCCGGCTCGAACAAGCAGAGAAGGAAAAGGCTGGCGGCGCTGCGCCGGCCAATCCACCAAAGCAATAGACCTCGACTGAACCGCCGTTTACCGGCAAAAAGGCGATTGACCATGCGAACGATTCCACGGAAAGCTTGTGTGTTCATCTTGATCCTGGTGGCACTCGGGACGCTGTCTCAAGCTTCGTTCGGCCAGGCGCCAGCGCTGACCAAGCTCGAAGTTTCCCCGCCTGACATTAATCTCAGCACGAATCGCGACCGCCAGTCGTTCGTCGTTCAGGCCACGTTCGCCGACGGCATCACGCGCGACGTGACCGCCGAGGCGAAGCTCACGCTGGCGAACCCGGCACTTGTCAAGCTCGACAAAAACATGCTCACGCCGGCCGCGGACGGCGCGACGGAGCTGACTGTCGAATTCGGCGGCCAAGCGGTGAAGGTGCCGGTGCTGGTGAAGGACGCCGCGGCCGATCGGCCGATCAGTTTCAAGCTCGACGTGATGCCTGTGTTCATGAAGGCTGGTTGCAACACCGGCTCGTGTCACGGTGCGGCCCGCGGCAAGGATGGATTCCGGCTGTCGCTCTTCGGCTTCGACCCGGACGGCGACCACTATCGGCTGACGCGCGAATTGAGCGGCCGTCGCGTCAACTTGGCACTGGTGCACGACAGCCTGTTCCTCGAAAAGAGCGCGGGCCGCGTGCCTCACACCGGCGGCAAACGGTTTGAAGAATCGAGCGAACTTTATCAGACGCTCGTCCGCTGGCTCGAGGCCAGTGTGCCAATCGACCCCGCCAACATCGCGACGCCCGTCGCGCTGGAACTCTTTCCGACGAGCGGCGTGCTCGACGGCGAAGGGTCCGCGCAGCAACTCACCGTGCGGGCCAAGTACTCCGACGGCACCGACCGCGACGTGACCTCGCTCGCCTTCTTCATGACCTCAAACGAGACGTCGGCCAAGGTGTCGCAAGAGGGCGTCGTCACGGCCGGTGCTCGCGGCGAAGCGTTTCTCATGGCCCGCTTCGCGACGTTCACGGTCGGCTCGCAGTTCATCGTGCTGCCGAAGGGCCTTCAGTTCGCATGGCCGAGCACGCCCGAAAGCAATTACATCGACACGCTCGTGAACGCGAAACTCAAGAAGCTCCGCATCACGCCGTCCGAACTGTGCAGCGACGAAGATTTCCTTCGCCGCGCGACAATCGACATCATCGGCCAATTGCCCACGGCTGACGAGTACAACCGCTTCATGACCCGCGCCGAGCCGAACAAGCGTGAGCTGCTCGTCGATGAGTTGCTCGCCCGCAAGGAGTTTGTCGAGCTGTGGGTGCTGAAGTGGGCCGAGCTGCTGCAAATCAAGTCGTCGAACCAGGTGAGCTACAAGTCGATGCTGCTCTACTTCAACTGGCTGCAGGACAAGGTCGCCAACAATGTGCCGATGGACCAGATGGTGCAGGAACTGCTCGGTGCGTCGGGCGGCACGTTCAAAAACGCCGCGACGAATTTTTATCAGATCGAAACCGACCGCCTCAAGCTCACTGAAAACGTCGCCCAGGTGTTCATGGGCATGCGCGTGCAGTGCTCGCAGTGCCACAACCACCCGTTCGATCGCTGGACGATGGACGACTACTACAGCTTTGCCGCATTCTTCTCGCAGATCGGCCGCAAAGGGACCGAGGACCCGCGCGAACTCATCGTGTTCAATTCAGGCGGCGGCGAAGTGAATCACCCGGTCGGCGGCCGCGTGATGCCACCGAAGTTTTTGGGCGGTGCCGTGCCCGACGTGGCCGGCAAGGACCGCCGCGCGGTGCTCGCCAAGTGGCTGGCCTCGCCGGAGAATCCCTACTTCGCCACAAACTTGGCCAACCTCGTCTGGGCACACTTCTTCGGCATGGGCATCATCGAGCCGGTGGACGACGTGCGCGTGTCGAACCCGGCGTCGAATCGCGAACTGCTCGACGAACTCGGCCGTCGATTCACCGACTACAAGTACGATTTCAAGAAACTCGTCCGCGACATTTGCACGTCGCGCACCTACCAACTTGCCACTCGCGCGAACGAATCGAACAAAGACGACACGCGCAACTTCGCCCACGCTTCAATCCGCCGCATGCGTGCCGAAGTTCTGTTCGATTGCATCACCGAAGTGACCGAGACGAAGAACAAGTTCCAGGGCCTGCCGCTCGGCTCGCGCGCCGTGCAGATCGCCGACGGTGGCGCCTCGACGTACTTCCTCACGACGTTCGGCCGCGCGACGCGCGAGAGCGTCTGCTCCTGCGAAGTCAAAATGGAGCCGACGCTTTCCCAATCGCTGCACTTGTTGAACGGCGACACGACCGGTCAGAAGATCCAAGCCGGCGGCCTCATCGCCCGGCGGCTCGCCGAGAAGAAGGCGCCGCAGGAGGTCATCGAGGAACTCTACGTTCGCTGCATGAGCCGCAAACCGGTGCTGCACGAAAAGTCCGCGTTTGAAGTGCTGCTCGCCAACGAGCCGGATAAGCAAAAAGCACTCGAAGACGTTTTCTGGGCGTTGTTGAACTCGCGTGAGTTCATGTTCAATCACTAATTGGAGCCGGCTCCGGCCGGGCTTCTCGACCGTGCGATACGCGAAATCTCTCTTCGTTGTGCTGGTCAGTTCGGCCTTCACCTGCGGCTTCCTCGTGTTCGCCGCTCGCGACACGCTCGCGCAGGACAAGCCCGCCGCCAAGATCACCTACGACGAGCACATCGTGCCGATCTTCCGCGACAAGTGTTTTTCTTGCCACAATCCGGACAAGAAATCGAGCGGACTCGTCTTGAACAGCTTCACGAGCCTCATGGTGGGCGGTGCGTCGGGTGAGGTGATCGAGCTGGGCGATCCAGAGCAGAGCCGACTCTGGGCGCTGGTGTCGCACAAGGAAGAGCCGAAGATGCCGCCCAAGGCGGACAAGCTGCCGCAGGCGCAGCTCGACCTTATCAAGAAATGGATCGAGAGCGGGGCACTCGAAAACGCCGGCAGCAAGGCCAAGGCGTCGAACAAGCCGAAGTTTGACATCGCCCTCAAATCGGCGCCGACGAAAAAGCCCGACGGCCCGTTGCCGATGCCGCAGAATCTGCTATTGGAGCCGGTCGTCCGCACGTCCCGCGCCAGCGCGGTCACGGCAATCGCGTCGAGTCCGTGGGCGCCGCTCATCGCCGTCGCGGGACAAAAACAGGTCGTGCTCTACAACTCCGACTCACTCGAATTCCTCGGCGTGCTGCCGTTCCCGGAGGGCACGCCGCACGTGCTCAAGTTCAGCCGCTCGGGCAGTCTGCTGCTTGCGGCGGGCGGGCGCGGAGCGCAAGCCGGACGCGTCGTCGTGTTCAGCGTCACGACCGGCGAGCGCGTCATCGGGGTGGGCGACGAATTCGACGCGGTGCTCGCGGCGGACATCTCCGCCGACCAGACGATGATCGCGCTGGGCGGGTCGAGCAAGATGGTCCGCATTTATTCGACCGCCGACGGGTCGCTGCTGCACGAAATCAAGAAGCACACCGACTGGGTTACGGCGATGGAGTTCAGCCCCGACGGCGTGCTGCTCGCGACCGGCGACCGCAACGGCGGCCTCTTCGTCTGGGAAGCGAACACGGCCCGCGAGTACCTCTCGCTGCGGGCGCACACGGCCATGATCACCGATCTGAGCTTCCGGTCCGACGCGAACGTGCTTGCGTCGGCGAGCGAAGACACAACGATTCGTCTGTGGGAGATGGAAAACGGCGGCAACATCAAGGGCTGGGGCGCACACGGCGGCGGCGCCGCGTCCGTCCGGTTCACGCACGACGGCCGCATCGCATCGTGTGGCCGCGACCGCGTCGCCAAAACCTGGGACCAGAACGGCGCCGTGCAGCGCCAGTTCGATGCCTTCGGCGACCTGGCGCTACGCGTCACCTTCAATCACGATGGCAGCCGCGTGATCGCCGGCGACTGGACCGGAGACATTCGCGCTTGGGTTGCAGCCGACGGCAAGCTTGTGGGAAATCTCACGCCGAACCCGCCAACGCTGGCTGAAAGAATTGACGCGGGCAACAAGGAACTCGCGGCTCGGCAGGCGTCCGCCACGCAACTGGCCGCCGCTGCCGCTCCATCGAAGGCCGCCGCCGACAAAACCGCCGCCGACCTTGCCGCCTCGCAGAAGCTCGCAACCGACATGGCCGCCGCCGCGAAGACCGCGATGGACGCAGCGACGATTGCAAAGCAGGCAGCCGACAAAGCGAACTCCGATGTCGCCGTGGCCCAGGCGACGGTGACGGTCAAACAGGCCACGGCGAAAGGAATCGCGGAAGTGTCCGCTCAGGCAGACGAAGTGTCGAAAAAGGCTCCGGGGAACATGGGATTGGCCGACGCAGCCGTTCGCACGAAGCTGCATGTCGAGCAGGCTACGGCGGAAATCGCCGCCGCGCAAAAGATCGCCGCTGACCTCGCCACTCCGGCGAAAGCCGCGGTCGATCAACTCGCCGCCGCACAATCTGCCGCTCAGAAATCCGCAGCCGACCTCGCCGCTGCCACCAAGCAAGTCGAAACGCTGACGCCCGTTGCCAAGGCTGCCGCCGACAAGGCCGCCGCGGATAAGGCCGCTGTTGAGCAAGCTGCCGCCACGGTCGCCGCGACACAAGCGAACATCGCCAAATGGTCCGCTGCACTCGCGGCCATCAAGCAGTCGAACGAGCAGGCCCGATTGCAAACCGCGCCCGCAAAGTAGGCGTTCAGCTTCGCGTCAGATTCGCTTACGTGATCGAGATCAGTTCGATATCGAAAATCAGCGTTGCGTTTGGCCCAATGTCGTCGCCCGCGCCGCGCTCGCCGTACGCGAGGCTTGACGGAATGAAGAGCTGCCACTTCGAACCGACCGGCATCAACTGCAACGCCTCGGTCCAACCCTTGATGACGCCCTTGACCGGGAACGACGCTGGCTCGCCGCGATCGTAGGAGCTGTCGAATTGGGTGCCGTCGATCAGCGTGCCGCGATAGTGCGTCGTCACGGTGTCGGTCGCTTTGGGTGTCTTGCCGGTGCCTGCCTTGATAACTTTGTACTGCAGGCCGCTCGCCGTTGTCTTCACGCCCTCTTTCTTCTTGTTCTCCGCTAGAAATGCCTCGCCGTCCTTGAGGTTCTTGTCCGCGAGTCCCTTGGCCTTCTCGGCCTTCTTCGCTTGAAGCTCCTTCTGAAACGCGGCAATGGCCTCGCGACTTTCCGTTTCGGTCAGCAGCGGCTTCGACCCGCCGAGACCGTCCTTGATGCCGCGCGACAAGTTGGCGAGATCGACTTCCACCGCGTCGCTCTTGAGGTTCTTGCCGATCGACAGGCCGATGCTGTAACTGGCCCGGTCCATAACTGACTTGAGTGCCGGATCTTCGCCCGACTTTGCCGCCGCCTTCTCATCGGCCTGTTGAGCGAACATCGGGGCGACAACGATCACGAGCACGACGACGGCAAGCATGAATCGGGTCATTGATCGGCCTTTCGGTGATGAGAGGTAGGCACTTCTCTCGCGCGTGTGCGAAAGCAGGCACGGAGTATAGCGGAGCAGTCCGTAAGCTCCGAGATGAATCGTCACGGTCGCTCGACCGTCTTTTCGCCTGGCGGGGTGCGCACGCCGCCAGTCGCCGCGTCGATTTCAAGACCGAGTTGCTCGTCGGCGTCGATGTAAAAGAAAAACCCGTTCATCATCTCATGAAATGTTTGCGGCCCTTCCTTCACGGTCGCGGCCGGATCGGGGTTGTACGGATTGAACACCGAGTTGTCGTAATGGGCGAGGCACTCGATCTTCGTGCCTTTCGGAATCCGCTTCGTATTCGGCGCCCAACGATACGCGTGCTGCCAGTCGAAGTTGTAGTTCGGGATGACGAGCAGCGTCTCGCTCGTGCCGTCGGGCTTGTGCGCGATGAACGTCATGTCCTTGCCGCGCAGGTGCATGTGCGAAAAGAGGCCGATGCCCGTCGCTTCGCGGTCGAGCGTGCGCGTATCGCTGACGGGATGCGCGGCGGCGCCGGGCGGGATTGCGAACTTCGAGTTGTCGAGCCGAATGTGACGAAGCTGTTTCTCAACGACGCCTCTTGCGTATTGAATGCCGACGGCGATGCGGCAGTCTTCCGGCTTGCCAGTCGTCACGAAGTGAATTTGCAGCACGAGCGTGGCACCGGCCGGAATGCGCGCGGCCACGCCCTCGGGCACGGTGAGCGGCTCGCCGCCCGGCACGACGCCCGTGATGAAGTTTTGTGCCTTGATTCCCTCCGTCGGCACGAAATAGGCCATGTTGCAATGATGAACGACCTTCGGATTGTCCGGCAGTATTTGCACGCCCGTCACCCACGTATCGCGAGGGAAAATGTACGGGAGCACAACGTACTGATACGCGATCACACCCTCGGCCGGCAGCTCGCGCGACTTCGGCTCCTCGATGATCAGGTCCGGTTTGCCGATCCGCCACTTATCGTCGGCGGGCGGCAGTTCAAGCGGCGGCAGCTTTGATTCGTCGCCGCGCGACTTGCCGCTGCGGACCCAATGAAGAATCGTCGCTCGGTCGTCCGCCGAAAGCGATCGGCGGTTCGCGAAGTCGCCGTGCGACGCGCTGCCGTACCACGGCGGCATGCGGCCCTCGGTGACGACTTCCGCGATCATCTCCGCGCGCGACGCAACCGACTGATAAGAAGTCAGCACGAACGGCGCGGCAGTACCCGGCCGGTGGCACGTGACGCAGTGTTTGCGCATGAGCGGCGCGACGTGGCCGGCGTAGTTCACGTCCGCGATCGGCGGCTTGATTTCGGCTCGCGTGATCAGGCAGCCGTCAAGGGGCGTCTCCGTGATCGCGACCGCACGGCCGGCAAGCACCGCATCGAGCGCGTCTCGGAGGTCGTTCTTGCTCGCCATCGCTTGCGTGCCCCCAAGCCGATATTGATCGTCGATCCTGCCACGATAACGCAGCACGCGGCGTTCATCGAGCACGACGACTTCCGGTGTCCGCGTCACGCCGAGCGCGCGAGCACACGCCGCGTCGAAATCCTTCACGACCGGATACTCAACGCCGAATCGCATCGCGTGCTCGGCCATGTCCATGATCGAATCATCCGCGCCAACGTTTACCGCGACGAATTGCACGCCCGCCACGCGATACTCGTCGTCGAGACGTTTGAGCAGCGGCATGTACCGTTCGACCAATGGGCAGCCAGTCGATGTGAACACCAGCACGGTTGCCTTCTTGTTCGGCAAATCGTCGAGGCTGCGCGCCACGTACCGAATGTCCTTGAACGACAGACCTCGAACCACGTCGCCCACGCGGGCGCTTTCGCCCCGTATCGATTCGACGGGCACGGCGGCTTTCCATAGGCACGCGAGCACGAGCCACCTGTTCGAACCTGTCATGTCAACCTCCCGCAGCGATGATGCATCGCAGCACTACAGCCGGCTTCGCTTGGTTAAGGCTGCGCGGCTTCGCCGTCGTGAAATCACTTCCGCTTTGCCATCCGCGCCGCCAGGTACGCCGACAACGCCACGTCGAGCCGCTGGTCGGTTCGCATCAGCACGTGATCGATGTGGTGGCCGCGACAGCCGCGGCGTACTTCGGTCAGAAAGCCCTGGAATTCATGCTGGTACGCCCGCTTCAGCGCCCGCGGCTCGGAGAGCACTTCGGGCATCTGCTCCAGGCCCTTGAACAGCGTCGTGTCGTCAAACGGAAAATCCAGCTCGGCCGGGTCGAGCACCTGAAAGACCACGACCTCGTGCCGGCGATGCCGAAAGTGTTTCAGGCCCGCGAGCACATTCGGCACGTCGTCGAACAGGTCGCTCAAGACGATCACCAGCCCGCGCTTCTTGAATCGCTCGGCGAGGTCGTGAAAGATCACGGACATGTCGGTCTTCCGGTCGGCCGTCGTCACGTCCATCATGTGCAGCATCTGCTTCAAGTGCGACGCATGGCTCGACGGCCGCAGAAAATGCCGCACCTCCTGATCGAACGTCGCCAGCCCGACCGAGTCCTGCTGCTGCAACACGAGGTACGCCAGCGCCGCCGCGACGAACCGCGCGTAATCCAGCTTCGACACGCCATTCGACCGGTACCGCATCGACTCGGACGTATCCAACAGCAGGTACGTGATCAGGTTCGTCTCTTCCTCGTACTGCTTGAGATAGAGCTTGTCCGTCCGGCTCCACACCTTCCAATCGACGTGCTTGATATCGTCGCCCGGCGCGTACTCGCGGTGCTCGGCGAACTCGACCGAGAATCCGTGGTACGGACTCTTGTGCAGGCCGGCGATGTACCCCTCGACAATCAGCCTTGCCTGCAAGTCCAGCCCCTCAATCTTCGCCAGCGTGACCGGATCGAGATATTTTTGGAAGTTGTCCACTCGGCGTCTTGTCCTGATCGCAGTTCGATTAATTGCCTCAAACGCACTTCGACGGCTGCGATTCTATCAGGTGACGGGCAACTGAACACGTTGAAGTCGGCCACGCGCGGACATCTACTCCAATCACCGCAGCCGTTGCTGGCCACCCTCGCGCGCGAATTCGGTTCCGAACGGACTCTAGCCCGCATTTCTCACGAACCAGGGGTGTGGCCAACACTGTGCCCACACAAGCCCGACGCGCAAGCGAGGCAAGTTCCGTCGTGTGCCTCGCTTGCCAGCTTTTTGCATGCTGGGGCGGAATGTCTTGCGCGTAAAGAAGTTGGTGCTCATGATGGCCTCCATCACAACCCATGCAAGGAGGCTGGTCATGGAGCACCAACTGTGGAAGGAGATTGTGTCA
>Ga0247727_10012062_pt1 | contig 14925 bp, 11 predicted proteins | sample WisWelCaveWW1625_FD_202498 | JGI IMG/M metagenome (GOLD analysis project Ga0247727, IMG submission 202498) | Biofilm microbial communities from Wishing Well Cave, Virginia, United States - WW16-25 | ecosystem: Environmental > Aquatic > Deep subsurface > Groundwater > Cave microbial mat | place... | reverse complement strand
TCGCCGCGGACCTCTTCAACGTGTTTGTTTTTTTGGAAGTGGTCACACTGTCCGTGTCGGCATTGGTCGGCATGGCGGGCGGCAAGGCGTTGGTGTTTGCCTTTCGATATCTCATCTTGGCGAGCATTGGCGCGACGTTCTATTTGTTGGGCGTCAGCTTTTTCTACGCGGCTACCGGCACCCTGAACATGGCGGACTTGGCCGAGCGAGTGCCGGCGCTGCTCGACTCCAAGGCAGTCATCGGTGGCTTGGTCTTCATGTTCATCGGTCTTGGAATCAAGATGGCGCTCATGCCGCTTCATGGCTGGTTGCCGGATGCCTACACGTTCGCACCGGATTCAGTTTCACCGCTCCTCTCATCCCTGGTGACCAAGGTCTCACTGCTGGCCTGGGCCCGAATCCTGTATTGGGCGGTGGGTGTTGGCAGCGAACTCGAAATGACTCAGATTCTCCGGCTGGTTTGGGTGATGGGCGCGCTGGCGGCGGTCGTGGGCGCATTCCTCGCGCTGACGCAGCGCGACGTGAAACGGATGTTCGCCTACGGCGGCATCTCGCACATTGGGCTGATTCTGATCGGCGTCGGACAGGGAAATCAAACTGGATTGGTCGCTGCGATGTTCTACCTGATCAACGACGCCGTGATGCAAGCCACGCTTTTCGTTGTGGCCGGCGCGGCGATCCAACAATACGGCGTGCAGACGTTCGAGGACCTCGGTCGGTTGCGTGGTCGGGCGCCGTGGATGATCGGGGCACTGGTCGTCGTGGCGATGTCGATGATCGGCATCCCGCCGACGGGCGGCTTTTTTGGAAAGTGGTACATCCTTTTGAGCGCCCTGCGGAGTGGCAATTACCTCGCCGTCGCGGCCGTGATGGTCGCCACGCTGCTGACGTTGGCTTACTTCATCCGTCTGTGGGTACGAATGTTTGCCGGCGACTCGGCGCCGCCGAGCACCGAACGCGTTGAATCGCCGTTCGCGCTGCGAGTCTGTGTGGGCTCGCTGTCGCTTGGCATCATCGCGCTCGGAGTGTGTAGCGACCGCATCGTGCGAGTGCTGCTGGATACGACAACTTCGTTGGGGCTTTAGTTACAACATTCGGAGGTCAGGCACTCAAACGGGTGAAGATACGCTCCCTCTCCCCTGTACTCAGGGGAGAGGGCCGGGGTGAGGGGTTCCTTTCGAGCGCGTGCAGCGGACCCCTCACCCTAACCCTCTCCCCTGAGTACAGGGGAGAGGGAACAGGAGCACTTGCATTTGTCGCTTGTTTGAGAACTAGAGAGAAGGACTCAGTATGTCGGTTTTCATTCTCATTCCGCTCTTGCCGTTGATCGCGTCGGTGCTCATCGCGTTGGGCGGCCGGCGGCTCGGTGAAACCAGCCACCGTCTGGCGATTCCGGCCGTCGTGCTGTCGTTCGGCCTGTCGGTCGCGGCGTTCATCGCGGTTTTGAGGAACGGCCCTCAGACCATCCACCTCTATCGATTCATCGAATCCGGCAGTCTCGTCGTGGACTTGAGTCTGTTCATCGATCAGCTCACGGTGTTGTTGTTGCTCTTGGTCACGGGCGTCAGCGCCGTCGTTCACGTCTACTCGTCGCGGTACATGACCGGCGATCCGCGGTACAGCCGATTCTTCGCCCTGATCGCGCTCTTCACGTTCGCGATGGTGACGCTCGTGATGAGCAACAACCTGCTGCTGACGTACATGTGTTGGGAAGGAATGGGGATCTGTTCGTACCTTCTGATTTCTCATTGGTCCCAGCGAACGGCGGCGTGCCGTGCGGCCACGAAGGCGTTTTTGGTCAACGCCGTGGCCGACGTCGGCCTTTCGTTGGGTGTGCTCTTGACCTTCTGCACATTTGGAACGCTCGACATTCAACAGATTCTGGCGCGAGCCGACAGCATCAGCGGGCAGACGATCAACTTGCTCGGCTGGGCCGGCCTGGACTTGCCGGTTCAAACCGCCACGCTGATCATGCTCCTGTTGTTTACCGGCGCACTCGGAAAATCGGCCCAGGTGCCGCTGCACGTCTGGCTGCCGTTCGCGATGGAGGCGCCGACTCCGGTTTCCGCACTCATTCATGCCGCGACGATGGTGAACGCCGGCCCGTTTCTGCTCGTTCGGTTCAGCCCGCTGCTGGTGCTGTCGCCGACGGCCATGACGGTCATCGCCGTGGTGGGGGCCACGACCGCGCTGTTTGCGGCGCTGGTTTCGATGACACAGACCGATATCAAGAAGCTGCTGGCCTATTCGACGATCAGTCAAATCGGCTTCATGATCATGACGTGCGGGGTCGGCGCTTTTGTGGCGGCGATCTTCCACTTGTTGGCTCACGGGTTCTTGAAAGGATTCTTGTTCCTGTCAACCGGCAACGCGCTCCAATCCGTCGCCGCTCATGGTGGCCACGAGGCCGAGCACGATCATGGGCCGCGACCACGGCGCTCCTGGTCTACGGCGATCGGGGCGTTGATCTTCGCGTGCATTCCACCGATCATTGTCTTTTCCGGTCCCTACGAGCGGATGTGGACCGTACACAATTTCCCCGCGGCGAAGTTCACGTTCTGGACGATCGCCCTGACGACGATCTTTCTTACCGCGATGTACCTGTTCCGCGGCATCAACGCGCTGTTTCAGGCAAGGCCAGCCGTTCGTGAGTCGGGGCCTGCCCGGCCGTTGATTCAACCGAAGTTGTTTTCATGGTCGCCCGTGCTCGCCGTCGCAGTGGGAGCAGTGGGATTGGCCGGCATACTCGTCGGGCTTTGGTCGGGGTTCGTTGACTTCCTGGCGCCCGCTGTGGGGCGGCCGATCGGTACTGTTCCTGCGCTCGGGCAACCGAGCGCGTTTTCGGCCTGGCTCCTGTTGCCGCTCCTTGCGGCGGTTGGTGGCTGGGCGCTTGCCTACATTCTTCAGGTGACGCCGAGACCGTCTGTCCTTGGGCGGTCGGCCTTGGCAAAGAGCGTGTATGTGCTGTTTCTCAACAAGCTATACTTCGACGAAATCTACGATGCCTACGTGGTGCAACCCACCATCCGATTTGCAGGCTGGCTCTGGCGTGAGGTCGAAGTTCTGGCAGTTGACCGCGTGGTGATGGGCATCGCGACCGTTTCGGTTCGGCTCGCGCAGTGGCTGTGGCGGGTGATTGATGTTCGCGTGATTGGCCGAACGGTTGATGGTAGTGCGACGTCGTCGGTTCGTCTCGCGCACTGGCTGTGGCGGGTGATTGATGTTCGCGGGATTGAACGGACGGTTGATGGTAGTGCGACGTTGTCGGTTCGGCTCGCGCACTGGCTGTGGCGGGTGATTGATGTTCGCGGGATTGAGCGGACGGTCGATGGTAGTGCGACGTTGTCGGTTCGGCTCGCGCAGTGGCTGTGGCGGGTGATTGATGTTCGCGGGACTCAGGAACCGGTCGAACGCTTAGGCCGCATGGCCGAAGATGCCGGTCACGCGCTAGAAGAGATGGAACCACGGACGCTTCAGCACCACCTGGTGGTCGTAATCTGTGGATTAGGGTTGGCGATTGCATTGTTGTACTGGCTCGTGTTGTGACAACGCCTTGGGATGGGTCCGCATGAATTCAATCTTCACCGAACACCTTATCAGTTGCATGATCGCCGTTCCGTTCCTCGGGATTGCGATCCTGGCGTTCGCTCCCGGCGCAATCTGGATTCGGCGAGTGGCCCTCGCCAACACGCTCGTGACTCTGGGGATCGCCGCGCTACTCTGGTCGCGCTTCGATCCGGGAAAGGAAGGGATGCAGTTTGCCGAACGCGCGGAGTGGATGCCCACTTTCAACATTCAATACGCGGTGGGCGTGGACGGCATCAGCATCTTGCTGGTCCTGCTCACGGCACTTCTCTCGCCCCTCTGCATCCTCTGTTCTTGGAACTCGATCGAGACTCGCGTGCGGGCGTTCATGAGTCTGATCCTGTTGGTCCAAGGGGCGATGCTTGTCGTCTTCACGGCGATGGACATGTTCCTGTTCTTCATGTCCTGGGAAATCACGATGATTCCCATGTACTTCCTGATCATTCTCTGGGGCGGCCCGGGGCGGATTGCCGCGGGCCTCAAGTTCGTCCTGTACAGTTTGACGGGAAGTCTCCTGCTGCTCGTCGGGATTCTGGGCCTGTTCCTCGAAGGCGGCCACACGTTCGACATGCTCGCACTGACCGAGCAGAAATTTCCGTCGAACGTGCAGTTGTGGATCTTCGGTGCGTTCCTGTTGGCGTTTGCGATCAAGCTGCCGATGATCCCGTTTCACTCGTGGCTGCCGGATGCCCATTCGGAAGCACCCACGGCCGGTAGCGTCATCCTCGCCGGAGTGTTGTTGAAAATGGGCGGCTACGGTTTCTTGCGGTTTTGCCTCCCGATGCTCCCAGAAGCCTCGGCAATCTTCGCGCCCGTCATTCGATGGCTGTCGGTCGCAGCCATTTTGTACGGCGGGTACCTGGCCCTGGCTCAGTCTGATCTCAAAAAACTCGTGGCCTATTCCTCGATCTCGCACATGGGGTTCGTCACGCTCGGCATCTTTGCGTTCAACAGCCAGGGGATTCACGGCGCCGTGCTGCAAATGTTCAATCACGGGATCACGACCGGCGCGTTGTTTTTGGCGGTTGGCCAGTTGTACGATCGGACGCACAGTCGCATGATCGGCGATTACGGCGGCCTGCACAAACCGATGCCGCGCTTCGCCGCGTTCCTGTGCCTGTTCTCAGTCGCCGCGTTCGGATTGCCAGGCGCCGCCAATTTCATCGGCGAGTTCTTGGTCCTCGTCGGGACCTCTTACCACAGCTTCGTGATGGTCATCCTCGCGATGGGTGGCATCGTCCTGGCCGCCGCCTACATGCTCTGGATGCTGCAACGCGTGACGCTCGGCCAGGCATCAACGCCGACCGCCGCGGTCCTTCCCGACCTCAGCGTCCGCGAAACGATCATTCTCATGCCCCTTGCCATTCTGATCCTCGGTATCGGCCTCTACCCTGGGCCGCTAATGGAAATCATGGAAGTCAGCGTAACCAATCTTGTCGAGCAGATGGAAAGCGTTCTGGCGGTCAGCGTGACGAAACTGAATTAGGAGGCTCCAAAAAAAACGGGGACAGGCACTTCGAAAACTTTGAGCCAGTCTCCGTTTTGTTAGGCGATCTAAGAATTAGCCCGGATAATTCATGGCTCCACACAAGCCCGACGCGCAAGCGAGTGGTGGCAAACGACTTTCCCTCGCTTGCGCGTCGGGCTTGTGTGGCGCACACTGCGCGGATTCTCCAGGGCCATGAATAATCCGGGTTAGCGAGTTCGAAAGCAGCGGATTTGCCCGCCGGCCAAGCAGAGTTAGTGTTGGGCAAGTAAGCTGCCTTGCGGGAAATTCCTAACCGGCAATCAAAACGCCACGGCGAGGCCGAGCCTCAGGAATCTGTGGTCCGTATCGTCGGTGAGGCCAAAATTGTAGCTGAAGTCCATCGCAACTTGCTTGCTCACGAACCAGATCATGCCCGGGCCCATCAATAGCTCGGAATCACTGCCAGAGCCGCTTGGCACGTTGCAAAATCCGTGGAAGAAGGTCGTGAAGTTCTCTGTCCATTCCTTGCCCAGTGACCAGAGGAAATTCCCCTGAACGAAACGATCGCCATCATCATCGTGCAGGCCGGTAATGCCGAAGTTCACCTCGAAGTACGCGTCCTCTGGAAGCGAGTAGTCAAAGTTAAAGAACACTGTGGGGATCGCGGTTCCATCGTCGAAACCGGCGGAGGCGGTTGGTGCGGTCACTTGAGCAATGATGCCGAACGCCGGGATGCAACACTCTTCCACTTCGGCCCAAATGTGTTGCTTGAAGCCGAAGGTGAGCGGGCCGAATCCCGTCGTGGATTCATCGGGTGCGTGTTGATGGATGATGCCGGGAGTGGAGATGCGAAGTTCAAAATCCTGCCAAAGACCGGCACGAATCAGTGTGTTGGTGGAGTAGTCTCGTTCTCGTGTACCCTTGGAGCTGATGTAAGAAAGGGAAGTCTCGAAGTAAGTAACGCCAACCGGCACAGTGAACGCACTGTCGGGAATATCGGCCGTATCGGGGCCAGGCTCCGAGATGTCGGGGCCTTTTCGGTCAGTATCATTCGCGGGTGCAGCACTTTGTTCGGCCGACTCCTGAACTGCCTCCGTCAAAACAATCGAGGTCGAGAATCCAGGAGATTCGGCGGTTTCGTCTGACCCTGACTCGGTCTCAGCAGAAGCAACAGCGACTGATTCCGTGGCATCACCGGAATGTAAGTCACCTTCGACAGTGGAAACTCGAAGCATCGTGCTACTGCAACCGAGTGAAGCAGCGAGCAGGCTGGGCACAAGCAGACGATTGGCAAATGAAATGAACCTGTTCACGTTTCCCCCTCTTTTCCTGTACTCACCTGAGATTCAGGCGATTTGACCTGTGAAAATACAGTTAGTCTAGTTTTCGGCATCGCAGGGTGAGAGCTTTAAGAATCCGGCTGGGAGACAGGAAGTAAGCCGCCGAGCGAGGAATGCAGTTGATTCGCGGAGCGTGGAAAAGTGGGGGATCTGGTGTTTCTAGCTGTCAGTGAGTGCCGTGTGGGCCTTGAAGCCATTTTTCTTGCGCGGATCTCGCCAGGATTCGAGTGCGCGGTCTGTCGAGCACCCATTCAAAGTTTCGAGCCGATGAAGGAAGTGATTTACTCGGGCGAGTACGCCCTCAGGGTTTTCGAATGAACGGTTTTCCAGATAGTGCCAACGAAGCCAAACGAGCCCGCCGGCGAATACGCCCGTGTGATCCAAGGTCCGCACCAAATCGCGGAGGTCCATCGAGAGCGGCCGGAGTTCGCTATAGGCTCGCAGGCCTTGGTCCCAGGCCGATTCGTCGCCATCCACCAGGCTGCCGAGCAAGCGGGCGACATCCACGGCCACGGTATCGACCGACATGGCGCCGAAGTCGATCAGGCCGCTGACCTCGTCGCCATCGAACAATATGTGATCGTGCCAGATGTCGCGAATCACTGGCTGCTGGGTAACTTGGACCAGCGGCTTTTCCAGGAGGGTGTTCAAATAGTCGCGTCGAGCACGCACTTGTTCGAGCAATCGCTCGGCAAGCAGGTCAAGCTCTGGCCACCGGCCATCGGGCACGCGGTCGCGCATTTCGCTTGCTGCCGGGCCATTGACGAATGCTCGAAGTTCTTCGAACCGCCGCTTCATCGTGGGGCTTGGACCGATCGGGTCGTGGCCATCGGGCGTGATTGCCGCTACGTGGAACCTGGCAAGTGCTCTTAGTGCCGCACGCAGGCGCGTGGGGCTGGGATTCGAATGATAGTCTGCCGAACCAGGCATCCAATGCGTGAGTTCCCAGAGTCCGCTCTGGTGCCGAACAAACGTCTTCCCGGTGCGGGTGCGCAACGGAGCGGGAATGAAAGTCAGGCCCTGGGCTCGCACGTGTCGCAACGTCGCGTGCATGAAAGCGAGTTGCCGGTCGCTGGGCAGTTCACTCGGCCAGGCTCGAAGGCATAGCGGGCCAAGACTAGTTTCCAATCGCCACAGCCGGGCGCCGCTGAAGCCGCCATGATTGCCGAGGTACTGAACTGAGGTAGGCTGGCAGGCGTCCGAGAATTGCGACAAGATCGGTTTGAGTAGCATCCAGTTAGTGGACATGGCCGGCACCCAATGCCTCGCTCCCACGCCCCTAACCGCGATTCGCTTGATCACCGTTATGCCACTCCAAATTACGATACTTGAGTTACGAATTGCAACCGCAACTGGTTCGACGGCCTCAAACGGGTACTCGCGAGAATCCCAACAGGCGGCTATAGTGGCATGGTGATTTCGTCATCGTTCCCTGCAAATCAGGTTCACGATCCAGGCAACTCAGCCGAATGCTCGGTTCAAAACTGCGACGATGTCGGGCCGCTGTCGCTCGCACAATCGCTCTTTCTTACCGGGCCAACCGGATCGGGAAAAACTGCGTTGGGTGTGCTGCTTGCGGAACGAATCGGGGCCGAGGTCATCTCGATGGACTCGATGGCCATCTATCGCCGAATGGATATCGGCACGGCCAAGCCGTCGCTTGAGGATCGGCGACGAATTCCACACCATTTGGTTGATGTGTTGGAGCCGTGGGAAGAGTTCAGCCTCGCTCAATACTTGCAAGCGGCGAGTGATGCGGTCGAGCAAATTCGGTTGCGACACCGGCCCGTGCTGTTTGTCGGCGGCACACCGCTCTACCTGAAGGCACTGCTGCGTGGCGTCGATAGTGGGCCGCCGCCCGATCGAGAATTGCGGGCGAGACTGGAGCGCGAGGCCGCCGAGCAGGGCAACGAGGCTCTGCACCGGCGATTGGCCGCCGTCGATGCCGCCGCAGCCGCCAGAATTCACCCACACGATTTGCGCCGTGTCGTGCGGGCCCTCGAAGTGTTCGAGAAAACCGGCGTTCCCATCAGTGCCCGGCAAGTGCATTTCGCCGGTCCAGCGAACGAATCCGCGAGAGTGATCTGGCTGGATTTGCCGCGCGACGAACTGTACCGGCGCATCAACGAACGGGTCGTCGCGATGTTTGACCATGGCCTAATCGATGAAGTTCGATGTCTGCGTAATCTCGAACGCCCCTTGAGCCGAACTGCAAGCCAGGCGCTTGGGTACAAAGAGGCCATCGAGCACGTCGAAGGGCGACGGCCATTGCCGGAGACGATTGAATTGGTGCAGCGTCATAGTCGCCAGTTTGCCAAGCGGCAGCTCACGTGGTTTCGCAGCCTCCCAGAGTGCCGCCGGGTGCCAGCCGAGTTGGCTGCCGAACCGGATAAACTCCTGGCTGTGCTTACCGGCCGTAATCAATAGTTGAAGTTCGCGTCATCAGACACCGAGCAGGAATGCGGCCAAAGTCCAGCCGGCGGGCCAGGCGGCCGAACAGAAGACGCCGACGTGATGGCACCAAGTGTACGGGCCTCCCGGTCGCAAGCGAGCCCGCTCCAATCGCCAGTGAAGCACAAGAAACAGCGGGGCGAGTCCAGCGGCCGCTGCCGCCGCCATGCTGGATACGTTTGCCATCGTGATCGGATCAATGGGTCGAAGGCTGCGCGCGAGACCCACCGCAAGCCACATCAAGCCGAGCACACCCCAGATCGATTCGCCTGCCGAAAGTTTTGTGCGACGGCCGAACTGCATGTGGCGAGTGAAAAGCACAATCGGACCGGCGATGACCGTGCCCAGCCAGGCAAGGGCTATCGCGGCGACAACCGTCAACCCAATCGCGCCGGCGTCAAACACGGCGAGAATCGTTCCACGATAGATGTAAGCCGCCACCGAAAAACCGACCACTATTCCAATCAAGTCAGTCAGCGTTACGGATCGGATTGTCAGCCAGGGACTAACCAGGTCGGCAAAGAAACTGGGTGGCGACACGGGGCCAGCCGATGGCTCGCATCGTGACGAAGGCCCTGGATTGTTTTCGTGGCGTGAGTTCATATCTGGTTCAATCGCGCAACAGAACAAACAAGACATATTGCACGGGGAACGAGCATCCAGCCGCGAAACCGGCCCACGCGCGCCAGCCGGCACGAGTTCGTTCCGGTCGACGCAGGCAAGTGACCAGCAGCGGTAGCAGCAGCGGGACGGACAGGATTGCTCCCAGGTTTATTATCACCTGGACCGCGTTGCTCTCATGGCTGGACCCTTCCACGACCAGGTCCACGGCGGCGGCCGTGACCCAAACGCCGCCAGTCAGCCACCATGCCAGATGGCCAGGATGGCTGCGCGGGACGCTATCTGAACGCACGAGGTCGGTCAAAAACCTGTAAAAGCCCCAGCTTGCAAGTAGGCACAACACCGCAACGCCCAAGTCGGCCGTATCGAGCCAGCCAAACGGATTGCGTCTCAACACGGCCGGAACGCGACACAGGCTGGCGGCCGACGCCGCGGCCATAACCAGGCTAAAAAGCCCCTTAATCAAGCCGTCGAGCCATCGGAATCGGCGGATTGCCGCAGGCAGATTGTCGGTCGCAGTCTGCATGGAGGCATAGTATGCCGAATCGCGCGAAGAATGAAATCAAAATGGAATTCTGCGCCAGTTGTTCGAGGGTAGTCTGATTGGTGTACCCGCGTTAGAATCACGTCCGTGGCAGGTGACTTCAGATACCGTCGAGATCATCTGCGTCCGGAACACTTGCACAAAGGACTCAGGGTGAAAAAGCTTGTCGCCATCGTGCTCGCCGCCGGCAAGGGCGAGCGAATGAAATCGGACCGGCCCAAGGTATTGCACGAGTTGTGTGGCCGCGCGATGATCGAGTACGTCCTTGACGCGGCACGCCACGCCGGTGCGCAGCGAATCATCGTCGTGATCGGGTACGGTGCCGAGGGAGTTCGCAAGGCCCTGGGCGATCACAAAGATGTCGAGTTCGCATTTCAGGCGGAACAACTTGGCACGGGTCATGCCGTTCGCGTCTGCAGTGAGCAACTGGCCGGACATGACGGGCCGGTGCTCATTCTCACGGGCGATGCTCCGCTCGTGCTTGGTGCCTCGCTTGCCAAGCTCGTGGCGGAACAAGCGAAAACGCGGGCTGAGTGCGTCTTGGGCACGGCAGAAGTGGCAAATCCGTTTGGCTTGGGTCGGGTCATTCGCGACGAGCGCGATGAATTCTTCGCCATCGTCGAGGAAAAAGACGCCTCGGACGAACAGCGGGAAATCTGTGAGATCAATCCCAGCTATTACGTCTTCAATTGCGCCGATCTGCTGAATTCCCTGGGCAAGATCAACGCCGACAACAAACAAGAACAACTCTACCTGACTGACTGCCCGGGCGTTTTGCGATCCGAGGGAAAGAAAGTGCTGGCCCTCAAAGTGCTCGCCGGTGAAGAGGCGTACGGGATAAACAGCCGCGATCAGCTCGCTCACGCGTTCACAATCTTGCAACGGCGTATTCATCAGCACTGGATGAATGAGGGTGTGACAATCATGGACCCGTCGAGCACATTTGTTGACTCGCGGGCCAGAATCGGAGGCGACACGATCATCCTGCCGTTCAGCTACATCCAGGGTCCGTGCGAAATCGGCCTGCGCTGTCGCATCGGTCCGTTTGCACACATCCGACCAGGTACACGGCTCGACACGGGTGTTGAGGTCGGGGCCTTTGTCGAGGTGAGCCGTTCACATCTCGGCGAGGGAACGCTGGTGCGTCACCTGGCCTTCGTCGGCGATGCACAGGTCGGAGCCAACGCGAACATTAGTGCCGGTGCGATCACGGCAAATTACGACGGATCGACAAAGAACGAGACAGTTATCGGCGAGCGAGCGATGATCGGGGCGGGCAGCGTCCTGATCGCCCCTGTTACTGTGGGAGCCGGCGCAACGGTCGGCGCCGGGTCTGTAGTCACGAAGCGACATAATGTTCCCGCCGGTGCAGTGGTGGTCGGTGTGCCGGCCCAGCCGTTACACTCGAAGAACGACAAGCCGAGGAAACCATGAACGGCGAACTCAAACTCTTCAGCGGCCGTGCCCATCCGCGGCTGGCCGACCAGATCGTCAACTACCTCGACATCCCGCTGGGGAAAATCTCGATCACCAATTTTCCCGATGGCGAGGTGTTCTGCAAAATTGAGGAAGACGTTCGCGGCCGTGACGTGTTTATCGTCCAGCCCACGTGCCCGCCCGTGAACGAAAGCCTCATGGAACTGCTCGTCATGATCGACAGCTTCAAGCGGGCCTCGGTTGGGCGGATCACGGCGGTCATTCCGTACTACGGTTACGCGCGGCAAGATCGCAAAGACGTGGGCCGCGTGCCCATTACCGCCAAGCTCGTGGCCAACCTGATCGAAAAGGCCGGCGTCGATCGCGTGGTCACGATGGACCTGCACTCGGGCGCGATCCAGGGGTTTTTCGATGTGCCGGTCGATCACCTGATGGCCGCACCGGTAATCAACGGATACTTCCTGAGCCTCGAGTTGCCGCGCCGCGATCTGATTGTGGTTTCGCCGGACGAAGGCGCGATCAAGCGATGTATCCCGCACCAGGAGCGACTGGGCGAGGGGTTTGCCATTGTGGACAAACGCCGCGCGAGCGCCACGCGCACGGAACAGGCAAACCTTATCGGCAGTCGCATGGACGGCAAAGTTGCCTTGCTGATCGACGACATGATCACCACCGGCAGCTCAATCGCCGGGGCCGCCGAGATCGTGAAGCGATTTGGCGCCCGCGAGATCTACGTCTGTGCGACGCACCCCGTGCTGTGCGGCGATGCCACCAAGAAGCTGCGCGAATCGGCCATCGACCACCTGGTCGTCTGTAACACGATTCCCGTGCCACCCGAAAAGCGACTACCCAACATGAAGGTTCTCTCGGTCGCCCCGCTCTTGGGCGAAGCGATCAAGCGCATCTTTCGTCAAGAATCTGTAAGCATGCTCTTCGGCTGGACGCCACCGCCGACGCTGGTGGAGTCGTAACGGGGAGTTGATGTTACTGGGCTGCGAAAATAGGCGAGCAGTAGCGGGTCTCGGACAGGGCAACCGGGCTCGCGGCAAGCCAAACCCATGAATCCGACCGCTCTCTTGCATTGTGCCAGGAGATCATTGGGACCTGGTTTGCCATGAGCAGGCTTCGTCGCAAAATAATAGAACGGACTGACACGGGGTCGGTGCTTTTGAAGAGGGGATCCCCTGAGGGCTTTTAGGACGGGATACTAAAAGCGCACTGCACCACGATGGCCGGCCGCAGCTTTGAGGCCTACTTCGATGACTTGGAGTTCTGCTTCAGCGAGTTTGGCCTCCGGAGAAGTCGGGTAGTTTCGAATAACCCCCTCGAAGAGCCGTTTGGCCGTGGCCGGGGCTCGCTCTGCATTAAGTTTTGCGTTAGTGAAAGCTTGTTGCGCTGCCGTTTTTTGCTCTTGCTCCGGCAGATTTGAGATTCGTGTGTGTGAGTCATTATTCAGTTTTGCGATATTTCTCTGGTTGGCCTGTCGTTTAGTTTCCTGCCATTTATTAAGGCGATTGGCGGCGTTGGACTGCTCTTCCAAGTTCTTCTGTCTTTGAATCTCTTTTCTCTGATGTTGCTCGTAAAGCCATGCGTTTCGAGCCATTTGCTGCTGTTGAAACGCCGCAGCGGCTTTCGATTCTCTTGGAGAGATGGATTCTCTTTGCGCAGCACCCGAAAAACCAGTGCCGAAATTGCCACAAGAACTGCCTGAGCGGCTAGAGGAAGAACGGGACAGCGAACTGCTGTTGCCGACCTTGATTCAATCGCCCCCGGCAATGCCCCCGGCCAAAATGATCGCTATGGTTGCCAGCGCTGTCTTGGACAGCATGACAGTCCTTTGTTGAGTAGTTTCCGACCACCCCGAACGAGCACTTCACAGAGATGACCGCCGGATTATAAGTCACGTCGTAGCCAGGTTACAAGCAAAATCCTTATCGCGAACGGACCTCTCTGTTTCTTGGACTCTGCAGGGCAGCCTGAGGTACGGTTGCCACAACACAGCGGAGTGAACCATTAGAATGCGCCAGGGCCTCGGCATTCACAAATCGAACTTCAAGATCAGCACCGTAAGCTACACGATAAGCCGAATCTACCTGGCTGTGAAAGTCGGAAGACTCCACGGATGGATAGCTCGGTACCACAGCCATTCTGTGACTATTGCCGCCGCCATTTCCCTTCGATTGAAGAAACAGGCCATTCACGCAGGATCTGTAACAATATACCGATTCAACTTCCAGCTTGGCAATTTGTTCTTCCGGCGGAATCTCGGCCGTTTTCGCCAGTTGCACAACAAACTCGTCCCGTTCAGCAGTCGTAAGAACACGCCCATAGTATTCCCATTTGGAAAGACGATGGATGTCAGGCATGGGAACTCGTACCACTCGCATGCCAAGCGATTCGAGTAATTGGGCATTGTGATCCATCGCAATTTGTGCGGCGCGTTGCAGGACTGCGACTTCTTCCAAGCTCTCCGTCGCGCGATAGTCCCCTAATAAACAGGTCCGATCGTCAACCAGTTTGAAAAACATGTCGAGATGTTTTACGGTGGGACCCGGCAATGGTCGCAAGTAGTGCACGCCAGCGGCCTGGATGCCAAGACAGTCTCGAAATTCGCGGTCTAGCGACTCACGGTCGCCAGAGTTTAGATGGATCGTCTCTTCTGAAGTGAATAGCTGGCCCTCTCCATTCGCGTACATGTCGCCACCGTTCATTGCAAAATCATGACGGATGAACGGCAGGTTAAGAAATGTCGCGAAATACATGGGTACGAGATCGTCTGAAGGTCGAAGGGTGGGCGCGTTCCCAAACAGCATCGCTTGGTCCAACCCAAGCCGAATGTCTCTGTACAAAACATCGTTCACAATTATCTGACTTTCCTTATCTCGCCGAGTGAAAATTGGTCCGAAGTCTCGCAGCCAAACACTGTCCAGTTCCTTAACCTCCAAAAAGTCAATCCGGTCGGATGCCATAGAGCGACTTCGAACCAGTGCATCAAAGGTTGAACGCGCCTGGACGCCACGCTCTTCAACCAATACCAGTAATCGAACGTCAGGCAACTCGAGACAAGTTTGAGCCAGGTCACCCATGAGTTTCATGTAAGGGCCATCGAGAATTCGCGCCCTTGGAAGAGCCAGGGCGACGTAACCAACCGGTTCCCATTCCGGCACAATTGCGACCCGTCCGGATAACCGATGGTTGGGAGCTCCGATCGGAGTCGGGAAGTCCTGCCCGCCGGGACCATCGCCCGGCTCAGACTGGTCTCCGACTTTGGCAGTAGGGATTCGAACTTCAAGGAGAGATTTCTGCAATGAATCGAGCTTAGTCCACACAAGCGTGGTACAGATTGAAACCACCGCAAAGAACAGCAAGTGGCCGCGGCAACCAAAATGAGGGCTATTCATGATTCTGGTTTCCAATTTCTTGCGATCAAACCCAAATCACATTGACCTTGAAATCAAGACAGGCTTGTCAAGCAGGTC
>Ga0247727_10012060_pt1 | contig 14927 bp, 11 predicted proteins | sample WisWelCaveWW1625_FD_202498 | JGI IMG/M metagenome (GOLD analysis project Ga0247727, IMG submission 202498) | Biofilm microbial communities from Wishing Well Cave, Virginia, United States - WW16-25 | ecosystem: Environmental > Aquatic > Deep subsurface > Groundwater > Cave microbial mat | place... | reverse complement strand
CGATCAAAAAGAAGATGGAGCGATTGCACCAAATGTGTTTACCTTGATCGTCGCCACGGATTCTTCTCCCATGTGGAAGGAACAGCGAACCATCGACGCGCTAAAAAGTATTATCACCACCGCAGGGGAGGAAGTGGGTTTGAAATTCACGGCGCAACCCACCATCACCATTACCACCGACGAAAACTATACAACAGAGGAGATCAATGTGCTTGCCTCCCATAAACTCGAACCAGTTGCGGATACACAGGGAATGGAAAATTCAGCCGCTGGCAGTACAGCAGAGGCTGGTGAAAGTATTCCGGAAAACGCCTTTTTGATCATCGAGGGAGTAAAGGTCCACCCGCTGACCGAATCGGTTGTGAATATTGGACGGCGGCTCGAAAATCATCTCGTGATTGACGATCCGCGGGTTTCACGTAACCATGCCCAACTCCGCTCGATCAAAGGACGCTATGTACTGTTCGACTTGAACTCAACCGGCGGCACATTCGTAAACGGACAGCGCACCAGCCAGACTGTGCTTTACCCAGGTGACGTAATTTCACTTGCGGGGGTCGCGTTGATTTTTGGGCAGGATAATCCTCCCCTCCGACCGGATCTTGCCGAAACCTCACCGTTTGACGGTCAGCGCCTTGGCGCGAGTGAAAGACCCACCGCCGTGGTCGAACAAAATACCGTGGATATACATACCGACCAGCTCAGAGCCGACGACCTGAAAAATAAATGATCGCAGACGCAGTACTTGTTTTGCGATTCCTCCTGGCATTCGCACTATACTCTTTTCTTGGGTGGGCATTACTAACTTTATGGCAGGAACTAAGACAGCAGGGGAAACATGTAGCAGGGCAAAAAAAACCAGGCATAACAATCACCGTACGACCAACGCCGGGGAATGAAAGTCAGAGTCGTTTTTCACAGGCTGAGATCATCATTGGGCGCCATACCCATTGCGACCTTGTGATCATTGACGAAGCATTATCCGCACAACACACGCGCATCACGTTCCATCACGGGCAATGGTGGCTGGAGGATTTGAATTCCAAGAATGGGACTTTCCTCAACGGCACAAAATTGACCACTCCCACAGTGGTCATCACAGGCGATGAATTCAAATGCGGAAATACAATGTTTGCCATCCGCATTGATGACGAAGAAAAATCCGCTCCCATAAAAAACACTTAACTCGGAGGTCCCATGACCGAAAATGTGACGCTGGCAATCATTGGCGGTTCAGGCTTGTACGAAATGCCTGGGCTTCTAGATGCGCATGAACACACGATTGATACGCCCTTCGGGAAAACAAGCGCGCCCATTGTGGTGGGGAACCTGGAAGGCGAACAAGTCGCGTTTCTCTCCCGCCATGGGATCGGGCATCACATTACGCCGACGGAAGTTCCCTACCGCGCAAACATCTACGCGCTGAAATCTCTCGGCGCAGAAAGAATCGTCAGCATCAGTGCATGTGGATCGTTGAAAGAGGAATTTGCGCCGGGGCATATCGTAATCCCCGACCAGATCTACGACAACACAAATCTACGCACACGATCATTCTTTGACGGCGGCTTGGTCGCGCACATTAGTGTGGCGGACCCATTTTGCAGTGATCTCTCCGATCAAGTGGAATCAGCCGTCGCCGACGCGGGAGGCGTGGTACATCGAGGTGGAGGGTTCATCACAATAGAAGGTCCGCGATTTTCCACGAAGGCAGAGTCCAAAACATACCGTTCATGGGGCATGTCCATTGTTGGAATGACCGCCTCTCCAGAAGCGTTTCTCGCGCGCGAAGCAGAGATTTGTTATGCAACCATGGCGCATGTCACCGATTACGACGTCTGGCATGTGAGCGAAGCGCCGGTCACAGTTGAAATGGTGATTCAAACTTTGAATAAAAATACAAAAATTGCACAGGAGGCGGTCCGCAGTCTTGCGCGCAGTTTGAAGCACGAGCGCGACTGCGATTGCGAAAACGCGCTTTCAACCGCACTGATCACCCGCAAGGACATCATCCCCGCAGAAACGCGCGATAAATTGGATTTACTCGTGAGAAAATATCTTTGACCCATGAACCGCTTCACCCAAAGTAACCTGCTGAGAATCGCGGCCGGGTTTATTTTTCTACAATCAGCGATCATCACGTTATCTCCGGCTGTCCGCGCGCGATCTTTGGATGTGGATTTCCGCTGGTCACAATGGGCGGCTGTATTTCTTTGGGGGTTCCTGGTGTACTTGATTCACAGGGCGATCACAAAGTTTCTGCCAGATGCAGACCCATACCTCTTCCCTGCCGCCGCATTATTAAGCGGGTGGGGTGTACTCACGATCTGGAGGCTTGACCCATCGTTGGGCGCGCGCCAGGCGCTCTGGCTGTGTATCAGCCTCCTTGTCCTTTTGTTCGGACTGCGCCTCCCCACCACACTCATGTTCCTGCGGAGGTATAAATACCTTCTCCTTACCAGCGGAATCATTCTCGTTGCTCTCACTTTGCTTTTTGGAACAAACCCAATCGGTATTGGTCCGCGCCTGTGGCTTGGCTTTGGCGGGTTTTACTTTCAGCCATCCGAACCCCTTAAACTTTTGCTCGTAGCATTTCTTGCGGCATATCTTTCAGACCGGCTCTCCATTCGTGTACGAACTCTTCCGCTCCTCTTCCCCACGTTTATCGTAAGCAGTCTGGCTGTATTACTTCTACTATTTCAACGCGATCTCGGGACAGCCTCCATTTTTATCGCGCTGTACACGATCATCATTTATCTTGCAACGAGCCAGCGCCGAACTGTCCTTTTCAGCGCTCTGTTGATTCTGCTTTTTGGCGTAGCCGGGTATTATTTCGTAGACATCGTCCGCGTTCGAATTGACTCATGGCTCAACCCCTGGGATGACCCTGTGAGCGGTTCATACCAAATCATTCAAGCCCTGCTCGCGATTGCAAACGGAGGCATGGAAGGGCGCGGTCCCGGGTTGGGGAGTCCGGGGCTTGTGCCGGTTGCTGTTTCCGATTTTATCTTTGCGGCGATTGGAGAAGAAACCGGTCTCGCCGGCACGATTGGCTTGCTTGCCCTCTTTGGCTTGATCCTCGCCCGTGGTTTGCGCACCTCACTCCGCGCCGCCGATCTTTTTCGCCGCCTGTTTGCCTCGGGCATCACATCCTACTTTGGCATTCAAGCACTGCTCATCATCGGCGGAAATTTACGTTTTCTGCCGCTCACTGGTGTTACTTTGCCTTTTGTCTCCTATGGCGGATCATCTTTATTGACCTCTTTTGTTGCCTTACTTTTTCTGCTCCTCATTAGCAATCATTTGGATGAAGAACCTGCGCCTCTTCCAAAGCCTCAGCCGTATCTCGTCCTCGGCGCGTTACTCTCGCTGGGGCTTTTTTCCGCGGCGCTGACGAACGGCTGGTGGGCTGTCGTCCGCGGACCTGACTTGCTCACACGAACCGATAATCCGCGCCGCGCAATCGAAGATTTGTTCGTGCCGCGCGGGAGCCTCTTGGATCGAACAAACGCGGTCATCACGACAACCCAGGGCGAAATCGGAGATTTCAAACGCGCTTACAAGTATCCCGATCTTGCGCCCATTATAGGTTATAACGACTCGAAATATGGGCAAGCCGGACTCGAAGCCTCACTGGATGAATACTTACGAGGCTTGAAAGGCACACCAGCAACGACAATTTTGTGGGACCATCTGCTCTACGGCATGTCGCCGCCCGGCTTGAATGTGCGCCTGACCATTGACCTGTATCTTCAATTCCGCGCCGACGAGATGATGCTTGGTCATTCGGGTGCGGTCGTTATGCTCAACGCGGAAAACGGGGAAATCCTTGTTATGGCTTCTCATCCAACCTTCAACCCGAATCACCTGAACGAAATCGGCTCTAAACTCAATAAAGACCCAAGCCAGCCTCTGATCAACCGCGCCGCTCAAGGTCTTTACCCAACCGGCACTGTAATCGCTCCTTTCGTGCAGGCATTATTCCAGAAACAAAATGTAAATGACGAAGAACTGGAAATCATATATGAGACAATCGGATTCAACCGCACACCTGAAATTCAATTGCAGGTGGCAGAAACGCTTTCTAGTTCTGAATTGAAGCATCTGCATGTTTCACCGTTACAAGTAGCGCTGGCATCCGCGATGTTAAGTAATCACGGCATAATCCCTGCGCCGAGTATCGCCTCCGCTGTGGACACGCCGAGCGATGGATGGGTCATCCTTTCAGTGTTGGGAATGCCTTTTGAGGCGATGCAGGCTCCGGCGGCGGATGAAGCGGCGGCGTCCTTCATTGTAGATGGGCAAAATTATTGGTCGCATGTTGGGCAGGCAACAGAGGCAGAGTCATCGGTTACGTGGTTTATCGCTGGCACGCCGCCCAACTGGCAGGGGACGCCGCTCATCGTCGTTGTGCTGGTGGAGGAAAATAACATTCGGCTCGCGCAACGGATCGGTCAGGAACTGATCGTTGACGCAATGAATCCATAGCGCGATCATGCCCTTGTTTGCGGCAATTTTGGTGATATAATCTCGCCGCTTCCCCAAAAATCATCGGGGCAGGCACACGGAGCCTGTAGCTCAATGGCAGAGCGCCACACTGTGGCTGTGGATGTTGTGGGTTCGAAACCCATCAGGCTCCCAAACAGAGGCGGAACCTCGTGTCCGCCTCTTTCATTTTCAGCCACAGATTTCACAAATTTTCACGGATTATTTTTTCTAAAATCAGTGAGACTACTGCATAAAATCATTACACCGCTAAGCACGCGAAGGTCGCCAAGAAAAAAACAAGATCACGAATCTTTTTCAAAATCGTCTGCGTGAAAATCTAACATTCTTAAAATATCTTTGGATTTCCTTCGCGTTCTTTACGCTCTTCGCGGTGAAAAAGGGTTTTTGCAGTCCAGTCATCGGTGAAATCCGTGGCTAATGGTTTTGAACCTGCTGCTTTTTCACGTATCAGATCAATGACCTCTGGGTCTCTTGAAAACGGGTAAAATTGCGTACATGCCCCAAACCATCAACATCCTATTTCTCGCCGCAGAGGCTGAGCCTTTCGTGAAGGTCGGCGGGCTTGGCGATGTGGGAGGCACGCTCCCCAAATCCTTACGCGCATTATCGAACGATGAAGTCAAACTCGATGTGCGCCTGGTCCTGCCGATGCACTCGGTCATCCGCGAGGAGTCGCTCAAGCCGGTGGGCATCTTCTCGATTCCGCGCGGCAACACCGAGATCCAGGTGGAGGCGTTTGAAGGCGCGCTGGATGGTATGCCGGTTTATTTCATCAACGGCGATCCGATCCGTGCAAGCGGCACAGTCTATTCCTCCAACAACAAACTCGATGCGGAGAAATATGTCTTCTTCTCGTTAGCCGCGCTCGAACTGCCGCGTCAACTCAATTGGACTCCAAACATCATCCATGCCAACGATTGGCATACCGCGCTCGCCGCGTATGGAAATTTGGTAAAACGCTGGGAGGATAAAAAGAATCACATCGCATCCATCATCACGATTCACAACCTGCCATTCATGGGACCCGGCGTAAAAGATATTCTTGAAACCTATGGCTTGCCGCTTGCAAATACCGATCTGCCCGATTGGGCGCGCGTCATGCCGTTGCCGCTTGGTTTGTGGGCATCCGATGCAATTGTCGCAGTCTCACCCACGTATGCCGAAGAAATTTTGCACGAAGAATTTGGATCTGGCTTGCAGGATTTCTTTCGGAATCGCACCGATTCACTGCAAGGCATTTTGAACGGACTCGACACCGCCTCCTTCGACCCGCAAACTGATTCAGCGCTACGCGCCAATTACAACGCGGACGATTTATCTGTACGCCCAAAAAACAAAGCCGCGTTGCAAGAGAGGCTCGGTTTGTCTGTAAATGCGGACATCCCATTGCTTGGTATGGTCTCGCGCATGGACCCGCAAAAAGGAGTGGATATCGCGCTCAAAGGCTTGCGCATGATGAAGAAACAAAATTGGCAATTTGTTTTACTCGGCGCGGGCGATCCCAAACTGGAAGCAATGGCAAAGAAATTACAAGAGGACATGCCAGATCGCGTCCGCGTTGAAACGCGTTACGACGCAAAACTCGCGCGTAAAATTTACGGCGGAGCGGATATTTTCCTCATGCCCTCACGCTACGAGCCATGCGGCATCTCGCAAATGATCGCCATGCGCTACGGATGCGTCCCACTCGTGCGCGCAGTCGGCGGATTGCACGATACAGTCACAGATAGCGAAACCGGTTTCGTCTTTGTGGACGCGAAAGTGAAATCATTCAACGACTCAGTTCGCCGCGCCTTGAATTTATTTCCGTATCATTCGCGCTGGGCGAACCTGCAAAAAAACGGCATGGCTTTGGATTTCTCGTGGCAGAACTCGGCACAGAAATATGTGGATTTGTATAAAAAACTTGTTGAAAGTTCAGCCACGTCTGCCTCGCGCGAAGCCTACCCAAAAGCCGCGGAAACACCAAAAAGAAGGATTCGCGAAGAAACACCTCAGGAAGAAATAGGAAACGGCGAGGGCTAATCATGAAAACACGCGCGGTCATCCTTGCAGGCGGTGAAGGTTCACGGCTGGGAGTGCTCACGGCAAAACGGACAAAGCCAGCCGTCCCATTTGCAGGCAAATATCGCATCATTGATTTTGCCTTGTCGAATTGTGTGAACTCGGGCATTTTCGATTTGATGGTGCTTGCGCAATATCGCCCGCAGTCACTGATCGAACATATCGGCGCTGGCGCGCCCTGGGATTTGAACCGCGACTTTACAGGCGGCGTGAAGATTCTCACTCCGTACAAAGCCCGCAACGACTCAGACTGGTACGCTGGGACCGCGGACGCCGTACAACAAAACTTCGGTTTCATCAAACAAGGCTCACCTGATTTGGTGCTGATCCTCTCAGGCGATCACATTTACACCATGGACTACGAACCAATGATCTCTTTCCACAGGGATCACCAGGCAGATGTCACCATCGGCACGATCAGCGTCCCCATTGAGGAAGCATCGCGCTTTGGCATTCTCGCCACGAACAATAGATACCGCGTCACTTCCTTTGTTGAGAAGCCCGCCAATCCCCCATCGAATCTCGCGAACATGGGCGTGTATCTTTTCAATCGTGAAGTACTCGATAAGGTTTTATGGGAGGATCGTCAACGCGAAGATTCGTCGCACGATTTTGGCAAAGATATCATTCCCCGATTGGTGAAATCCAAAGCGCAAGTTTACGCGTTTCCATATAGCGGCTACTGGATGGATGTCGGAACCGTCCAATCGTATTGGCAGGCACACATGGATATGCTCTCTCCATCACCCGCGCTGAAACTGTATAACCGAAGCTGGATCATTCACACGCGCACAGAAGAACGCCCTCCCGCGCGTCTGCCAGCAGGTGCGCACGTGTACGCCAGTATGATCTGTGACGGTTGCTTTATCGAATCAGGCGCGCACGTGGAAAGCAGTGTGCTCTCGCCGGGAGTCATCGTCCGCTCAGGCGCGGTTGTGCGTGAGTCGGTGGTCATCACAGATACCGTGATCGAAAGCGGTGCGAGAGTTGAAAGGGCTGTTCTCGACAAACGCGTTCACGTCGGAGAAAATGCGCGTATCGGCGGCGGCGTTGCAGACCAAAATATCAAAATCGCGCTCGTTGGCAAAAGCAGTACTGTCCCTGCAGGGTTTGTTGTCGAGCCGGAAGCGGAGATCAGCACCGATGTTGTCGCGAGTGATTACAGCGAGTCAACCGTCCGCGCGGGTCAAACCATCGTAACGAAGAGGCAGGCAAATGAAATTTGATCGGGCGAGTGGAATCCTTTTACACCCCACCAGCCTGCCGGGTCCGCATGGCATCGGCGATCTCGGTTCTCAGGCTTATCGCTTTGTGGATTGGCTCGCGTCAACCGGATGCAAACTTTGGCAAATTCTTCCGCTGGGTCCCACCGGCTACGGCGATTCACCCTATCAATGTTTTTCTGCATTTGCGGGAAACCAGTATCTGATCAGCCCCGAAGAATTGATTCAAGATGGATTACTGACTCAGGATGACTTAACCGATAAGCCGGATTTCAACGCTTCTCGCGTCGACTTCGGCTTGCTCATCCCATGGAAACTTGATCTTCTGCAAAAAGCTTTTTCCCGATTCGCCACGAGCGAAGTCGAAGGGCTGCGCAATGGCTTTGAATATTTCTGCGCGCAAAACGTCGCCTGGCTGGATGATTATTCCCTCTTCATGGCATTGAAAGAATTGAATGGCGGCAACGCGTGGAACACCTGGGCAGACCCGCTTCGCACCCGCGAGAAATCTGCATTGGACAAGGCACGCGGAGAATTATCGGATGCCATCCTCCGGCACTCGTTTTATCAATTTCTATTTTTCCGTCAGTGGGAATCGGTACGAAAATATGCGAACGAAAAGGACATAAAGATCATCGGCGATGCGCCGATCTTTGTCGCCTACGATAGCGCCGACGTTTGGTCTCACCCTGAATTATTTTATTTGGACGAAGCTGGCAACCCAACTGTTGTTGCGGGTGTGCCTCCAGATGGATTCTCTGCAACAGGGCAACTCTGGGGCAATCCGCTCTATCGTTGGGATGTTCACAAAGAAACCGGCTATGCCTGGTGGGTGGAGCGGATCAAATTTACGTTGGAGACAATTGACATTTTGCGGCTCGATCACTTCCGCGGTTTTGCAGGATACTACGAAATTCCCGCCACCGAGAAAACTGCCGAAAACGGACACTGGGTTCCGGGTCCGGGTTCGGATTTGTTCCGCGTCATTGACTCTAAACTTAGCGATGGTATTGCTACAACCGAGATCACACTCCCCATCATCGCGGAGGATCTTGGCTTGGTCACTCCAGATGTCACCGCTCTTCTCGATGAATTTCAACTGCCCGGCATGAAGGTTTTGCAGTTCGGATTCTCTGGTCCCGATAATCCGTTTCTCCCACATAACTATGTTGAAAATTGCGTTGCTTACAGCGGGACACATGACAATGACACCGCGCGCGGATGGTTTGAGACGGCTGACGAAGAAGAGCGTGAATTTGCGCTTCGATATTTGAATACCCAACCTTCCGAAGGTTCAGATCCTTCGGGTATTCACCCTCAGGACAAGCCTTCGGAAGGTTTTGCTTGGAATTTGATCCGCTGTGTGTGGTCGTCTGTGGCGGTCATCGCCGTCGCGCCGATGCAGGATGTGCTGAATTCGGGCGGCGAAGCTCGGATGAACTATCCCTCGCGGCTGGGCGGCAATTGGGAATGGCGAATGAGAGAGCAAGATTTGGATCAGTCGCTAGCGGATAAATTACGCGAGCTGAATTGGCTGTATTTGAGATAGACTCACATTTGCTCTTACAGGGTCTGAGACCCTGCAAGAGCAAATAATCGGGTATGCAAATTTACTCGTAACAGAATCAATGATCGGCTGGGAAAGAAGCGGGGTCACATCCAACGGGTCTTAGTCGTTTCTTAGAATCCCATGTCATAATTGCGGTCATGCGAATCCTGATTGTCGAAGATGAGGCTGGCGTTGCAGGCTTTGTGAAGCAAGGGCTGACTGAGGCGGGCTATTCCGTGGATGTTGCGCGCGACGGATCGGAGGGACTGGAATACGCGCTGGCATTTCAATACGATGCGATTGTATTGGACATTATGTTGCCAAAAATGAACGGCTTGGATTTGTTGCGCGAAATACGCGATCAGCGGGTGAAATCTCCGGTGTTGTTGCTCACCGCGCGCGATGGCATGGATGATCGCGTGAAGGGGTTAGATATCGGCGCGGACGATTATCTCGTCAAGCCTTTTGCTTTTGCCGAATTACTGGCGCGTATTCGATCCTTGTTGCGGCGCCCGCCTTTGCAAACGGGGAATGTAATTCGAATCAGCGATCTCGAAATGGATGTTGCCAATCGCGAAGTGCGCCGCGCGGGACAGCGCATCGAACTCAGCCCGCGTGAGTTTGCCCTGCTCGAGCTATTGCTCCGCCACCCGAAGCAAGTGCTCACGCGCACACAGATCAGCGAGCATGTTTGGAATTTTGATTTTTATAGCGACACAAATGTGGTGGATGTATACATCGGTTACCTCCGCCGGAAAATTGACTTCAACCACACTCCCCCGCTCATCAAAACTGTCCGCGGGGTTGGGTACAGAATCAGTGAAGAAGCTGAAGATGTTTAATTTTTTGAAATATCGGATTCCGATTCGAGTCAGGTTGACGCTCTGGTACGTCTTCCTAATGGCGTTGACTTTTACGGCGCTTGTGATCTATTTGACAATGCGGTTCCAGAGTAGTTTGAGAAATTCCATTGACGGATCGTTGCAACAGACGGTTTCAAAAACGCTTGCAGTACTCGATCAAACAGATTTTCAGGAAACAAAAAAGTTGAGTTTTGACATCGTGGAAAAATCCAGTATCAATTCAGCCGGTTTCGCAATGCGACTCGTTTCAGCAGAAGGCGAAGTGTGGGATAGTTTTGGGGAGGCGCGAAATTTACCAAACTGGGGATCAGAAAATGAAGGACTTTCCACCCAGCAAGGAAGAGTCGATGAAGACGATCAATGGCGAGTTTTGAGTCAGCCTGTTCTCGATTCAAATGGAAACATCATCGGATGGGTACAAGCGGCGCAATCGCTCGGCACAATCAATGAGACAATCTACGATCTGCAGGAACAGGTCTTTTTAGGGATTCCGTTGATATTAATCTTTGCTGGTCTTGGTGGTTACTTCCTTGCTAACCGCGCTTTACGCCCTATCAAGCAAATCACAAATACTGCACAGCACATCACCGCACAGGACCTATCGCGAAGACTCGAATACAAAGGAGCCAAAGACGAAATTGGCGATCTGGCATATACGTTCGATCAAATGATCGGGCGTCTACAATCCTCCTTTGAACGCGAGAGGCGATTTACCGGCGATGCCGCGCATGAATTACGAACACCGCTTACGATTCTCAAAGGGCAAATTGACGTCACATTGAGCCGTCCGCGAAACTCTGCCGAGTACGAAAGGAAATTGCACGAACTTTCCGCGCAAGTGGACAGATTGATCCGATTGAGTAATGCCCTGTTATTCCTTTCCCACTCAGACCAAAACCAGATTTCGTTTGAAAGAAGGCGCCTCAACCTGAGGGAGTTACTGGGGGTTCTCATCGAGCAAATTCAACCTTTGGCTGACGAAAAGAAAATTCAGGTGATTACAAACTTTCAAAGTGAGATCCATGTTTACGGCGATAACGATCACCTGATTCGTCTGTTCATGAACCTATTTGAGAATGCACTTAAGTACACTCCCTCGGGAGGGCAGATCACAATGACAGGCACGAACGACTCGGATAAATTAACGATTGCCATCCACAACACAGGTTCTGGTATTTCTCAAGAACACCTTCCGCATCTATTTGAACGCTTCTACCGCTTGGATTCTGACCGCTCCAGCCTGACGGGCGGCAGTGGGTTGGGTCTCGCCATTGCGCAGGATATCGCACGCCTGCATGGAGGCGAAATCGCCGCACGGAGCGAGGCAGGCAAGGGTGTGACCCTCTCGGTGCGCCTTCCTTTGGAAGGATAATTCATAACCATTTCTTACTGATTTCTTAGCCCTGGCTCGTAGAATGGCTTTAACGTCAGGATGAAATCGTGACACAACCATTCTCGAAAAAGGAGTCAAAATGAAGATCTATAGATGGATTGCCCTCGCAACGATAGTTTTACTTGTCGTTGGCGCGATGGGAGTGATTACCTACACTGCTTTCGCTCAAGGCTCAGGCACGGACGACGATGAAGCGTCCGAATCGCAGGACAGCGGCGCGGCCCTTCAAGGCCAGGCCGCCATTACTCAGGAAGAGGCTGAAGCCATCGCTCTAGCCCAATATCCGGGTGCGAAAGTCCTTGCAACCGAACTGGAAAATGAAGGCGGCACACTGCTCTACAGTGTCGAACTTGACAATGGAGCAGAGGTAGAGGTGGAGGCGAACACTGGCACTGTCCTTCCTGCCGAAGCGGAGACAGGCGCCGAGTCCGACGGCTGATTCTATCGCAGGACATTCGGCTCTCAAGGCGTGGCGCTTTGGCGCAGCGCCTCTTTTTTTCTTAATTTATAAATCATAGCCTAAGAACTTTCTTGGATAGTTATTACTGTTTTCTTATTCTCGATCCTTAGAATGAAAATAGGATTCCGATCGGACCCAATTTACCAAAAGGAGATTGTGACATGAAATCCAAATACATTTTTATTCTGACGGTAATTGCCTTGCTGGTTGGCGCTTGTGCGCCAGCCGTCAAGCCATCCGGGGTTGCACCGACACAGGAAGCCACAGAGCCAGCGACGAGTAGCTACAACGTGGATATCAACCCTGCCAACTTCGTGGCTGTAGTGGACAACCCCTACTTCCCACGCATCCCGGGCGATAAGTTCGTCTATGAGGGTCAGACCGCAGATGGATTCGAACGGATCGAACTTGTCATTCTGGATGAAACAAAAGTAATCATGGGTGTAACGACCACGATCATGCGTGATACTGTTTATCTAGATGGACAAATTATCGAAGATACTTATGATTGGTTTGCACAAGACAAAGATGGAAATGTCTGGTATTTTGGGGAGGATGTCAACGATTATGAAAATGGCGTACTGGTCAGCAAAGCCGGTTCGTGGGAAGCCGGTGTGGATGGCGCACAGCCAGGCATCGTCATGTTTGGTGACCCAGCTGCACACCTCGGCGAAACCTACTTGCAGGAATATTACGCAGGTCAAGCCGAAGACACAGCAGATTTAATCAGTGTAAGCGAATCCATAGAGATTGCATTTGGTTCTTTTGACAATGTGGTTCAAACCTATGATTACACTCCTCTCGATCCCAATTCGCAGGAACGTAAATATTATGCTGAAGGACTCGGCACTATCAAAACCATCAATTTAGTCACAGGGGATGAAGTTGATTTAATTGCATACATCCCAGCGGGAGGCGTTGAAGCGTTGGGTATTCCAGTTGCTCCACAGAGTGCACGAGTTGATCTTGTCACGCCAGTTTTTTCTAATCCTACAAACGTCACTAATCCACTGTTCCCCTACAGCCAAACCGATCAAATTATTTTGCTTGGCTCGGTGGATGGTCAACCGTTTCATGTGATTTATACCTTGCTTCCTTCCACCAAAAAGATTGATTGGAATGGAAAACAAATTGAGACAATCGTTGTCCAATATGTTGCGCAAGTCAACGGGCAGATCGAAGAGTACGCGCTCGATTGGTATGCACAGGCTGATGATGGTGCTGTCTGGTATCTTGGTGAAGATGTCTTCGATTACAAGGACGGCGTTATTTTTAGTACGGCTGGCACTTGGTTAACAGAAAGAGATGGACCTATGGCGATGATCATGCCTGCCAACCCGCAAGTCGGTGATGTCTATCGTGTCGAGACCATTCCCGGCGTGGCATTTGAAGAGATCACCGTCAAAGCTGTCAACGTAACTGTGCAAGGTCCAAAGGGTCCGATTGATGGCGCGATGATCGCCGAACAACTGCACATGGACGGCTCTTATTCAAATAAAACATTTGTCCCTGGCTACGGCGAGTTCGTGACGATCACAGGAACTGAACTGGAAGCGCTCGCCCTCGCCGTGCCGATAGACGCGCTCTCGGGTCCTACGCCAGCCGAACTTGATACTCTATCTAGAGGCGCGTCCAGCATCTTTGACGCGGCGCAGACTGGGAATTGGAATGCCGCGGCGACGGTCCTCGAGACAATGGTCACAGCCTGGAATACATATCAAGCAGGCAATGTACCCATCATGCTTGAGTCTCAAATGAGCACAGCACTCAATATATTGGTCGGGACAGTGAATGCACAACAGACAATCGAAGCGCGTTTGGCATCTTTGAATGTCGCCCAAGCCAGCCTCGACTTGCAGTTGCAATATCGCCCTCCTGTTGAAATTGACCTTGCCCGCTTCAAATTTCTGGCGCAACAAGTTCTGGTTGACGTAGAACGCAATGAACCCGGCGCAGTCAAAAGTGACGTGGTTCTGCTCGGGTTGATCCGCGACCGCATGGCGCACACGCTCGAAAGTAGTTTTGCCACTGACCTCAACACTCTGCTCGACGAATTGCACGCCTCCGCGAACGAGGAAGACTTGCAAGCCTCTGCTAAGATAGCAAATCAACTTCTGAGCGCGCTGAGATAATGCCTGCCAGTGAAAATGAAAATGTACCCTCCGATATTACCCTCGGGGGGTACATTTTGTACAGCCATTAATCTTTGAACCGCAGATTATTTCTTGAACAGCGCCGTATATTCGCTGTAGCCTTCCTCTTCTAATTTCTCAACTGGAATAAATCGCATTGACGCGGAATTCATGCAATAACGCAGACCTGTCGGCGCGGGACCGTCATCGAAGACGTGCCCAAGGTGCGAATCCGCATTCTTCGAGCGGACTTCAGTGCGCGCCATGAAGAGTTTGTAATCGGTCTTCGATGCCACGTTTTCCGGCTCTAACGGCTGGGTGAAGCTGGGCCAGCCTGTGCCCGAGTCATATTTATCGAGCGAACTGAACAACGGCTCGCCCGAAACCACGTCCACATAGATGCCTGCCTGTTTATTGTTCCAATATTCATTGGAAAACGGCCGCTCCGTGCCTTCGTGCTGTGTCACCTCATATTGAATGGGTGACAATTTTTGCCGAAGTTCGGCGTCTGATGGTTTGGTATAAGTTGTCATTGTGACCTCCTACAGGTACATGTTTGTCAACAGGCACATACTTGACTGTTTCCATATTGTATCTCTTATTTGTTAGAGATCAGGACTTTCGCTTATGCAGGCAAGAAAGCCTGAATTCGAGGTGTAGCCAGCTCAGCCCGCAGGTAATCACTCAGCAAAGCGTCTTTGGTTTGGTAAAGTGTTTTGCCGAGAGCCTTTGCCTTG
>Ga0247727_10012059_pt1 | contig 14927 bp, 13 predicted proteins | sample WisWelCaveWW1625_FD_202498 | JGI IMG/M metagenome (GOLD analysis project Ga0247727, IMG submission 202498) | Biofilm microbial communities from Wishing Well Cave, Virginia, United States - WW16-25 | ecosystem: Environmental > Aquatic > Deep subsurface > Groundwater > Cave microbial mat | place... | reverse complement strand
GATACCTCGTCAAGCCGATCAGGCGCGTCGACCTCCAGAAGGCGATCATGATTGCCATTGGCCGAACCAAGGCTGCCGCGAGAGGTGGGATGCAGGCAAAGTCCCAGGAGTTCCAGAATCAAGTCCCGCTCAACATCCTCCTGGCCGAAGACTCATCCGACAATCGCCTCCTGATACAAGCGTACCTCAAGCACACTCCCTATCAGCTTGAGATGGTCGGCAATGGCCTCCTCGCTCTGGAGAAGGTGAAGACCAAGCCGTATGACCTCGTGCTGATGGACATTCAGATGCCGGTTCTGGATGGTTATGCCGCCACGAAGGCGATTCGGCAGTGGGAGCGGGAGCAGCACCATGACCCGATCCCGATCGTGGCGCTGACCGCGTATGCGCTCTCCGAAGATGCAGAGAAAAGTCTCGCGGCTGGCTGTGCGGCCCACCTCTCGAAACCGATTCAGAAGGCCGACTTGCTGGCAGTCATTGCGGCCCATGCCCGTCGTACCGCGCAGTAATTGGTGGCCCTACCCTACGGCGCAGGGCGCTCACTGAACATCAGTGGCAGAGGTGCTGGATTCACCTACAGGGGTATTGCTGAACAGATTGAGGAATCCATGCAGTCGCGCTTGTTGATCCGACGCCATTCGAATCAATTCCACACCGAATTCTTCCTTCCTCGACCAGCGGACGACGGCAAGGTCCCCGGTCAGGGTTTCTCCGATGAGATCGATACGGATCCGTACATAGTCTCCTTTGTGCATGGGCACCACGCTCCGGATACGGCATCCTTCCAGGGACACATCGACCGCCAATCCACCTCCAGCCCGTTCGCCGAAGAACACTGCAGGCAACATGACGGGAAACCGCGAGTACTTTCGTTTTTCCACAGGACTCCTCTCCTTGATAACGTACTCGACGAGATAGGTGCCTCCTTTGCACGATTGCGCGTGTTCTCATTTCAGTTGAGATGACACCGCATCCAGCAATGTTTGGAGACTGAACGGCTTCTTCAGCGTGTCGTGGGCCCCCAAGTACTTCGCGGTTTCGAGATGGTTCATCTTACCAGATCCTCCAGAGATCGCAATAATCTTGGTGGCAGGTTGCGTCTTGCGAAGCAGTGGGATCAATTCCAAGCCGTCCATCTCTGGCATGAAGATATCCACGAGAATCAGATCCACTGCCTGATGCTCCAAAAGACGCAGGCCCTGTTTTCCATTTTCGGCGGTCAGGACAAGGTACCCTGCCCGTTCGAGCGCGACCTGGAAGACCATCCGTACTGAATCTTCGTCATCAATGAGCAGGATAGTCGCCATCGGTCTTCGCCCCCCTTCCCTGGCCTACTCGCAGATTACGACACTCGCATCTTGTGCTCTTGTAGCTGAGCTGGGAAAGGGCGGCTACTGGCGGAATGGCCAGGGGAAAGAGCCGCCGACCGGGCTTCAAGGCCATCGTGACCTCCAGACCATCCCTGTCAGGCATGAGCAGGTCCGTGATCACAAGCGCGGTGGGAGCTGTCGGAATTGGCGGAGTCCTTGCTAACCATTGCGCGCCTCGATGACCATATACCCAGCCTCATCCAGCACCTGCCGAAGGAAGGCACGGATCTGCTCTTCGTCGTCAATGAGGAGAATAGAGCAATGATTCACCTTGATATCTTTCAGGATGCCATGGCCGCTTCGCGAGCGACGGAAGCACCCGCTACGTCAAAGGGGCGGGATTGTTGAGAAGGCAATTCAGCGATTCCTCCCCAGGAGATGCAGCGAGAATTCTTTTTCGACGAACTCGATCACTCCAAGCGTTAGGTCCGAGCAATCTCTATGCCATCGGAGGGAGGTGCTATGTTGTTAGGAATTGATAGGAGACCAGTCGGCCCGGGTACGAACGGACTGAATTGAAATTGATTCACCAGGAATCCAATTTGATACACAACAATCGCAAGGCCTGTTCAGCAGGGCGCGAGAGACGACCAGGGGAAATGGTGGTATTTCTCGGCAAGACACGCCCGCCGATACCCTGACGCTTCCGCTTACTTCCTTCGCCAACCTCAAGGCGGCACTGGGTGCGGATCGGCCCACAAACCTTTCCGTCCCTCTCGCGCTTCAGCCTCTAGCCTCTCTGCTTGGTATCTCCCGGCGCATACTTCCGATACCACCAACACAAACCTTCTTTGATCAGTGTGTAATTGACGTTGGTGCCATCGGACAAGAACGCATCAGCAGGGTGCGTCCATACTTGTCAGGCCGTGCGTCTCCAGCTCCAGCTGCCGCTTGTACAGATGGTTGTGCCGCAAGCCCGACTCGCGGGCGATCGCAGCGGCAGGCCGGCCCGACGATTTCCAGAGCTGGGCCGCTTCGCGCTTGAATTCTTTGGTAAACTGTTGTCGCTTTGCCATCGAACACGCCCAGGGGGTATTGTCCCCTTATTGAGGCGTCCACGAAAGTGGGGCTAGCGCAAGCTGTCCTCTTTTCACGCAATCTCAACTAAGAATGGGATTGATTCAGCGATTGGCATCCGGCAGAGTTAGGCTTCCGTGGCCAACGAGGACCACATTCACACCATGCTTATTTTCGGCTTCGGACCAGCCACCCGAGCATCTAGGCACTGGCTGCTCATCACGGTAATACTGTTAACATTCGTGCCCTGGACAATCGCCCGAGAATCAACCCAAACTCCTGGACGTTGGGAAACCCTTGCGCCCGCTACAATGAAGCGAACAGAGGTGGCGGCCGCCGCCATCGGAGAAAAAATTTATCTCGTTGGCGGATTTCGAGAGCCGAGTTGGTTTGAGGCCCTTCTGAATCCTTTCTTCAACCGGCCCACTGTGATCAGCACGGACGCGGTCGAGGAGTACGATACCACTCTTGATCGTTGGAGATTGAGAGCGCCGCTTCCCATATCAGTTCACCATGCAAGCGTAGCCAGTGTCGCCAATCGACTGTATGTCGTTGGCGGCCTGATACAACGGCCTCCCGGTCGCAGCGCAAGAGTGTTTGCATACGACCCTATAACCAATTCATGGTCCGAAAGAACTCCAATGCCAACTCCTCGTGGGGCATTAGGCCTTGCCGAGTATAACGGCAAGCTTTTTGCCATCGGCGGGATAGGCACGAACGGCAATTCAGCAGCAGTGGAGATGTACGACCCTGTGACCGATACATGGACGCCGAGAGCCACACTTCCGACTCCTCGTGACCATTTGGCAGTGGCCACTTCCAATCAGAGGATCTACGCCATTGGGGGACGAGTGGGCGGTGACTTCAATCGAAACCTCACAAGTGTTGAGGCCTATGATCCGATAACCGACCGTTGGGAGAGGGTGGCCGACTTACCCACCCCACGAAGTGGGATTGCAGCAGGGATAATTGACGACATCATCTATGTGGTTGGTGGGGAAAGTAGTCAAACGACTTTTGATCTCAACCATGCCTACTTCCCTGAAAGTAATCATTGGGAGAGAAGGGCCCCACTTCCTACAAGCCGTCACGGTCTTGGTGCGGTTTCTGTTCATGGCCGGCTATACGTTCTTAGCGGTGGTCCATCCCCTGGCGCGACCTACACCAATGTCAACGAGGTATTCATACCGGCCTAAGAGGCGCGTCAAAGTAACGTGACTCGTTTTTTGAACTGTGGTTTCACGCGGGCATGCAAAAGTAGTGTTGCGCTGATCCGTCCGGATCCCCCGCCCCAGCCAGAAATTTTAGAGAGTCTAGGGGAACACGGACGGGAACACGGACAAAATGGGCCGTGAGAGCTGGGGAGAGAAGAACCGATGAAATAAACGTGTTTGAAAACTGGTGGTTGCGGGGGAAGGATTTGAACCTTCGACCTTTGGGTTATGAGCCCAACGAGCTACCGGGCTGCTCCACCCCGCGGGCGGATGCTAACAAAGGGCTGAACGGCAAGTCAAGCCAACGTCCGTGCCTCCAAGTTGCTTTCGCTCACCTGCAATGCTAAAGCGATACCATGCGTCTCGTGTTCATGGGCACGCCAGATTTTGCGGCGGCTTCTCTTGAGGCCTTGTTGAGGTCGGACGATTCCGTTGTCGGCATTGTCACTCAACCGGATCGCCCGAAAGGACGCGGGCAAATCCTTACGCCGTCACCAGTGAAACTTCTGGCCCAGCGAGAGCAGATTCCTCTGCTGCAACCGCTCAAGATGAAGGATCCCGAATTTCTCCGCGCTCTGGCTGGGTGGAAACCGGACCTGATTGCGGTCGCGGCGTTCGGGCGTATTTTGCCTCCGGCAATCCTCTCGCTTCCCCCGCACGGCTGTATCAATGTGCACGGTTCCCTTCTTGCAAAATATCGCGGCGCTGGTCCGATCCAATGGGCCATCATCAACGGCGAGTCGGAAACAGGAATTACGACTATGCTGATAGATGAGGGGATGGATACCGGCGCTATGTTGCTTCAAGAAGCCATCCCTATTACTCCGGAAGATACCGCCGGCACCCTCTCGCCACGGTTGGCTGAGCTCGGAGGCAGACTGCTGGTCGAGACGATTGCCCGACTCAAGGCCGGCACCCTCGTGCCGCGGCCGCAAGATTCTTCACGGGCGACCTTGGCGCCGTTGTTGAAAAAGGAAGATGGTGCGATCGATTGGGCCTTGCCGGCCACTGCTTTGGCCAACCGGGTCCGTGGGCTCTCTCCCTGGCCTGGGGCCTACACAACCGTGGCAGGAGGTGACCGATGGACGATCTGGCTAGCCCTGGCGCTTCCAGGACCCGTGATGAAACCTCCGGGGGTGATCGTCGCCGTCACACACGAGGCGATTCATGTGGCGACCGGGGACGGAATTCTTGCCGTGGTGGAGCTGCAGCCGGCTAATGGTCGTCGCATGGCCGTATCTCAATACTTGGCAGGCCATCCCATTGCTGTTGGAGTGCAGTTAGGAGGACCGACTCTTTCCTAGCAGGATGCTGAAAAAGCCCGCCAGCGGCGTTCTCGCATCGCTCAGAGGCTCAACGTACCGGAGCGTACGCCTCGCCTCTTCGCTCGCTGCGGCCTTGCTGGACGGCCTTTTTGAGCATCCTGCGGACGGTTCTCCTGTTGTCTTAGACGTGCGGACCAGCGAAGTTCCGGCATGCCCGAGGAGTTTTCCGCAGCTTGCTAGGGTCCTGTCCGTTCATCACACAATCGGAGTCTCCCCGTCCTGAGTCTCCTATGGCTTCTGGCTCTCGATCGATAATCACTAACCAGACCGGATCGTCAGCACGTGCGATCGCCCTTTCGTTGTTGGTGGAGTCCGTCAAGAGTGATGAAGGGGTCGATATCTTGTTAGATCGCGCTCTCGCGCGATGCTCGTTCGACAGCAGGGAACGAGCCCTCACGGTGGAGCTCACCTATGGCGTCTTGCGGCGTCTTGCGACTATCGATTGGCGGCTTGAACCGGTCTTGGAAAAGCCGCTTCCTCGCCTTCCCGTGGCCGTGCAGATGGTGCTCAGGCTTGGTGCCTACCAACTCCTGTTTCTGAATCGTATTCCGCAATCTGCCGCTGTCAACGAATCAGTCAACCTGGCCAGGGCCTTTGCCGGCACACTTGGCAGAGACTGGAGTGGGTTCGTCAACGCGGTGTTGCGTGCGCTCTTGCGCCATCCGCTTCAGCCCTGGCCCAGCATGGATCATGATGCCGCGCAGGCCCTCGCCGTGCGGTACTCGGTCCCAGGCTGGCTCAGCCATCGATGGGTGGAACGTCTGGGCGTAGCCTCTGCGGAAGCGGCCTGCGAGGGGGTCAGTATCGTGCCTCCGATGACGCTTCGAGTGAACCAGCTGATCACGACCAGGGAAGCACTCCTCGAAAAATTTGCACAGGTGGGTATTGCGGCCAAGAAGGCCAGCGTGAGTCCATTTGGCATTGCGCTTGAAGAAGGAGGCTCTGTGCCCTCGCTCCCGGAGTTTCACGAGGGCGCTTTCTATGTGGAAGATGAAGCAGCGCAATTGATTCCTCCCCTCCTCGATCCTCAGCCCGGTGACATCGTGCTCGATGCTTGTGCGGCGCCGGGAGGGAAATCGACTCATTTGGCCGATCTGATGCATAACAAGGGGACCATCTACGCCGTCGATCGGAAAGGCACTCGTTTAGATCTTCTGCGAAGCAATTGTCGCCGACTCGGGGTTCAGATTGTCGTACCGATCGTCGGCGATATCCGACAGCCACTTGAATGGATTCCCATGATTGAGACAGCTGGGTTTCCCTCCGTGAAGAAGGCCAGAGTGGGCGAACCATTTGTTGATCGGATTTTGGTGGACGCGCCTTGCAGCGGACTCGGCGTGTTACGACGACATCCAGAAGCGAAGTGGCGGAAAGATGAGCAGGCGCTCTCTCGACATCAGGCGCTCCAGTGTCAGATCCTCGAAGCGGTTGCCCCATGCTTGCGGCCTGGCGGGGTGCTGGTCTATAGTACGTGCTCGACGGAGCCGGAAGAAAACGAGGACGTCATCGAGCGATTCTGTCATGCCCATGCGGAGTTCCGGCTTGAGTCCGTCGTCCCCTGGCTCCCGCCTGCGGCACGGGGGTTCGTCACCGAACAAGGCGCTCTCTCGACAGTCGGTAACCGGTTCTCGATGGACGGGTTCTATGCCGCACGACTGAGGAAGGTTTTGTGATGGCACGCCCCATTCTTATTGCGCCCTCGATTTTAGCTGCTGACTTTGCTCGACTGGCCGAGGAAGTGGCAGCCGTGGAACGAGCGGGGGCCGACTTGCTCCATATCGATGTCATGGACGGGCATTTCGTCCCCAATTTGACCATCGGTCCGCCGATCGTGGCGGCGCTCAGAAAAGTCACCAAGCTGCCGCTCGATGTCCACCTCATGATCACAAACGCCGATGCCTTTATCGCCGAGTTTGCCGAGGCGGGAGCGGACTATCTCACGGTTCACGTAGAGGCCTGTCCGCATCTCCATCGCACAGTGCAATCGATCAAGGAGCATGGCGTCAAGGCCGGGGTGACCCTGAATCCGGCCACCTCGCTCAGTACGATTGAGGAAATTCTCCCCGATGTCGATTTGGTCCTCATCATGTCAGTCAATCCTGGCTTCGGCGGGCAAACGTTTATCGCCTCCTGTCTGCAGAAGACTGCCTCGGCTCGTGCCATGATCGATCGGGCCGGAAGTCGCGCGTGGCTCGAAGTGGACGGCGGCGTCAAGATCGACAATGCGGCTCAGGTGCTGGCTGCGGGAACCGATGTATTGGTCGCCGGGTCGGCCATTTTCTCAAGTCGGGATTATGCCGCGACGATCGCTGCGATGCGCACAGCCGGCCAACCTCCTTCCACGGCGCCGCAGCGCGTCTCCGCTCACCGATAGGGCTCGAGGGTGGACATTTCTTCCCTCATCGATAGCCTTCATCCTCTCGAAGTCAAAGTCCTGTCGACCTTTGGAACGAATCCATCCGCGATCCTCCAGACAGAACAGCTCGCGCAGTCCACCGGGTTAGAGCCCTCACAGTTGAGTATGGCGATCGAATGGTTGCTCGCCAAGTCGTTGCTCGCGGTCGACACGGAAACCGTGACACCGGTCGTCTCGCTCACCAAAATCGGTGAACTCTACTTTGAGAAATACTCACCGATCGAGCGTGTGCTGTCTGCTGCTCGCGATGCGGCCAAAACCGGCAAGCGCCTGACCATTCAAGACATTCAATCCCGGGAGGGACTCGAACCGGCTGAGGTGAGCGGTGCGGTCGGGCGGCTCAAGAAAGAAGGCACGCTCCTCATCGTTCAAGGCGGCTGTATCGAATCGACCGGCCGACCGAGTCAGACAGCGGAAGCGATGCGGGGATTGCTGCAACAGCTCCGTGGTGCACCTCGTGAGCTGCAGGCATTTTCCGAGGCACAACGGCAGGTCATTCAGGACCACGCCGTCAAACGCGGGAATGCACGGGAACCCTTCCGCATCGATGATCGGGTGGCCAGAGCGCTCAAGCTTTCCGTAACCGGTAACGAGGCCGCCCAGCAGCTCTCTCGGCAGGGAACAGCGGAAGAGGTCTCCCAGCTGACGCCCGAACTGTTGAAAGACGGGAGCTGGCGGATGAAGCGCTTCCGTAAGTACACGATCAGTCTTCGCGCACCACGGATTGCGCCGGGCAAACGGCATCCCTATCGTGAGTTTCTCGATACCGTGAAGACGAAACTCGTCAGCATGGGATTCCAGGAAATGCGGGGCTCGCTCGTGGAGACCGAATTCTGGAACATGGATGCTCTCTTCATGCCGCAGTTCCATCCGGCACGGGACATTCATGACGTCTACTTCGTCAAGGATCCGACTCATGCCTCGTCGATTCCGGAACCGTTCTTGTCCCGAGTCACGCAAGCGCACCAGAATGGCGGCGAAACCGGTTCAACCGGTTGGAACTATCCCTTCAATGCGGAGCGCGCGCGCCGGCTGGTCTTGCGGAGCCAGGGGACGGCCGTCTCGGCCCATACCTTGGCGGCCCAACCTGAGGCACCGGGAAAGTATTTTTCCATCGCCCGTTGTTTCCGTTACGATCAAGTGGATGCGACGCACGCGACCGATTTCTTCCAGGTAGAAGGGATCGTGCTCGGCGAAGACATCAACTTTCGCACGTTGCTCGGCCTGCTGAATCTCTTTGCCCGTGAAGTGGCGCAAGCCAAGGAAGTCAAATTTCTCCCAGCCTACTTTCCTTTCACCGAACCGTCGGTCGAGCTGCATGTGCGCCATCCGAAGCTCGGATGGATGGAGCTTGGCGGAGCCGGACTGTTCCGGCCGGAAGTCACCCTTCCGCTGGGCGTGACCGTTCCGGTGATCGCGTGGGGGTTGGGGCTCGATCGCATGGCGATGGTGGCGCTCGGCATTCACGATATTCGCGAGTTGTTCACCGACAATCTTGATCTGATTCGCTCTACCAGAGGGGCCTTCTAGCAGAATGCTGAAAAAATCCGCCAGCTTCGTTCTCGCCGCGCTCAGAGGCTGGGCGGGTGAGAAGTCTGGCCTTTTTGAGCATCCTGCGCGAGTGTTCTCTTGTGGTGCCACACGAACGGACCATCGAAGTTTTCGCGTGCCAAAATGATTTTTCCGTAGCCTTCTTGGTTTTGTATGCCCACGATTACTATTTTTAAGCAGGATCTCGAGGGATTGCTCGCAGCGCCAGGAGAGGCTCGCCAACCGATCACCATGGAGCAACTCGAAGAGTCGTTGATGCTCGTGAAGGGTGAGCTGAAGGGGCAGAACCCCGACACCGGCGAATTGCGAATTGAGCTGCAAGATAGCAACCGTCCTGATCTCTGGTGCTGCGAAGGGATCGCGCGGCAGATTCGGGTGAAGCGGCAGGGTTCCCTCGCGAGGTACGACTTTCTCACGGTCACATCGAAATCGCCAAAGCGATTGAACGTGGCTCCCGGCCTGGAGAAGGTCAGGCCCTACGTGGCGGCTTGTACTGCGACCGGCTACCGCGTGACCCAAGACGGCCTCGCGCAGCTGATCCAGACGCAAGAGAAACTCGCCGAGATGTTCGGCCGCAAACGCAGGACCTTGTCGATCGGACTTTATCGGCTCGCGGCGATCGAGTTTCCTGTCACCTATGACTTGGTGAAACCGGACGAAGTCACCTTCACGCCGCTGGGCATGGATACGGTCATGACGCTCGGAGAGATGCTGCTCGTCCATCCCAAAGGGCTGGAATTTGGCGGGATTCTCGCGGGACAGGATCGCCTGCCCTTTCTCTGTGATGCGAAGCGCCAGGCCCTCTCCTTCCCGCCGATTATCAATAGCCGCGAAGTGGGAGAAGTGCGGGTGGGCGACAATGCCTTATTCGTCGAGGTGACGGGCACCGATCTCTCGATGGTCGTCCTGACCCTCAACATTCTCGCAGCCAATCTGGCAGATCGTGGCGCGGTCATTGAGCCGATCGAAGTGAGGTATCCCTATAAGACTGACCTCGGCGAGGCAGTTATGACTCCGCAAGATCTCGGGAAGTCACGCACGCTTCCCATGCGCACGATCGAGCAGGCCCTTGGGCAGGCGTTAAGCGCCCACGAAGTGGCTAAGGCCTTAGCAGCCTTCGGCTATGAGGTGACGACTGGGCCTGAACAGGTGACGGTGACGCTTCCGCTCTATCGGCAAGACCTGATGCACGCGATGGATGTCGTTGAAGATGTCGCGATCAGCCGCGGGTACAGCGACTTTTTGCCGGTGATGCCCTCGCAGTTCACGGTCGGGGGATTGTCGCGCATCGAGGAGGTTTCTGACCGTGTGAGAGCCCTCATGGTCGGCATGGGTTTCCAAGAAATTATTTCCAACATTCTCGGTTCTCCCCAGGACCTGCGTGATGCGATGCGATTAGAAGGGACCGAGTGGGGGAAACTTGTCGAAGTGGACAATGTGATGTCCCAGAACTTCTCCGCCCTTCGACCATGGATGCTTCCGTCGTTACTTCGCGTAGAAGCTGCATCGAACAGGGCATTTTATCCCCATCGGATGTTCGAGGCCGGCGAAGTGGCACGGCCCGATCCCACGCAGTCACTCGGGTCACGCACTGTGACAGTGCTCGGCGGGATGATTGCCCATGCCGATGCACATTTCTCAGAGGCCCACTCCTGTCTGGACACGCTGTTTTATTATGTGAACCAAGCCTACAGCCTGGAACCGATCCAGCATCCTTCGTTTCTCGCTGGACGAGTGGGGGGTATCGTTTCTGATAGGAAACAGGTCGGTGTGATTGGGGAGCTACACCCCGAAGTTCTCGAACGCTGGCAGATCGGTGTTCCGGCTGTCGCGTTCGAAATCGATCTGACGGAACTAGCCGACCGGTTTTGAGGCGTACGCCCGTCGGCGCATTCCTCAAGATCTACGCCTCGGCAGGGGCGAGGTGCTGTTTGGCAAGACCGACCAGTTGCTCAAATCCTGTGGCATCCTTGATCGCCATATCGGATAAGACCTTCCGGTCCAAGAGGATATTGGCCTTCTTCAGTGCGTTGATAAACCGGCCATAGGTCAGTCCATGCGCCCGAACTGCCGCGTTGATGCGCGCAATCCACAACACACGGAAATCCCGTTTCCTATTTTTCCGTCCGGTATAGGCATACGCCTGACCCTTATCTACTGATTCTGTTGCGGTGCGGAATAGTCGGCTCTTCCCTCCATACTGTCCTTTGGCCAATTTCAGCCGCTTCTTCCGCCGATGTCTTGTTTTGGGGCCACCTTTTGCGCGAGGCATGAGTCAGTACTCCTTTTGGTTAACACGATTCGTACATTCTAATTTAGCTGTAGGGCAATAATCGGTCCAGTGCCTGAGTCTTGGTCTTATCCACAAGTACCGTGCCGCTTAATCGACGCTTCCGATCCTGTGTCTTGCTGGTGAGGATATGGCGTTTTCCCGCCTTTCGACGGACCAACTTCCCAGAGCCAGTGCGGGCAAAGCGCTTCTTAGCTCCACTATGGGATTTGATTTTTCTATTCTTCATATCTGTGATTCCTTTGGTTAGTAGCGTTCGGCAGACCGTCTTACTTCGGTGCCACGATCATGATCAAGCTCCGTCCTTCCATGCGTGGGGCGTACTCGATTGTGCCCGCCTCTCCCAACTCTGCGATGACCGTATTCATGAGCGTTCGGCCCATCTCCTGATTCGCCATCTCACGACCGCGGTACGTCAAGAGGACTTTGGTTTTGTTACCATCGGCCAGAAATCCCTTAATCTGTCGAATCTTGATCTCCAAGTCATGCTTATCTGTCCGAGGGCGCAACTTAATTTCCTTCACCTGTGTCGACTTTTGATGGCGCCGGTTTTGATGGTCCTTTTTACTCAGCTCGAACTTGTATTTCCCGTAGTCCATAATGCGGCAGACGGGAGGCACTGACGTAGGCGCCACCTCGACAAGATCGTAGCCATTTTCTTGTGCCTGTTTGAACGCATCTGCCGTGAGGAGAATGCCGAGCTGTTCGCTCTCCGGACCGATCACCCGGACTTCGCGCACCCTGATTTCCCGGTTAACTCGTAGTTTGGGGGCGATAAGACACCTCTTATTACGTCAGTGGATGTTGCTGCCCTGCAGGCTTGAGGTCTGCACGGAGCAGGTCGAGCGCTCCCGCGACGGTCATGCTGCCGAGGTTGGCTCCACTCCGACCCCGTATGGCCAGAGTCCCACTCTGCACTTCTCGGTCGCCGACCACAAACATAAATGGAACCTTCGCCTTTTCCGCTTCTCGAATTTTGAGCCCAATTTTTTCATTCCTTAGGTCTGCCTCAGCGCGGAACCCTGCAGCTTTTAGTTGGGTCACGACCTCGGCGACATAGGGCCGCTGGTTGTCCGTGATGGACATGACCGTCGCCTGAACCGGGGCGAGCCAGGTTGGGAAGGCGCCGCCGAAGTGCTCAATCAGAATGCCAAAGAACCGTTCGATCGATCCCATCAACGCCCGATGGATCATGATCGGTTGGTGAACTCTGCCGTCTTCCCCAATGTAGCCTAATTCGAACCGTTCGGGATTATTGAAATCGACTTGAATGGTCGAACATTGCCAGGATCGTCCCAAGGCATCCTTGATTTTGATGTCGATCTTGGGTCCGTAGAAGACGCCTTCGCCCGGATCGATCTGGTAGGCGACCCCTCTTCCCTTCAATGCTGCCTCCAGCGCGCTCGTGGCTTGGGCCCACCGTTCTTCCGAGCCGACGGACTTTTCCGGCTTAGTCGAGAGGTATACTTCAAATTCAGTAAACCCGAAGGTTCCGAGAATAAAGAACGTGAAGTTTAGGACCTGGCTGACTTCGCTTTCAATCTGATCCGGCCGGCAGAACAGGTGCGCGTCGTCCTGTGTGAAGCCGCGAACCCGCAGCAGACCGTGGAGGACGCCTGTCCGTTCGTACCGGTAGACAGTCCCCAGTTCGCCATAGCGGATGGGGAGGTCTCGGTAACTGCGCAGATGCGACTTGTAGATCATGATGTGGAACGGGCAATTCATCGGCTTGAGCTGGTACTCGCTATTTTCAACCTTCATGGGAGCGAACATGTTGTCGCGGTAATAGTCGACGTGGCCGCTGGTTTTCCAGAGGTCTAGCCGGGCGACATGGGGGGAGTACACCAGTTCGTACCCGTTTTGAATATGCTGCTCGCGCCAAAAATTCTCGATCAGCAGCCGGATCGTCGCGCCCTTCGGATGCCAAAGCACCAGGCCGGGGCCGATGTCATCCTGGATCGAAATCAAGTCGAGTTCCTTACCGACCTTTCGGTGGTCTCGTCGCTTAATCTCTTCTAACCGCGCGAGATGCGCATCGAGTTCCGTCTGTGTCGGGAAGGAGGTCCCATAGATCCGCTGCAGCATGGGATTGCGTTCGTCGCCGCGCCAGTATGCTCCGGCCGTGTTCAAGAGCTTGAATGCCCCGACATGACCTGTAGTCGGGAGATGCGGGCCGCGGCAGAGATCGGTGAACTCCCCCTGGCTGTACACTGAGATGGTCTGCCCATCTGCCAGTCCTTGGATCAACTCAACCTTGTAGGCTTCCCCACGCTCCTGGAAAAACTTTACCGCTTCTTGCTTCGACAATTCTGCCCGGTTCACAGGAAGGGCTCGTTTGATGATGTCTTTCGCCCGCGCCTCAATTTTTCCGAGATCTTCCGGAGTAAAGGGGCGCTCAAAAGCAAAGTCATAGAAGAACCCATCTTCAAGGGCCGGACCGATCGTCAGTTGTGCGGTGGGAAAGACCTCTTTGACGGCCTGCGCCATAATATGAGTGCTGCTATGGCGGTAGACCTCACGGCCTTCTGCACTGTCGAATTGAAGTGGAATCACCTCAGCATCTTCCGTCAAGACGCTCGAGAGATCTACGGTCTGACCATTCACCTTTGCCGCAAGGATGTCCGGGTTAACCGTCAGGCCGAGAGCCGACAGAACAGACCCAACGGTCTGGCCGGCTGGAACATCTCGACTGCTGCCATTTTTGAGCGTAATTTTCATGACATACATTAAATCGACCGAGCACAAGAAACAACAAAGGCACCCTGCCTGCGAGAGGCAAGCAGATGCCCTCAGCTCGGTGGTAGGCGCGGACGGTCTTGAACCGTCGACCTCTACCGTGTCAAGGTAGCGCTCTCCCCCTGAGCTACGCGCCTAACGATCTGGATGCGCATGCTAATATAGCCCTGCCCAAGGTGTCAAGAAACAGCCTTATCCACTATGAAAGGGATCTTAGCCCGTAACACTTGCGGCGACTGACTCGTTACACGATCTTCAATGTCTCGAAGTTGACCCCTGCGGGAGCTGGCGGTGTCTTCAGTTTCATATCTTCCAACGCTTCAACAACACGATCGGCAACCACGAGATTGCGATACCATTTCCGATTGGCAGGCACGATATACCAGGGCGCATGATCGGTGCTTGTGGCAGCCAGCACGGCCTCGAACGCATCTATGTACTTCTTCCACAGTTTCCGTTCTTCGAGATCCCCTTCGTTGAATTTCCAGCGCTTTTCCGGATCGCGAATGCGTTCCTCCAGCCGTTCTTTCTGTTCATCCTTCGAGATGTGCAGAAAGAACTTGAGAATGGTCGTCCCGCTCTCATGGAGCAGCTCTTCGAATTCTTTGATCTGATTGAACCGTTGTTGCACCACCTTGTCCGATACCCACCCATGAACGCGCGTGATAAGCACGTCCTCATAGTGCGAGCGGTTGAAGATGCCGATCTGGCCCTTGGACGGCACTTTTTCATGCACGCGCCACAGGAAATCATGACCCAGCTCCTCCGACGACGGAGCTTTGAAGGACACGACTTTGCAGCCCTGCGGATTCACACCAGACATCACGCTCTTGATCGTCCCATCCTTACCGCTGGTATCCATCCCCTGCAACACGATGAGCACCGATCGAGTCCCATTGGCGTAGAGGCGTTCCTGCAGCTCCTCAAGCCTGCCGTTCAACTGAACCGTGACGGCCTTCGCCTTCTCTTTGCCTTGCTCCGTTTTCTTGTGGTCGCCGGTGTCGTCAG
>Ga0247727_10012058_pt1 | contig 14927 bp, 9 predicted proteins | sample WisWelCaveWW1625_FD_202498 | JGI IMG/M metagenome (GOLD analysis project Ga0247727, IMG submission 202498) | Biofilm microbial communities from Wishing Well Cave, Virginia, United States - WW16-25 | ecosystem: Environmental > Aquatic > Deep subsurface > Groundwater > Cave microbial mat | place... | reverse complement strand
TCACCGTGGCCAACAGCGCCGCCCTCGACTTCGAAACCACCCCCAGCTTCACGCTCACCGTCACGGCCAGCGACGGCACGCTCGCGGATACCGCCGCCATCACCGTCAACCTCAACAACCTCAACGATGCGCCAACGATCACCAGTAACGGCGGTGGAGTTACGGCCTCAGTCGGCATCCAAGAAAACACCACCGCGGTGACCACCGTGACGTCGACCGATGTCGATGGCGGCGTGCCGGTCTATTCAATCGTGGGCGGAGTCGATGCTGCCAGATTCACCATCAACGGTGGCAGTGGAATACTCATGTTCACGGTGGCACCAGACTTCGAGGCGCCCACCGACGTGGGCGCGAACAACCTCTACGACGTGACCATTCAAGTCGACGACAGTGCAGGCGGCACCGACACGCAGACCATCACCATTACGATCGCCGACGTGGCTGAAGGTGTCCCGCCAACTACACCGCTCCCCCCGGTTCCTCCCAGTCTGATACCACAGCCCACGGCCCCTCCGAGTGGTGGACTCCCCGGCACCGGATCGCCCGTCCCGCCTCCTGTCATCGTGATTGGTCCAACACGCAATCCCCTGCCGACTCCATGGCTTCCCGGCGCTGCGGTCTGGCTCGGCAATGGTCCGAGCGGCACCGCTCCCGCTCCCGAAGGCGACGCAACCGCAGGGCCTTCCTTGCCGCTGGTGCGAGAGCTGCGAGAATATTTCCAAGAGAAGTTCGCACCGCTGGTTCAACGTGCCGGCAAAGAAGTTCAGAAGGCCTTCGATGGGCAGGCCCTTGCGGAGGCCCCTGCGCGGGTCAGCGCGGCGTTTCTGAACACCCTCAGCGCGTTGGAGGGGGACCTGCAGCGGGCCACGGAAACGTCCGAGGGCCGACACCGACTCATTGTCCTTGTCACGACAACGGGAGGGATCACGCTCACGGCCGGACTCGTCGCCTGGCTGCTACGCAGCGGGACTCTGCTGGCGAGCCTGTTGTCTGCCCTGCCGGCTTGGCGGCACTTCGATCCGTTGCCCGTAACCCTCGTCGGCGATCGGGAACGGCGCGAACGTGAACAGAACGCTGCCGTCTCGGCCAAGGATGAGAGTAAACAATTCCACCGGCTCGGAGACCTCCTCGACGATGAGGACAACCGTCCAGGCCCCGGAGGCATGGGGACATGAGGCGATTGAGCCCGCTGGCCTGGATCAGCTTCAGTCTGGTTTGCTTGACCGTCAGTCTGCTACTGGAGGGCGACGCGCTGGTCGGGTTGTCCTCCAGTTCGCTCGCCAGTATGGTCGAGTATCGGAGGGCATTGTGCGAGGCCCTCGCGGTCCAATACTCCAATCTGGCCGAGCGGAAACATACCGACACCATTCAGGACGGATTGGACCTACTCATCGAACGGAATCCCGGCATTCTTTCGGCTGCCATTCAGTTGGCCAACGGCACAACGTTCGCCCACGCCGGGGATCACCGGCTTCATTGGGTCGAGCCGGAAAACGATCACTCCACGATTGACGACATTCAAGTCCCGATTTTCAACAGAGACACCCGTTGGGGGACCCTTCAAGTCGCCTTTCAGCCGGCCGCCGATTCAGGCACCGTCTGGTCCTTCGCCCATCCCTGGACCCGCTTTCTTCTGTTCGTCGCCCTCACGGGATTCATCAGCTATCTGCTGTTCCTCAAACGCACACTCCGGCAGTTGGACCCGTCCAAGGTGATTCCCCCTCGTGTCCAGCATGCGCTGGACGTGCTGGCCCAAGGGGTGGTGATGTTGGATCATGAGGGCTCGGTCGTCTTGGCCAACACCGTGTTTGCCGAGAAGACCGGCCTGCCGCTGACCGGATTGATCGGCTCGCCCCTATCTCGGCTGGCCTGGTCTCCGGCCGTGCCATCGGCCGAGGCCTGGATCGAGCCCTGGACGGCGACGCTGAAAACCCGCAAGGCGCAGACAAACGTGCGGCTGGTGCTGCCCGGTTCATCCGGCGAACCCTGCCACTTTGTCGTCAACAGCGCACCGATCCTCGACGAAGGGGAACATCTCCGTGGTGCTGTCGTGTCGTTCGACGACGTCACGGATCTGGAACAAGCGAATGTGGCGCTCAGTAACACGGTGACGGAATTGGATCGATCGCGGATGCAGATCCTGACTCAAAACGGAGAACTTGCACGCACCAATCAGTCGTTAGCCGTCGAGATCGTTGAACGGAAGAAGGTGGAATCGGAGCGTGAAGAGCTGAACGGCAGGCTGCGGCAGACCGCCCGGCAACTCGGCATGGCCGAAGTCGCAGCCACCGTCCTGCACAACGTGGGAATCGTGCTGAACAGCGTCAATGTATCGGTCGATCTGATTCACAAGACGTTGCAGCGGACTCCCGTCGACCACGTCGGCCGTATCGGGCAGATAGTCCAAGAACACGCAAAAGACTTGAGCACCTTTCTGGTCCAAGATGAGAAAGGTAAACAAATCCCCGCGTATCTTGTAAAGCTGGCCGAGCAAGTGAACGGCCATCACGCCGTCATCGATAAGGAGATCGACTCCCTCAGCAGCAATATCGAACATATCCGTCAGATCATCACCGCCCAGCAAATTCGCACCAAGTCACACGCGTTGCTGGAACCGATTCAGTTGACGGAAGTCGTCGAGCAAGCCCTGGCTATTAATCAGGCCGCGCTGGAATCGGCTGGAATCGCTGTCGCTCGTGAATATGCCGCCCTTCCAGCCATCACGTCCGATCACCATCAAGTGCTTCAGATCTTGGTCAACCTGATCAGCAATTCGATCAATGCGATGCGCGATAGGCCTGGCCACACCCCTCGCCTGACGGTGAAGACCGGCTACGCCCCGGACAATCAAGGGAGGGTGCAGATTCAGGTGTGTGACACAGGCGTCGGTATCGCGCGAGTTGATTTCAATCACCTGTTCACCCAGGGCTTTACCACACGCCCGGGAGGCCATGGGTTAGGCTTGCACGGGGCCTTCCTCGCTGCAAAACAACTACAGGGACACCTCTCTGCTGCCAGCGAGGGTGAGGGACAGGGGGCCATGTTCACGCTCGAACTGCCGCTCGTTCAGACGGAGATGGCGGCCTGACTCTTCGAAAGCGGATCAATGATGCTCAAGTTTCCCACATGTTCTGCCGAACACGTACATAAGCGAGCCGCCAGGCCGGTTGTTCTCGCCTTGTTTCACACAGGAATTCCGACATGACCATCACTGCCTCAGACAACCGTCGGATTCTCGTCATCGACGACAACCTCAAGATCCACGGGGATTTCCGAAAAATCCTGGTGCCGACCAGCGGCTCCGACGAATTCGATCAGGCGACGACGTCGCTTTTCGGCGATGCGCCGCAGTCCGTTCAAGACGAGTCCTTCGCTGTGGATTTCGCCGATCAGGGAGAAGCGGGGTTCCGCCTGGCGGAAAAAGCTATCGGCTCTGGAACTCCGTATGCCCTGGCCTTCGTGGACATGCGCATGCCGCCAGGGTGGGACGGGATGGAAACGGTGCAACGCTTATGGCAGGTCGATCCGGATATGGAGATCGTGATCTGCACGGCCTTTTCCGATCATACGTGGGAGGATGTCGTCACAACCTTGGCGCAGCGGGACAAGTTTCTCGTTCTCCGCAAGCCCTTCGATGCGATCGAAGTGTATCAACTGGCCTCTTCCCTGACCAGGAAGTGGAACCTCGCGCAGCAGGCCAGACTCAAAATGAACGATCTCGAACGGATGGTTGCCGCGCGCACGACGGAACTCACGGTTGCGCGCGATCAGGCGATGGCGGCGACCCAGGCCAAGTCGGAGTTCCTGTCCACCATGAGCCATGAGATTCGCACGCCGATGAACGGGGTGATCGGCATGACAGGTCTCCTTCTCGATACAGATTTGAATGCCGAACAGCGCGACTATGCCGAAACCGTTCGGAAATCCGGGGATCATCTCCTCACGCTCATCAACGACATTCTCGATTTCTCGAAGATGGAGGCCGGTAAACTTGATCTTGAGACGATCGACTTCGACCTGCGCGCCACCGTCGAGACCGTCACGGAATTGCTCGCGGAGCAAGTCCACCGGAAGGGACTGGAGCTCGTGTCGTTAGTTCACGCCTCCACGCCCACCGCCGTGCGGGGGGATCCTGCGCGTCTTCGCCAGATCCTGATGAATCTCGTCGGGAACGCCGTAAAGTTTACCAGGCAAGGACGCGTAGTGCTTCAGGTCCGAAAAACCGAGAATTGTGGAGACCGTGTAACGCTGCTCTTCGAAGTGACCGACACAGGCATCGGAATTTCCCCGGAGAAGCAAGGCAAGATCTTCGACGCCTTCTCACAGGCCGATGGTTCGACCACGAGAGAGTTCGGCGGAACCGGCCTCGGTCTCACGATTGCCAAGAAGTTAGTCACGCTCATGAACGGGACGATCGACCTCGAGAGCACGGTGGGCCAGGGAACGCGATTCTGGTTCACATTGCCATTGGCTCCGCAGCCGTCACCACAGCCACCGGCCCAGCTTCCTGTCGCAGAACTGCGCGATCGCAAAGTTTGTATCGTGGATGACGACCCAGTGGGACGGACGGTCCTCGAACAGTACACGAAATCATGGTCTATGCAGCCCACCAGCGCCGTGGACGCCCCGAGCGCCTTGGTCTTACTGCGACAGGCGGCCCAACAGAAGATGCCGTTTGATGTGGCCCTTGTAGACATTAGAATGCCTTCGCTCAACGGGATCGAACTCATGCGAATGATCAAGCAGGATCCGTTAATCCACACCATTCCGGTCATCATCATGACTGCTTATGGGCAACGAGGCGAGGCAAAGCTCGCTACGGAAGCCGGCGCCGCCGGGTACCTGACCAAGCCGCTTCGTTATGCCCAGCTTCATGAATGTCTCCGCATCGTGCTCGTCCGGTCTTCAGGGACGATCGGTTCCGGCGTCCCCTTAGCACCTCTTCTCAAGAACGTGCTCGTCACGCGCCATACTCTTGCAGAGGCGCGAGCCCGCCAAGCTGTGCGCATTCTCCTGGCAGATGACAGCGAGACCAATCAGATGCTCGTCGTCCGTCTGCTCGAAAGGCGAGGCTATCGGATCGATGTGGTTGCAGATGGTTCGGAGGCCCTCGCGGCTCTCGCGCAGAAGCACTATGATCTTCTCTTCCTCGACTGTTTCATGCCGGGCATGAACGGCTACGAGACGGTACGCCACATACGGGAACGTGAAGCGTTAGGCGTGGGGCGGCGAATCCCCATCATCGCGATGACCGCCAATGTTTTGCCGGAGGATCGGCAGAAGTGTCTTGCTTCCGGGATGGACGATTTCGTTACGAAGCCGATCAATCACGACGAGCTTTTCAAGGCTGTCATGCGGTGGCTGCCTACATCTTCGATGAGCAAATAAGGCGAGACTGGCGGGGAAAAGCGCGACAGGCGTGAAACGAAGTTCGGAGTTCGGAGTTCGGAGCTCCGAAACCTCGAACCGCCGTCCGTCTCGCTTTTCCCGCGAGTCTCGCGCCTCACTGACTTCCACCGAGATAATCCCACAAGTCGGCCCCGCGGCGTGAACGTCCGGCGAGCCATTCACGAAACCCGGGAATGCGAAACGACAAGAGGTTCTGGATCTTGTCGTAGCGGAGCGATAGGTCGGCGGGCCTGGGACTCCCGACGTGGTTCAGTGCGGAGCCTCTTATCAGACGACTTTTCAACTCTGGACACCAGGGCAGCAAGGTCTCACCAATTTCCCAGCGCGAGAGCCTATCGCTCCCGCCCAGGTGATAGAGACCCGGCTGCTCGCTATCGACTAATTCCCAGATGACTCGGGCGATGACCGCGGCAGGAAGCGGACAGCGGAACTCGTCGGCATAGAGGGTCACGTCTCTGCCGGCCTTAGCGGTCCGGCACATGTCTTCCACAAAACTCCTGTCGCCGGTCTCCGAAGTTCCGGCAGTCAGGACAATCCGAACGACTGTCTGTCTGGGATTCTGCAAGACGGCCTGTTCGGCTTCCAGTTTGGTCTTGCCGTACACATTGATCGGGTTCGGTTCATCCCTCTCGCTATACCAGCCGGTTCTCCCGTCGAAGACTTCCCCGCTGGACAGGAAGATGAAGGGAATGTCCTGGGACAGCTGCGCGAGGTACGCCGTAACCTCTACATTGATGCGGCGGGCCTCATCTGGATTTTGCTCGCAGTCTTTCGTCCGGCTCAACGCCGCGCAGTGAATCACGGCATTGGGCTTGATAGACTGCCACGTGCGTTCGACGTTCGCGCGATCGGTCAGATCGAGATCGGCGCGGGACAGTCCCTGTACATCCCAACCGGGAGCCCATCGGGAGGCGGTCCTCACAAGGTACTGCCCGATCAATCCCGCCGCCCCGGTGATGATCGCGCGAGGTGCCATATTCATAAACGTTTCTGCTGCAATCCCGAATGTTCAGGCGAGAGGCACGAGGCCAGAGGTTAGGGGCGAAGACTTCCGGTCTGAAACATGGCTCTTTCCTCTAGCCCCTAGCCTGGCCCGTGCCCCCTCCCTCACCCTCCCCCATACTATGGGGGAGGGATGGGTGGGGGACGACGAACCGTCATGAATAATGCGGGCTAGCGCGTCAGTTTGCGGTAGCGAATGCGGTGCGGCTGATCGGCTTCCTTGCCCAACCGCTTCTTCCGATCCCCTTCGTACTCGCTGTAGTTCCCTTCGAACCAGACCACCTTACTGTCGCCTTCGAACGCCATAATGTGGGTCGCGATCCGGTCCAGAAACCAGCGATCGTGACTGCTGATGACGGCGCAGCCGGCGAAGCTTTCCAATCCTTCTTCAAGTGCGCGCAAGGTGTTGATGTCGAGATCGTTGGTCGGCTCGTCGAGGATGATGAGATTCGCCCCTTCTTTCAACATACGGGCCAGGTGCACCCGGTTGCGTTCGCCGCCTGAAAGATCCTTCACTTTCTTTTGCTGATCGGTGCCCGCAAAGTTGAACCGGGCGCAGTAGGCCCTGGCGTTGACTTCGGCCTTCCCGAGCATAATGGTCTCGTGACCCTCGGAGATGATCTCATAGACGGATTTGGTCGGATCCAGGCTGCGATCCTGGTCCACGTATCCCAGCTTAACCGTCTCACCAACCTTGATCGCTCCCGCATCCGGCTTCTCTTTCCCGATGATCATGCGGAACATCGTCGTCTTGCCGGCTCCGTTCGGACCGATCACGCCGACAATGCCGCCTTTGGGGAGACTGAAGTTCACATTCTCATAGAGGACCTTGTCCCCATAGGCCTTGCTGACGCCATTGGCTTCGACGACCACATCGCCCAGCCGCGGGCCCGGCGGGATATAGATCTCCAGGTCTGCGGCCTGCTCGTCCTGCCTCTGATTAATCATTTCCTCATAGCGGTTGAGCCGCGCCTTGCCCTTCGACTGGCGGGCTTTCGGCGACATGCGGATCCATTCCAACTCATGTTCCAAGCTCTTGCGGCGCTTCGATTCGGCCTTTTCTTCCTTTTCCAGCCGCACCTGCTTCTGCTCCAACCAGGACGTGTAGTTCCCCTGAAAGGGAATGCCGTGGCCGCGATCGAGTTCGAGAATCCAGCCGGCCACGTTGTCGAGGAAGTAGCGGTCGTGCGTGACGGCGATGACTGTACCTTTGTATTGCTGAAGATGCTGCTCCAGCCATTGCACGGACTCGGCATCGAGATGGTTCGTCGGCTCGTCGAGCAATAAAATATCCGGTTCCTGGATCATGAGGCGGCAGAGGGCCACCCGGCGCTTCTCGCCGCCTGAGAGCACTTCAATCTTCGCATCCGGCGGTGGACAACGCAGCGCGTCCATAGCGAGTTCGAGTACGTTTTCCAATTCCCACCCGTTCGCCGCTTCGATCTTCTCTTGCAGCTGGGCCTGCTTCTCGAGAAGCTTTTCCAATTCATCGGGGGTAGCTTCGCCCATCTTGTTGCTGACCGCGTCGTATTCGTGCAGCATGGCCACGAGTTCTTGCTTGCCCTCTTCGACGATTTCTTTCACCGTCTTATCCGGATCGAGCTGCGGCTCCTGTTCGAGCAAACCGACGCTATAGCCCTTCGACCGTGTGATCTCTCCCGTATAGTTCTGATCGACTCCGGCGATGACCCTGAGCAGCGAGCTCTTCCCCGATCCATTCAGACCCAACACGCCGATCTTCGCCCCGTAGTAGAAGCCGAGATAGATCTCACGCAGCACCTGCCTCTTCGGCGGATAGACTTTGCCGACATTGACGAGTGAGAAAATCACCTGCTTGTCGTTCGTGGTCGCCATGTATGCCTCTGATTATTGAAATGGGTCACTTTGGCAGAATGCTGGGAAGGGGTCACGATAACAAATGCCCCTGACACTTCACAACCACACGACAGCCGCGAGAGAATCTTCCTGGACCCAATCAGTTAGAGCCCGAGTTCTTCCGACAGTCGGACTTCCGATTCGTCGTCAATTTCCTCAAGGCAACTGAAGCAGGTAAAGGGGAAGCGGTCGATGGGGATCGCGCAGACTTCGCCGACCGGCGATTCGTCCAGCGCGGGCCCGCCACACTCTTTATGAATCAACGCGAGCATCAGCTCCTCCTTCTCTCATGTTCGAGTGACCGCCTTGGTGATGAACGGCCCCAGCCGTTGCAGAACCGACCGTGGAATCTCATGGCCACCACGGAAGCTGTGCCATTCAACCGAAAGTCCCGCGTGAATAAGAGCGTCTCGCAACCGTTCTGCCCCCACGTAGGGCAAGAGCTCGTCCTGCGTCCCATGGCTCTGAAACACCGGCAAGTTTTTACGCTTCTGGAGCAGCGGGCCCCATTCCTGTGTGGCGAGGAGCGTTCCGGACAGCTGGATCAGTCCTGCATAGGGTTGCGTCGTTCTGAGCATCACATCACAAGAAAGCATCGCGCCCTGGGAAAATCCTCCGAGAACAGTCTTACGCGGGTCTGCGCCGAATTTCTGTTCGATTTCCTTGAGGAACGCCAGCATAATCTCGCGCGCCGGAGCGAGGCCTTTGGGGATCTCGTTCGAGAGATCGCGGATCCGGCCTGCCGCTTGATCCGCTGCAATGCGCGCCATGTCGATGAGCCACCAGGCACGTGCATCCCTCGGCCCAAAGCTCAGCGAGAGCGGGGCTTCAGGAAAGATAAACCTCGTACCGGCCGGCACGTGCAGGACGTCGGCCAGCGACACGAGATCGTCTCCGGGAGCACCGAAGCCGTGCAGGAGCAGGACAAGAGGGCCGCGCCCTCCACCCTTTCCATCTGTGCCGCCTGTGACCCGCGTCCGCAGCCCGCCTATTTGTTCTTCGCGCATGAGTGGCCCATTTTGCCATAAATTCGCTCAGCCTTTCCGCCGTCCAAGCTCAGGCGGGAGGCCGTCACTCTACAACAGACAGTGAGGGGGACTGCAAGGTGATAAGTGCGGGGAGCAGGGAACCAGGATTGGTCGATGGAGAAAGGTCTACTGCGGGACGACTTTGAAGATGGCATTGGTGTTGGAGACGTATACGAATCCGTCGGCGCCGAGCATGAGGCTCAATAAACCGCCGTTCCCGCCGTTGTAAGCAATGCTGGAGGTGCCGAGCTGGGTGAGATCCGCCCCGCTCAAGACCACTCGACGGATCTTTCCTCCATTGAAGTCCACGAACAGGAAATTGTTACGGTACGCCACTGGATAGACGGCGGAATTTTCTGGAATTGCAATGACCCCGGTCGGTGCAATCGTTGGGGTGTAGGCCAAGATCGGATCACGGAAGTTGGGATTGTTGGCAATGCCTCTTACCGTTGGCCAGCCGTAGTTACCACCCGCGACGACACGATTGATCTCGTCACTGTCTTGCGGACCATTCTCGGTCTCCCACAGGTGTCCGGTGTGGCTATGAAAACCGAAGCCATAACTGTTGCGATGCCCCAGGCTGAAGACCTTTTTGGCATTTACGTTGGCATCTGAGGAGAACGGATTGTCGAGCGGCGCACTGCCGTCAGGATTCACGCGCAGAACTTTTCCCGCCAGTGAGGTCACGTTCTGCGAGTTGGCCGTATTCTCCGCATCGCCGATGATGACATACAGTTTCCCGTCCGGCCCGAACTGGATGATCCCGCCGTTGTGGTTACCGCTGACCGGCAGCGTGTCCAGAATCGTCGTCTGGTTCGTACACTGACCGCTGCTGTCGGTATAGCGCACCACGCGGTTCCGGGCCGCGCCCGCTTCCGTGTAGTAGACGTATACAAAATGGTTCAGGGCGAAGTTCGGGTCGAGGGTGAGGCCAAGCAACCCCTGTTCGCCACTCGTCGCCACGCTTAGCTGGCAGAAAGCGGCGTTCACCAGCTGCCACTGCTGGTCAATGATGCGGATATTACCGGTCAGTCGCTCGTTGAAGAACACACGACCGTCCGGCGCCAACGACATACCCACGGGGAAGTTGAGCCCCGGCAGGACAGATTGCAACTGCAAATCTCCGGCCGGCGGCTGGCTGACCGTGAAATTGAGCGTCTTCGTCGCCTCGCTGTTTGCCAGTTCATTGTGGTTTTGATCGGCTAGAACGAGACGAACGCTGTGGGCGGTGGAAGGAAGCCCGAAGATGTCGAACGAGGTCGCCGATTTCCAGTGAACAAAGTGCGTATGGACGCCGTTGTAGAGGACCCCGTTGGCATCGTTGATCCCGCTGCCTCCATAGAAGTTATAGGCGGTGGCGTCAGTATCGAGATAGAAATGGAGATGCGATGTTCCAGGGCTCCCGATCGTATGGTTCTGAACTGCGAAGGCAACAGTGACTGGTCCAACAGGAACGGACGCCCCGGCCGATGGACTCGTAATCGTGATCGTCGGCGCAATACCAGGAATCAGACCAGGCGGAGTACTGGGGTTCTCTGGTTTAGGGGTTACGTTCACCGGAGGAAACTCGGGCGTCGAGTGGCCTGTTCCTGCATCCATCGTGACGAAACCAAAGTCGACCGGTCCCGCGCTGTTGAACGTGAACACGTTCGTCCCGCCCAGGTAGAAAGGAAACAGACTGCCGTTGCTGATGAAAAACAGACGAAGATTCGATCCGACTGGCAAACTCGCCAGGGTGAAAGGGAAACGGCCTGGTGCACTCGGAGACCGGCCGGCCGTGTCGTCCTCGACAACGATTTGGTCGTTGTCGTTCATCGCGACAATGCGCGTCCCACCCACCGTCCCGCTGACTGTGACTGTATTCGCCACGGCGATCGGACTCTCCCCGCCCCCACTCTCTGTGCAGGCGCTGAGAGTGAACGCCAGCCCCACAAGGACGAGGGACCGGACGATGATGCTGTGTGCCGCGAAGGTCATATGTCTGCCTGTTGAAACGGGGGCCACTCTACGAACCCACCGGTACAGTGAGTCGAGCGACCCCCCGGCTGGAACAATGCTTCTCAAGAGAGCATAAAGAATGCCGGGTCGTCGGGATGGCTAAGACGAGCAACTGACAGCTAAATGCTTGCCCCAGTTGGGAGGCGGGGCAGCGTAGGCATCCATGCCTGGCCGGTCACTGTAGGGATTTTGCAGCAGGGCGAGCAACCGATCGATTTCCGAAAAGTCCTTCTGCTGTGCCTTTTCAATGGCTGTCTGAGCCAGATAGTTGCGGAGTACGTACTTGGGATTGACTCGGTTCATGCTGACCATGCGGTCCTCGTCTCGACTACGCTCTTCGCACAACCGGCCCTTGTACCGATGAGCCCATTGGTCGAATGATTCACGATCCAAGAAGAAGTCGCGAAGCGGCTCATTCGGCGATGCGGACCCGGTCCGAAACAGGCTCAATGAACGAAAGAAGATCGTGTAATCGACATGGTGCAGGTGCATGAGCGCCAAGAGGTCTTGGATCAACGACGCATCCTCCTCCTTCGTCTCGATGAGTCCACACTTGGCCCGCATCAACTCCATGTACTGTCCTTCGCAGAGGGGGGTGTAGCGGTCGAGCGTGGATTTTAGGTCGTCCTTTTCGGCCAACGGGAGCAGCGCCTGCGCCAAACAGCTGAGGTTCCAGAGCCCGATATAGGGCTGTCGATTAAAGGCATAGCGGCCGTTGTGGTCGGAGTGGTTGCAGATGAAACCGGGATCATAGTCGTCCATGAACCCGAACGGACCGTAGTCGAGAGTGATGCCATGGATAGACATATTGTCCGTGTTCATGACCCCGTGCGCCCAGCCGACGGCTTGCCATTGCGCGATCAGCTTTGCGGTGCGCTCGACGACCTCGGAGAAGAATCGCGCGTACTTGTTCGAGCCATCCACCAGGTGGGGAAAGTGGTTCGCGATGACATAGTCGGCGAGGATTGTGAGCTGCTCATGCTGTTTACGGTAATAGAAGATCTCAAAGGTGCCGAAGCGCACATGGGACTGCGCCATCCGCACGAGCATCGCGCCGGTTTCGACCTGCTCGCGGTAGACCTGGTTGTCGCTGCCGACGATGCAGAGCGCCCTCGTCGTCGGAATGCCGAGGCCATGCATCGCTTCGCTGCAGAGATACTCCCGAATGGTCGAACGCAGCACCGCACGGCCATCGCCCTCTCGCGAGAACGGCGTAAGCCCCGCCCCTTTCAGATGCAGATCCCACTTCTCGCCTCGTTCGTTCCGTACTTCACCAAGGAGGATGGCGCGCCCGTCTCCCAACTGCGGGACATAGACGCCGAACTGATGGCCGGAATAGAGCATGGTCAGCGGTTCCATCCCCGGCACCAGCAGACTCCCGCCAAAGATACCGGCAAACTCTGGTCGCGTGGCTTGCACTGGGTCAAGATCGATCAGTTCGGCCGCCGCAGGATTGAAACTGACGAGATAAGGAGGCGTTGCAAACGGAGTTGGATTCAGCTTGGCATAGAACTGATCGGGCAGGCGGGCGTAGGTGTTGTCGAAAGAGAGGGCTTCCAGATGGCGCTTGGTCATGGGTGAAACATACCAGGTCTGGCAGGATGCTGGCCCGCTCTATCGACTAACGAAATTGATATCGCGATCGACCGTGAAGACGAACACCCGTTCGCCGATTTGCACATCGATATCGGTAAAAAGCGCGAGGGTTTTGGCGCCGGTGATTTCGTTGACTTGTTCGCAGAGCTTGTCGCGACCCAGTGCAATCAAGTTCTGCCGCAATCGCTTCACCATGTCGACACCTTCCACCGTTTTGGCCAGCTGACGCTCGGCCGGCGTCAGCACCCCCTTGAGCCGGACAACGACCAGATCCCGCACGATGAACGCGCGTACTTCATCCGGCCCGCGGCCCATGAATTCTTGTTCAAACTTGATGATGGCGTTACGGATGGCGTTTTCCATGTTGTGTCCTAACCTGATTGAGACCGATATCTCCTAGCCTGTGGCCCGACCTGGTGCAGGATTATAAGAGGGCGAGCTTGCCCGAACAAGGGCTGTAAGTCCTTTGTCCAACCAATCTCGCAGCCTAGGGCTTTCGGACCATTGCGTGATGGCTGAGAGAGCCAATTTCCTCCCGGCGCTTGACGGCGGTCTACGGATCGTATTATTGATGGAGCTGGGTTTCATAGTACGGCGGTGTCTCCTGTCCCGAGAATACTCGACGACGGGCAGAACACCGACTTCGACAGTCAAAGGCCGTAGGGTGACCGGCAATTCTCAAGAATGGCTGGTCGTAGTACAAGCCAACTGGGATTGCCTCGACTAGTCATCGGGGATGCCGGTTGGCTTTTGTGTTTTCTAGCAGGATGCTGAAACAGTCCGCCAGCAGCGTTCTCGCATCCTGATAGGGATCATGCGGTGAACGTCAAGAGGTGCCGGTGTCTGCTGTCATGCTAGTTCCTCTGCTCCCGCTCCTTGCGGCGCTCATTGTGCTGGTGGGCGACGAGGGCTCGCGGCATCAACGCGCCAAAATCGCGGCCTATCCGATCGGCGCGGCCTTTCTCGGCGCCATCGTGACCCTCTGGTATGTGGCGACACAAGGGCCCATCACCATTCGTTTCTATGACCCCGCTTCTCTCGCGATGCTGGCCTTTCCCATGGGGTTCTATATCGACCGCCTGAGCGCGGTCATGATGGTGTTGATCTCCGGCGTCGGTACCGTCATCTACATTTATTCGATCGGCCATATGTATCAGGATCTCCACGATCGCCGGTTTCTGGCGCTCATCGGCTTTACGGTTTCTGCGCTGCTCTGCATGGTCTCCAGCGTCAACCTCATGATGCTGTTCCTGCTCTGGCAAGTCATCAGTTGTTTGCTCTATCTGCTCGCCCACAATCACGCCCATGAGGCGACGCGCGAAGGAGCCGTCAGAACCTTTACCCTCTTGCGGGTCGGCGATGTGGCCTTTCTGTCCGGCATTGTTCTCGCCTATCAGCTCTACGGCACGTTGGAGTTCCAAGCGCTCTTCGCCAAGGCCGCCGAATCGCCAGTCATACTTTCGCCTTGGCCAGGCATCGAGATCAGCGGGACGACGGTGATCACACTGCTCCTGTTCATCGGAGCCATGAGTAAGTCGGCGCAGTTTCCCCTGTTTATTTGGCTCCCCGGCTATCTCTATGCGCCAACACCCGCGACGGCGCTGCTTCATGCGGGGATCATCAATGCCGGCGGGTTTCTCATCAATCGCTTGGCCCCGCTTTTTGGTTTGAGCTCGACCACGCTGCATGTGGCGCTTGTGGTCGGGACGCTCACGGCGATCCTCGGCGCGACCATGATGCTGGTCCAGAACGACATCAAGAACACACTCGGCTTCTCGACGATCGGCCAGATGGGCTACATGATTATGGAGTGCGGATTGGGCGCGTTCTCGCTGGCCGTGTTTCATCTGATCGCCCACGGATTGTTCAAGGCTACGATGTTCCTGAATTCCGGCAATGTGATCCACAAGGCCCGCCAGGAACCGGCATTCCCCCATGCGGACCCTCATGCGGAAGCACAGGAGTTCTCGCGCCTGACCTGGTTCACGGGATTCACAACCACGCTGCTGATTCCGCTCC
>Ga0247727_10012057_pt1 | contig 14929 bp, 30 predicted proteins | sample WisWelCaveWW1625_FD_202498 | JGI IMG/M metagenome (GOLD analysis project Ga0247727, IMG submission 202498) | Biofilm microbial communities from Wishing Well Cave, Virginia, United States - WW16-25 | ecosystem: Environmental > Aquatic > Deep subsurface > Groundwater > Cave microbial mat | place... | reverse complement strand
GAATGCGGCAGGTTGCGTGGCTATGTCGCTTTCAAAGTGTTACATTGTTACATTTTGGAGGCGTGTTTGTCAATGCCATTGTCAATGCTTTTGCGCGTGTACCCGCGCCCTACCCGTTTTCCGATTCGTAACACTCGCGCGCGTACTCCGAACCGTTCGGCAAGTTGCGCCAATAGGCGCGGCGTAAGACCGTCGCCGCGATACTTGCGCCACGGGGCGATGTCAATTTCCAGCAGACTCGTAAGCATGTCTTGGGTGAACATCTGTCTGTGTTTTCCTATCGCATCGTGCATATGGAAAATCAGACGGTGAGAATATTCGATTTCTTCCGCTTCCTGTTCGGAATTCTTGTTTTCGTAGTGGCTGAAAGATGAAGCGGTCTTTTCGGTTGACATATCAATGGCTGCGCGTTGTAGCTCGCGGATTCGTTCGGGAGCAAGTACCGCGCACACCGCGAACAGCGGCCTCCAAATTTCTTCTTCGCGGTCAGTGAGGAATGCTAAAGTGAGTGAGGCGTACTGTTCTGCGATTTTCTCCATGTTTTCATTGGAGATTTCTTTTGATAGCTCCGCTATTTCCTCGCCTTCTGTTTTTGCGGAGTCGTACTGGAAACGGCGCGCGGGAGAGGCGCGGCGCATCTCGATTACGATGCTGCGATCCCGTAGGGTATCGTAAACATCTCCGATCAGGATGAACACTTTAGGGCAGTAGGTTGGCCACTGTTCTACTTCTCCGCCCATTCCTACGCGCGGGATTGTCTGTCCCTTGCGGTATCCAACGTTCAAGAAAGCGCGGATCATGCTTGCGGACTCAGAGGCTAACGTTTCTGCTTCGTCCCATAGGATCTAGGATCGTGGGTTGACGATCCTTGATTTCCCGGAACAGCGCCGCAGCAGTGGCCCCGGAGACGGACATGGGACGGCATGATAGAAAAGAGATTGCTTCCGAAAGCCGCGTTTTCCCGCTGCGCTTGACGCGCGAAGTGATTACCAGATACGGGAAGCTGTCCATTTGTTCGTGCAGGAAAGTTCCGATTGTCCACAGGGAAAGCACAAATGCTTTTTGCGCTTCAATAGCCGCGTATCCGCTGATGTAACGTTCAATGGTTTCCAAGTGGCTCATACGTTTTCTCCTGTGACGTAAATCCAAGTTTCTCCATCACTGAAAATGGAGATGCCGGCAATCCTATTCCCGCGCAAAACAACGGAGTCATTCTTTTCGTGAATGCAGAAAGTGTGGTGTTTGCGAGCGCAAACGTTGATAAATTTTCCTGATTTTCCGATGGTTTGACACTGCCAGCGGTTTGCTGAGTACCTTTTGATAATGATCTTCGCGCGTTTATTTTTCGTTGTCATGGTGTTGCCTCCTGAATATAGGATGCTAATAGGATGCTAATAGGTTGTCAATATAAATTTATGAGAAGGTGGGGGAAGGAAAGGCGAATGGATTACTTGCGGCGCGCGCGCGCGGGTTGGAAAAAATGGGAATGAGGTGGTAGATTAAAACGTGGTTATGTCGCGGTTTCCAATTTTTATTTTCGCGCCACGCAAGTTCGCGCATTGCAAGTCCGCGCCCCGCAAGTCCGCGCCCCGCAAGTCCGCGCCTCGCAAGTCCGCGCCTAGCAAGTCCGCGTTTCGCAAGTTCGCTTCCCGTAAATGAGCGCAATATAGGAATTTAACTTCTTTGAGTACTTTCCCTTGCTTGTTCTTGATCTGAATCATGTCCGTTGTCTCTTTCGGGTGTTACACCGTTACATTTTTCTTCGGCATGTCTTGACATGCTTTTCCATTCGATCCCATAATTCCATGTTCCGGCATCTCAATCGTTCTCCGCAGAACACGCAGCACGCACCTATATGCGCCCATGCCCATCCAGGAAGGGAAGGGGGCGGCGGAAGCGTTACATTGTTACACTTCGATTTCGTCGCGGGCAATGTTGAAACGTCCGAAGCCGCAGACAGGGCAGGAAACAGCGCCCTTTGCACGCGGGATTTCATGCTGGAAGATGATCCTTTGGCACGCTGGGAAGGCACACCTAAATACGAACGGATATCTTTTGCTCTTTGTTCTTCCGTTTCCTTTCGCGTTCGCCTCCTGTGTGTCATGGTCGGTTTCCATGTTTTCCTTTTTCAGAATGGCACAATGTCTCGCAGGATGTCCAGTACGGATTTTTTGCTCTTGCGGCGCGGCGGGTTTCCGCCCTCGCGGTACTTTGGGTGCTGGCTTGCCGGCAGCGGTTGAAGATTCGAGAGCCGGTTATCGTCGCGCACGCGGTTGCGATGGTGAACGTGGGTCGAGCGCGAGAGCTTCCGGCCCTGCTGTTGCTCGACAATCAGCCGGTGTTCGTATTTGTCACGGTTCTTTTTCGTTTTGACGCGGACGTATCCTTCTTTCGTCGTAGTCGTTCCGCCTTTCCATTTAGGATTGCGTGGGCCGAATTGTGCGCGCATAGGTTCTCCTTAGTGCTGCTTTTTTGCCGTACAGAATGTTCCATCGTCTTTTCCAGAACCGGGCGCATCCGTACTTTTCGATTGCAAGGGCGCGCAGTAAATTGAGTGCTTCCCGGCGCTTGTCGCTTCCGAGGATCGCCTGTAAAGCCACTTGTACAAAAAGTGAAAGTCCTCTGCTAAGAAGTATAATGACATGCCATCCTTTTTGTGTCTTGTCAAAACGAAACCATATTGCCCTAAGTTTAAGAATGTGCAAGCAAGAAAGCATGGGCCTCCATCGCGGTGCGCGTGCAAAGTCAAAGTCAAGATAGATTTTGCTAGGATTATAGTACTCCTCAATCTTTCCGAATCTTGAAAGTGATATTGCGTGCTGATTGAAGTAACCTCGCAAGGTGAAGGGATGTTCTGGCTTTTTCCAATGATTCTCCCGGGTCGTTACTACTTTTCCATTTGCGGCCTTCCTTAGTGCTGCGCCCGGAGTTGCGCCACTCTACCACGCGCACTATAGCATGGGGTTGTTGTTGTCCAGTGATTGCCCATTGGAGAATAGTTGATTGTAATTCTTTTTGAGTCCAGTCACGGCCATCTTTTCGGCGTTGCGTAGAGATGGAAAATTGAATATTTACTGGGTCTGGTAGTCTATTCTTCTCCATAGTCTGTTCCTCCGTTCCAATCGTCCCATTCGTTTATAAATTCGCTTTCTCCTTCTTCTATTTCTTCTTCTATTTCTTCTTCTATGTTTTCGCGCCGCGTTTCCCATCCTCTGCGCGCGGCTGCGGAGCGTCTAGCAAACTCAGCGCGTCGTGTTTTCCATCCTCTGCGCGCGGCTACGGAGCGTTTAGCAAACTCAGCGCGTCGTGTTTTCCATCCTCTGCGCGCGGCTTGGGATCGGGACTTTTTACTCATAGGGTAACGATCCCTTTTTCCCAAGTGTGGTCTGAAAATACTTGGACGTATTCTAGATCGTCAAGGCCAGCTACGATCTCCACAATTTCCTCATCGAATCGCGCCTCTAACTGGTCAAGGTAGCGTGGCTCACTCTGCCGGAAAAGCACCCATGCTTTTGTGTTAGAAGTTAGCCGCCGTGAAATAGCTGGTAAGTTGCGAGTGAGATAGATAAAAGTCACGCCTTGACTGCGGCTGTAGTTGTGCAAGCATCGCACACCGGGGTTGTCCCAATTTGCATTGGAGTAAATGTCTGCTTCCTCAAGAATGAAAGTTACGTTTCCAATATGATAGGCCAGCTTTCCTAGAAACTCCACCCATACCTGGTCGCGGTCTGCTGGCAGGAGAAAGCGAAACCGTACTTCCGCGTCGCTTCTGTTTGCAATCGAGACTGCTGCAAGCGCATCTTCTAGATCGTCACTCTTGTTTTCTTCTGCCACCCATAGCGGAAGCCAGTTGTGCTCACCGCGCACGTCAATCAGGATCAGCCGGGATTCATCCTTTAGGTGTTGGCGCACCCATGAGGTTTTCCCGCTTCCGGTGATCCCGGCAATTCCGATAGTAAGTCCGTCGCGCATATTAGAACGGTATGTCTGCGTTGTCTGCTTCCGTGCTTGGTGTTTTCTTCCAGTCGAGCGTTGATTTTACAGCGGCCAATCCTCCTTTTTGCTCTGCGATCTTGTGGGCTATGTCGAACACCTGCTCTGCGATTGCGGCGGTGATATCGCTGGCTGTGGCCGGCAGTCGGATCGTGATTACAGGGATTTCATATTCTACTCTTTGTCCGCGCGCGTTCTCAGTTTGGATGTTCAGGTTGATCTGCTTGGTCTTCATGCTCTTGCGCTTGATCTTCGGACGCAATTTCTGCATAGATTGTGCCTCCGATCCGGGTGTTGACTGCTACCACCATTGCAAGGGCTGTCCACTTTTCGGAAAAATCAATCCCCCATGCCAGAGCGAAATTGGCGTAGGTTTCCGCAAGGGTGTCGATTCGCGTCGCTTCCTTGCCCTTTTGCATTGGCCGAGAAAGATAGAGCGCCCATCGGTGGTCGTTCGTGGTGAAGCCTATGGCCTCAAATGGGACGGGCGCTACAGCGGCGCATAGTGCAAGCATGGTTTCCTTTCGGGCTTGCATCTGGCGGTGCTGTTCCAGAATTTCAACGCGCTTGCGTTGTGTGCTGGCGGAGTCACCGCGCGGGGCTTTTACTCCCATAGCCTTTGCTGCTTCGTCTGCGGCGCGGGCTTGTTCGCGCAGTTCTTCCTCGTTGGCTGCGCCGGTGGCCGGGCCGGATGGGATGCTCTCTGTTTCGTCCGGGCGTACTTTTCGCGGGCGCCCCATTTACTCACTCTCTTTCTTTTTGCCCTTGAACAGTTCTCCAATGCTGCGCTTGGGCGGTTCCTTTTTCTTTGTTTCGGATGCGGGTCGCTCAAAACCGAAGGATTCGAGTACACTTCCCATTTCTGCGCGGACTACTTCGCGGATTTTAACTTCATCCGGGTCGCGGAGTTCTTTCCCGCATTCCGGGCAATGCAGGGATTCGATCTTCGCATGGTCTGTCTTGCAGATTTTCTCCGTCATATAGAGTGTCCTCCACACTAGAATATAACACCGGATGAAAAAGGCAAGCAGCATCCGGTCGAGCCGTGCTCTGCGCGCTACATAGAGTAGCAGTCTTTTTAGCAGCATGGGTCAGACCGTGATGTCCACGTATCCCTTTGGGTATTTCGGGTCTTCTACCGGGATCAAATGCACGGTTTTCCCTGTCCATTTCCTTTCGTCGGGGCCAAGTTCGCGGTACAGCGTATTATAAGCTGAACCGCGAGACTTCATGCCGATGCTGAATTGTTCATCCGCAATCTGGACGATCAACACAACATCGGAGAATTGCTCCGCCTTTGTTGCTTCGCGGGCCATGACGATTGTAGCTTTCGTCTTCTTGTCCAACTGTGAAGCCCGCAAGAATGGTGCTTCCGGTTTCGGTAAAGGCATTGGTCGGTGTCTCCTTTCTCGCCTTGCGGCGGGTTTGGTGCAAGCGTTACACTGTTACAAAGGCGTTGCTTTCGTGTAGCTGATATATGGATTCAACCTACTCAGAAAATCAAGATCAATCTTCTCGACAGATGGATGTTTCCAGCCGCGCATAATGGCGTGGGCCATTACAAGGGTTCGGAATTGCCGTACTCGCCGGATGCCCTGTTCGTTTAACTGCTTAGCGATATGATTGGCAAAGTGCAAGACTTCAGGTCGGAGCTTTTCAGGGAAGGAAACTTTGAGCTTGGCTGCCGGGATTTTCAGCACCCGTTTCGGGATGTTCTTACTTTCTGTGCCGGCGAGGATCGCGGTCTTGATTTTCAGGATCAACGGCTCTGGGTATTCGTAAGCAAAGGGAATGAGGCGCGTAGAAAATCCTGTGCGGTTCCACCATGCCCGCCCATCTCCTGCCATTTTCAGAGTGAGACAGGCAATCAGGCCGCGCTTGCCGTTTTCGAAGCGTTCGATTCCAGCGGGCGATGCAATAGCCATAATGCCTTCTTCAGTCATTGCGTTTAGCATCGCAAGAGTGAAGTGGTTTACAGTGGGCCGGTGTGATTGCACGGCTACAAGGTCGTTCAAGATGATATGAGAAATTTGAGGTTGCATGGTGCAGAGGTGTTGAATGCCCTTCCCAGTTACATCAGTTAAAGGGAAAGCAGACTCGCACGGTTCTTCCAAAACTACGGATGTCTTACCGCTTTCCGGCGCGGCCAGCAAAAGAAGGGAGAGCGGATCGCATCCAAACACCCGCCCGGAGATTAGAACGGTGCGTACTAATTCGGTAAGCAATTCCATTCCGATTAGCATAGAGTGATCCATGCTTTCGAAAGAGTGAGACAGTGGGTGTACATATTCTGCTCGGATATGCGATACCAAGAGACACCCTTATTTTTAAGGAATAGTAGCACGCTGGTATCGTATATACGGCCCTTTGTGCTCGATTGTTTCTGACTATTCATACCAGTGAGTATCGGTTTCTTTTCTTTCGTTGTCAAGTGTTTTTTTCTTGACACCGGGGGCGTGTGCCCTCAATGTAACAGTGTAGGAGATCGAAGATGGCAACTCCAACGGCCAATCTAAGAGACGCGGTAACGATGATCATACCAGCTTTTTTAGCTGGTATAATCGTTCTTTACCTTGTGCCGATTGTTAGAAAGCAGTTGGAGGGCGTGGAATTCGCGCGGAAAGCGTTGTCATATCGTCCTGTTCAAATTCTGTTAGTCGGTTTCATAACTCTGATCGGCATTGCTGGTGGAACATACGTGGTGCGAAAAGTTGTTTAGTTCTTTAAGTTTCGTTCGGCGGAGAGAGAGGTAGCATTGAATATCCGGGCTGCTGTAGCGATGGCCGTGCCCGCGCTGGTCGTGGGTCTTGTCATCATCTACTTTGTGCCGTTCGTTCGTGAACGCATAGCGGGGGTTAATGCGCCTTTCATTCAGCAGGCCATGTCCTACCGCTTCGTGCAAATTCTGCTGGTCGGGGCTATTGCTCTGGTCGGCTTTACCGGCGCTACGTTTCTCGCGCGCCGTTTGGGGGTGTGAGCGATGCCTACACAAAATCAAGTCCTTGTAGTGAAGCATCGCGGCCTGAACGTCGAGCGTCGGGCGTTCGCAACTGGCGCGGGAAACGATCCCAACACGAATTTCATCTTTGATGTTGTTCGTGGGATGAATGTCGGCTACCATTTCCTGAATCTGCGTGGGTCGTTGGTAATCTCTGTGGGTGCGGCGAATGGCACATCGCTAGGGCCGAATCCCGGCAACCTGTTACAGCGCGTGCAAGTCGAATGCAATCCGGGCGGGTTCGTCAAGAGCTTGCTCCCGCGCTCCATTATCAGCCGTTCAGTTTTTGACCGTGGCTGGCTGCGGGCTGACACCGCGCTGACCGGTGCGGCGGGCACGTTCACTCTCCTTCAACCGTACTGGCTGCGCTACGCGCTCCCGCGCGCTCCCGTGCCTTACGAAACAGCCTTGCAAACGGATCGGTTCAAGTCCGTACAGATTCGCGCACTGGGCGGCGGGCGCACAACGCAATTCACCGGGAATGATCGCACATGGGACTTCACCGGTGTCACGCTCGATCTTTCCGAACAGCGCGAACAGATGGGCGGGGATACCGCACTACTTTACGAAGAAGATATCGTGATCACGATTCCAGCGGCAAATCCGGCGCAACTCTTTACCGGATTTTCTACTGGGTCGCGGTATCACGATATCCTGTTCGTCGCGGAAACCACAAACCAAGCGTTGGCCGACACCATCATCAACCGGATCACCGTCCAGAGCGGCGCTCTGCAATTCTTTGACGGCCTAGAAGATGAAATCAAGGTCAATCAACAGGATTGGTTTAGCGATGCCGCTGTTGCTGCGTTGGGCCTATACTTCGCTCCGATGAATCCCGATCTGCTGCTGCGGGGCGCGGTGGACACCATCCCAACGAATCAACTCTCTGCGCGGTTAGACGTTGCCGCGCCTGGTGCTGGCGCTGACCGCATCATCGCGGCCACGCGCCGCGTGCTGCTGCCCGAAGATATCGGCAGCTAACAAGATTCTCCCTCTTGGGAGAATTGTCCGTAGAAACGTGGGGCGCGCATACGTTAATACAACGCGCAAAAATTCAATGCGAAGATTTTTAGATTCGCGTATAGGGATCGAGGGGCTTCCGCCTGTGGTGGTGATTCCATACGAAGAGCCGGTAATTGTTCGTCCGCAAGCCACGGGGCGGCCTACCTTCTACCCTTCGGCTTTGGAAACACAGAATACTTTGGGAAGTCCAATGCCCGTTGCCGTGGGCCTTGCGCCGCAAGTCCCAGCTCCTGCTCGGAATGGGGATGTGCCCGAAGTTACTCCCGCAAGGTTTGTTGGCGCTGCGGCGCTCTCGCTCGGAATTCTGATCGCTTCCGGTTTCCTTATTCGCTCGGTGGTGAAATGAGAATTGTTTTCAATCCCGTGACCGGAGACATCGGGCCGGGTCGTTACCTGCTGACTTTTTATGCTCCGGTAGTGCCAGCATCCGCTCTACGCGCCATTTCCGATTATGTGAACGTCGAGGCAGAATTGATCAACCGCTTCCCGTTGGAAATGACACATTGGAAGATCAACGGGACAACGGTGAAACCTTCCGAGAGTCTTTTTCTTGTGGATGCAACCGTAACCGGAACACCGCTTTTTTTTCTGGCGAATCCTATCGTGCAAGTGATTTTCATTCTGACTGCTGGCGCTGTGCTGCTGACGTTTGTCAAGGCCGTGCTCATTGATGTCGGAGACACGATCAAAGACATCGGCGGCGGAATAAGTGGCGGGGTCAAAGACATCGGCGGCGGGATTAAAGACATCGGCGCGGGGCTAGGCGAGGGTTTCCGCTTCGGTTTGCCGCTGGCTGCATTCGGCGCGGCGTTTATCGGCGTCACTTACGCCATTCGGAAAATGAGATGAGAGTTTACGTTCTTGGAAACCGTCGCGGGAGAGTCGAGCACTACGGCTCTTTTATCGCGGGGCAAACTGCTGCGGGAACACAAGCAGTCGGGCATCCACAATCAGCGCGGAGGTATCCGCCTGTTCCATTTGAGCCGCGTTGTTTTCCTGGGATTATTTGCGGGCTTGTGAAACCGTCTTCGCCAAAGAAACCGGGACAAGTTCCGCGAAAGAAACCGGGACAAGATAACCGATAGGGGGATAATATGAACGGTTTTGATCTACCGCCAGTTACGCGCGATGTCCCAAACATTCCTTCAGTCTATGGGGGATCGGTTCACCGTCCGCCGACAACGATCATTCGTGAATCGAACGCAGACGATCAAAGGGCATCATGGGCGGATGTGGTTGCAACCGCTATTCAGACCGCTGGCGCGGTTTTCGTGGCACGTGACCGCCCGGAGTTTTACCGTCCGCCTACAGCCGGGAATACGTGGGGCGCGTCCGCTTCCTTGCCGCGTAGCCCATCTCAGCCAATGAATCCCACGGGCCGGGATAATACCCTGCTCTATGTCGGCGTGGGCCTTGCGGCTACCGCACTTATTACTGCGCTGGTTCTGCGCGCGTGATACCGTTCATTTTGCTTGCGCTTTCTGCCGTGCTGGTGTTGGTAGCTGTGCGGCGGCGGAGATCACAAGATGATTTTTCCGGGGCAAGGGCAGAAGGGGCAGGGATGAACATCGGAAACCTACAGCCTGATGAGCTTCCGCCGAGCTCGCGGGATGTATCCGATGTTCCGTCCCTGTCCGATATTCCGCCGGAATCTTCGCGCTGGAATTGGCGCGGGCCTTATGACCGTCTGATTTTCTTGGCTTCGGGCAGACAACGCACGCTTTCCGCATTGCTCAAAGCCATTGCGGAACATGAGAGCGGACAGAATCCCCTGCGAGTCAATCCTGAACGGGCGGGCATCTCAGAGAGCTACGTTTTAGGATTGATCCGGGCTGGCGGAGAGCTTCCCGATAGGTTGAATCCTTCTATCGGTTTTTTGCAGATTCGATTTTCCACGGCAAGGAATTTGGAGCCGGGGGTTACTGCCCACGATTTGCTGGATGTTGGAATGAATTTGCGCGTTGGATTCAAGCTCATGGATCAACTACAACGCGCGGGAATTCGTCTCGAAACGATTGATGCGTGGAACGTCGGGCAAGACTTGGAGCCGCGAAACTTACCGTACCGGGATAACATCGTCCGGTTATTCAATGGATTCGTCGAGGATTTTCCGCCCGATGGGGCGAACGTGGTATAATCTGGATTGGGAGGTGATCGCATGTGGTCGGAAACTTACAAGAAACACAACGCGGATAATGCCAGCGAGGAAAGCGGCTGCCAGTGTGCGGCCTGCAAAAAGGAACGGGCATCCAAGAAAGCGCCGCCTCCGCCGCTTCCGCCGCCCGCGCCAAAAGAGTAACAGTGTAACGGATCGAGGACACCATGAGCCGCGCCGAAGATAAACGACTGGAAATTTACCGGAAGCACAATGTTACCCGCGTTGTGGGTCGGCAGACTGACGGCACGATTGCCGGAGGTCGAGAGGGCGAAGAAATGGCTCATGGGTCGGGCATGACTGGGAAGGCTCCTGTGCCTTGCGAGGATCGCTGCAAGTGCGAGGACTGCCGGAGAGTGGGCCGGAGCTATAGCCGCACGGTGGCTGCGGAAGGTGGTGAGCGGTGAGCGCAGTAATCACAGGCAGTCAAATCAATCTGGAAATTCCTGTTACGGCTGCCGGGGTTCAGCTTCCGGGCTTGCGCATTTGGGATCACAAGGTCGAGATTGCTCCCGATCCGTCGAACGCTCTAGCGGTGCGTTTTTCAATCGGGTACGGGGCGCGCGACGTAGACGGCCAGCGGCGCACGCTGAATCCAACAAGCAATCCCGTGCAAGTGTATATTCCTTCGGGCGTGCTCTCCGAAGTAATAGTATTCGGCACTCCGCCTGATCGCATCCTGATTTCTTCTCCGAGCACTCCAGCGCATGAAGTGAAAATGGCGCGGCGAGATCACCGCTTGAATTCATTGTTTGGCGGCGGTGGTGGCGGGGGCGGAAATGGAAACGGCGGCGGAAAAGGCGGGAACGGAAACGGCTCGCCGCCGCTTGCGGAATAGGCTGATGCGAACAATCCTAGAGGCGATGCTTTTTGCTGGCGCTGCGATTTTCGCGGCGTGGGTTTTGTCACAGACGGAAACCGGACGTGATCTATTCTTCACGGTCAAGGGTTCCGCAAAGGTAGAAAAGTAGATGCGCGAGTCCTCTCTGCTGTTCGCCGGGCTTCTGTCCGGGGTTGTCTTGTGGGTGATCTTCGCGCAATGGCGCGGAGTGTCAATCAAGATTCTCCCTGACCGTGGGCCTTATCCTTCCGTACAAGGCGAAGCGCATCCATCCGGAGAAAAAGGCGGCGTCCAGTGATCACGGTTATTCCTGAGATCACGCTTGGAAACCTGCTGACCATCGCGGCCATTGTACTTAGCATTGTGGGTTGGTACTTTGAGGTACGCTACCGGCTCAAGGCGCTGGAAGAATGGCGTGAAGCGGTGCAAAACGAGTACACGGTTTTCCGGGAAGCGCGCGATGCGATGCGCGATCTGCGGATGCTGCTAGAGAATTTTCCGCCCCACAAGCACAGCGGAGTGGAAATCATTTATCCCGGAGGTGGAGAATGAAACGGCTGATTATTTTTCTGGCGGCGATGGTGCTTTTTTCGGCGAGGGCCGAAGGGCAGACGCTTGATGCCTCGCAGTTTGCTGGCAACACACTACAAGCAAAAGTGGAAGCGGCGCAAACTCAGTGTCAAACTGGAGTGCGGTGCGTGATCTTGATCCCTCCGCATCTTAGCGTTTTCACGCGCGGAACCTTGCCCGTGCCTGATGTTCTTCAAATGTTCGCCGATTTTTCATTCACGCCAGGGATAACATACTTTACGAATGCTGCTCCACCTTCCACTGGCGGAGTGGGACTCCAATCCGGGAATGTCCTTACTTCTCCATTCCTGCGAATCACGGGCGGAGCCACTACACCCGTCACAGTTGGAGCGATTATATCAAGGACAATAAGCACGGGGTCTATCGCGGGGGTTACAAGGGCGGATGTTGTTCTAACGTGGTCGGGTGCCGGTTTTGCAGATGCGAATTACACGGTAACCTGTACGGTGTTAGAGACCTCTGCTCTTGGATTAGGCCAGCGCGTCGAGCGCATCCGTGCACGGACGGCGACGACGATCACCGTCCAAGTTATGAACGACAATGCTGGCGCCCTGACCGGAACAGTGCATTGCATTGCGATTCACGATTGATCCTGTGTGGAAAGCTATCCTACTGGCGGTCTGGAATTCCATCGCGGAGATGTTCTCGGCGCGCGGCGTGGTCGAGGACGTTTCCCGGTCAAATTTCAAAATCGCGGCGCATCTGGAAGAAACTAACAGCCTGCTGAAAGTCCTAATTTCCGAAGTCCAGAAGAGTAACAATGTAACGCTTCGCCTGCATAGCGGGTGGGGAATGCCCTGTCCGGGATGCGGAGTACAGATCGGCTTCGGCGTCCCTAAGTGTCCCTTCTGTTCTTCTGAAATTCCGAAAGAAACGCTATGAGTCCTGTGGGCCTTACGACACTAACCGGGCTGCGCTCTGCGCGCGTGGTGGATGTAGTCAACGCACCATTCCGGTTCAATACTGCCGGGGTATCACGCATCGCGGAGCCAATGTCGTCGGTTGGCGTGGGAATTTATTTCCAGATTTTTGCGAATGCGGCGAATACTTGGCGGCTAGAGGCGGGCGACGATCTGCAACGGCAACCGATCTTCCCGGCTGCGGGGTTTGCCTTTTCGTTTGGAGCGGCGCAAGGCTATGACCGTTGGGCGCAGTACACGCGCGACGAATCCGGGAACACGATCATCGTGCCTGTGTTTATTCTGCTACAGGGACAAGCATTGTATCTGGTACGCGGCGGAGTGGGTGAAGTGGTAGGCGCCGCTGAAATTCTGAGCTTGGAGCCGCGCTAATGCCATTTTCCGGAGGCGGCGGAGGCGGCGGAGCCACTACATTTATCGCTCTGACGGATGTACCTGCAACCTACGTTGGGGCCGCTACTCAATTTGTCCGCGTTAACGCCGGTGAAACTGGTTTGGAATTCATAGCCGGATCAGTTGCCGCACATAACATCCTTTCTGCTACTCATACTGACACGCTGGCCGCTGCTGTGGTGCGCGGCGACATCCTGCGCGGAAACGTCACTCCGGCATGGGAACGGTTTGCGATTGCCGCCGCCGCGCAATATCTTCGCAGCAACGGAACAGATCCACTGTGGTCTGTATTGTTGGCCGCTGACTTGTCCGGTGTGGTAGGCCTGGCGAACGCCGGGCTTGCTGTTTCTATGGTGGGCCTTGCGCGCGGCGACGTGCTGCGCGGGAATGCCGGGGCCACGGCGTTCGAGCGGCTGGCGCTGGCCGCTGCTGCTCAATACTTGCGGTCAAACGGAACCGATCCGGTATGGTCGGCTTTGCTGGCCGCTGACATTTCTGGAGCGGTAGCCATTGCAAACGGCGGAACGGCAGGAACAACGGCGGTACTCGCGCGGTCAAATCTTGGAATTGTCATGCCGTTGTCTTATACGGCTGAAAACCTCGCAACGATTGCGGACAGCACAACCTATTTTGCATGTCAAGTAGGGCCGCCCGGTACAACCGATAGCTTTTTATTGCAAGCAATTTGTCCGATAGCCGGAACAGTCACCGGGTTCTGGTTCATGGCGAATTTGGGAACAGCCGGAACAGCGGGATTTACCACCACGATCAGCCTACGAGTGAATGGAGCCGATCCCGCAGGTGCGCCTACTGTAACGCAGGATTGGAGCGTGACAAACGTCGGGCCTACTTCAGATTTAGTGAATACAGCGGTGCTGGCCGAAGGAGATCGAATTGGAATTAAGATCGTAACTCCCGCATGGGCTCCAACGAATCCGGCTAACGGACGTTTCCGGTGGGGGATTAAAATTCTGTCCAACGTGTAACAATGTAACGCTTTGAGCGAGAGGGAGGGGTACTCCATGCCTCAATCTATTTTCAGAGATGAAGAATATGACTTTGGCGGCAGCGGCGGAAGGTTCACCGGGTCGAGCGGCGGCGGAAGCGGCGGCGGCGTACTCATTTTCCCGACAAGGCATTTCGATACTTTGAATTCATCGCAAGGGGCCTTCCTGCAATCCGCGCTGGACACCATGCGCCGTGATCCTGATCGCATTTCCATGCTCGGCACGGTGAAGAACGGGAACGGCCGCGCGGCCAGTCCCATGAAGCGCGAGAGCTTGACAGAGATGCCCAGCGAGAGTATCATCCGGGTAGTGGCAATCGGCGGCTTCGCAGTCTTGGCCGCAATTCTAGTGATGGTGGTGCTAAAATGAGCAACGGAAAAAGCGGGTACTCTGACTGGCTGGTAAGTTTTGGAATCAACGTCGTCCTCTCTGTCTTGCGGGAAGTGATCAAGAATCCACAGCGCAAGGAAGAATTGGAAAGGGCCATGCGCAAGGTGTGGACACAAATCGGGCTGGTGTACGGATTCGAATCCTAAGCCGAATAAATTTCCCCTTGCTGGGAAACGCTCTCCGGTTGTTTGTCCCTTCAACCTGAATGACAAAGGCAACCGGAGAGCAAAAGGAAAACGTAATGGCGCTCCCTATCCAAAATCCGAAAATCTCCAAACTGATTATCACCGTCACCGGACGGCACGGCTTGAAACCGATTCCGTACACGGTAACGCTGCGCAACGAAGATTCATCTGAGCTATTCACAATGGCCATCGGAGTTTCTGACGTGCAATTCCTTGATCTGAGACTGAGGACGCGGTGAAAGCAAAGCGCAACACTCCCGGACGAATGCTTCTGGCGAAGTTCCTGCGCGAGAGAAAAAGGCAGTTACTTTCTCCCTACATGCGTGACTTCTTCCGGTTAGATTATCCTGAATTCCGCAAGAGACAACTAGCACTCTCCCGTAAACTTAAACTGAGTTTGCGCCACTTCCATTAAAGACAACTAGCACTCTCC
>Ga0247727_10012056_pt1 | contig 14930 bp, 14 predicted proteins | sample WisWelCaveWW1625_FD_202498 | JGI IMG/M metagenome (GOLD analysis project Ga0247727, IMG submission 202498) | Biofilm microbial communities from Wishing Well Cave, Virginia, United States - WW16-25 | ecosystem: Environmental > Aquatic > Deep subsurface > Groundwater > Cave microbial mat | place... | reverse complement strand
ATCAAGACACCGGAGCAGCTCACCGAGCACGCTCCTGGCGAGCTGGGACTCCTGCTGGGTCTCGACCGCGTACCGGAGGTCAAGACGCTGCGCCGCAAACTGCGAGAGATGGGCGAGCAGGATAAGGTACCAGGGAAATCTCTGGGAGCCAAGCGGTGGCCTGCCGGTGGGGGAGTGATGAATGCGAAGATCCTGACCGTTGCTGCCCTTGCTCTCGGGGTTTGCGCCGAATCGGTCGGTGCGCCAGAGGACTCGCTTGACCGACACCTCGCCAGGATCAGCCCGAAGGCAACGGATTGCGGGTGCGGTACGCGGGTAGAGCGGTGCAGCCGGCCGACCCTGGTACCCCACGGAAGCGGCTTGAAGTTGGTGTGCAAGAACGAGTACTTCTTCTGACAAGACCATCAGCCGTAGAAGGTGGACCGATGCACGACAACGAGACGGAGAAACCGGCTGTCAAGAGGCCGAAGGGCGTCTATATCGGCTTCGGGATGGGGGCGGGAATCGCGATCGGAGTCGGTCTCGGCGCCGCCATGGACAACATGGGAGTCGGGATCGCCATAGGCATCGCCATGGGTGCGGCGATCGGGTTCGCGATGCAACGAGCCAGGACGCAGAAAGGGGCATCCGGGCCCGAGTAAGGGTCCGCGATGGCCCTCTGCGAAGCCAGCCGACGAAGGCTGGCCCGACGTTCAAGGTCAGTTCGACATTGGGGTACAATGGATTCATGAGTATCGAAGAGATCGAGGCGGAAGCGCTGAAGCTCGGACCCAAGGCACGAGCTCGCCTTGCGGGCAAACTGCTGGAGAGTCTCGAGGAGCTGTCGGAGGCCGAGAATCAGCAAGTGTGGGCCGAGGAGGCGCGGCGCCGAGACCAAGAGCTCGACGAGGATCCGTCGGCCGAGATAGCGGGCGACAGGGTGTTCCGGGAATCTCGAGCCAAGCTCAAGTGAATGGGCAAGTTCAGCTTTCACCGGCTCGCGCGGCGTGAGCTGGACGAGGCCGCGCAGTACTACGAGGCTGAGAGTTCGGGCCTCGGGTCGAAGTACCTCGATGCCGTTGAGGATTGCGTGCGTGGTGTCGTGGAGTTCCCGGCAGCCGGTGCGGTGGTCCGCGACCAAGTCCGGCGCAAGCTCGTCCAGGGGTTTCCGTACGCAGTCTTGTACCGGGAGATCCCCGGTCGGGTCCGGATCCTCGCCATCATGAACCTCAAGCGCCGTCCGATGTACTGGGCTGGTCGTGAGTAGCGGCAGGGCGCAGAAAAGAGCATCCGGGCCCGAGTAAGGGTCCGCGATGGCCCTCCGCATCGTCTCCTGCCCGGAAGACGCGCCGCCCTTCGAGGTCGATGCCGTCGCCGCCGAGGAGGACACCTGGCTGGTGCTGAGCGCCGACCCGGTCGCGACGGAGCCCGAGGAGGGGCTCGAGGAGATCCTGGCCGCAGCGCGGCAGGCTCAGCCCGAGCCTCCCGGCAGCGTGGTGGTCCTCGAAGGACGCCCGCTGCGGCTGCTGGCGGTGGTTCACGACCTGTCGCGCGAGCCCACCTGGCGGGAGGAGTGGGTCGCGAGCGCGCTGGCCGCGATCCTGGCGGAGTGCGAGGCGCGCGGGATCCGGTCGCTGGCGCTGCCGCCGCTCGGGGCGCGCCACGGATCCCTCGCTCCGCCGCGATTCGAGGAATTGCTGGCCGAGGCGCTTCGCGCCGCGCCGCCGCTCCGCCTCGAGCGGTTGTGGCTCGTCGTCCCGCCCGGACCTCAGGGCCCGAAGCCGCCGGACACCTCCCGCACGGCCTCGAGATAGCCCGGACCGGCCCGCAGGTGGGCCGTGACGCTCGTCGGCAGGCAGCGCGAGATGGAGACGGGGAGCAGGCCGTGGGTCGCGCCCAGCGCCCAGAGGTTGGGGACGCGGCGGTAGAGCCAGCACGAGAGGATTCCAGCGCCCAAGGTCACGGCCGTCAGGAACGGGTTCGGGAGGTGGAAGAGCGCGAAGAGCCCGGCCGCGGCCAGGATCGGCGGCCAGGCGCCCGGCAGCAGCTCCTGCAGCCGGCGGTAGAAGAAGCACAGCAGGCCGTACTGCTGCATCGTGCCCCAGGCGATGCGCCACAGGATTCCGGGAACGACGTACGAGGGCTGGGGCACCCGGATGGTGTCGAGCACCAGGCCCACGAGGGGCGGGATCAGAATCAGCGGGCCGACGAAGGCCAGCGCCCGTCGCGTCGCCGCGCCGAGGTTGTCGACCCGCAGGCCGATCTCCCTCGCGGTCTCGCCCCGGCGCAGGTGGCTCGCGACGCCGATGGCGAAGTACAGCAGGACGCAGACGTAGAAGTCACCCGCGAAACCGTCCTCCCACAGCCAGATGTAGGAGAGCAGCAGCGCGGTCATCGCCGCGATCTCGATCGTCGCCGCCGCCGGACGCGCCGGCTTCATGGAGGCAGTATGCCTCCCCGGGCTCAGGGCGTCGAGTCGTCGATCGCAGCACCCCGTTGTCAACGACCAGCGGAAGTGATATACGGGTCGGCGACAGTGCGAAGCGCCCGGGTTACGGGAAAGGGGTGCGAGTCCCCTGCCGCCCGGCGACTGTGAGTGGTGACGGAGACCGCACGCCCCGGCGCGTCGCGCCGGAGCAGCCACTGGGACCGTGGGGCCCTGGGAAGGCGCGGCCCTCCGGTGGACCCACGAGCCAGGAGACCGCCCTGGGCGCGACGGGCAGAACCTACCAGGGGCAGGTTCCGCCGCCACGTGCGTGGGAAGACGCCCCGAGCGGCGTGCCGCCTCGCGCGGACCGTCGCGGCGGGGTTTTCTCTTTCCGGTGTCCGCAACGGTGGGCGGGGAGACGGCCCGTGGGTTCCGTCCCCGACGCCGTGGCGTGCGCCCCTGGGGGACGGAACACGCGGGCTCGATCTCCTGCGCCCGCGCAGGGGGATCGAGAATGCGCTTCCGGGCGTCGCTTGCGCTCGCCATCGTCCTGACCCCGCCGGCCCTGGCGGCCGAGGGTCGTGCCGTCTTCTTCGGCTCCGATCCGTTCTCCGACCCCACCGTCGTCCTCGACGGCCAGGCCGCGCAGCGGCTGGCATGGAGAGCGGACCCGCCGGCCTTCGGCGGCGACCGGCCGGGATCACTCCGGGTGCTCTACGATTCCCGCCTCCCGGCGGGGCGCATCGGCTTCGCGCTCGGCCGCCCCCTCACGGAGGACGACGCGTTCGTCGCGGCGGCTGTGTTCGTCATCTCCTCCGAGGGCTTCGAGGCAGATCCCTTCGGCTTCTTCCAGATCTCGTGGGGGCTGTGGAATTCCGGGGCCACGGGGCTCGAGCGCACCGGGAGCTTCGAGAGCTTCGCCGGTGACACCTTCGAGCTGCTGGAGGCGGGCTACTTCCCCAACGTCTCCCCGTTCTTCGGCGGACCCTTCCTGTCGCCGGCGGCCTTCGGCGCGGCCCAGGAGGAGCATCCGCTCTTCGACCTCTTCGGCTCGTTCGTCAACTTCACCTTCGGGTCGGCGGAGGCCGCTCTGCCCCTCGACCGCCCGCTGCTCGCGATCCTGGAGCACCGTCCAGCGGAGGGCACCCTCGCGCTCGCGGTGCACGAGATCACGGGGCCGCACTCGGTCTCCGCGGTGCCCGGCGCGGCCGCCGTGGCGCCCCTCGCGGGCCTCGGCCTCCGCCGCTACGAGGTGGACACCATCGGGCTGACCCTGTGGCACGACGGCTTCGGCGGCGATCCCCCCTCGCTACGCGCCGAGGTGGTCTTCCACGCCCTGGTTGCCCTGACCGGGGATCGCGCCACGCCCGAGGAGGTGCTCCGTGCGCTGGGCGCGCGCTAGCGCCGGACTGGCCGTCACGTGGGCGGTCTCGGCCGCTGGGGCCATGACCCGCGCCGCCGAGGTCTCGCAGCCCCTCGACTGCTTCCCGGACGCGGTCGTCACCTGGCAGGCCGCGCAGCCTTCCCCGGAGACCCGCTTCGGCGCGACCAGCCTCCCCGGGATCGTGCTCGGCCCGCCCGGAGACTCGCCGGCCACTCAGGGCTCGACCTCCGTCGCCTCCCTCGGGAACGGCGGCTTCGCGGTCGTGGTCTTCGAGGACGTCGTCATCGAGGATGGTCCGGGGCCGGACTTCATCGTCTTCGAGAACCCGTTCTTCGTCGGAACGGCGCCCCAGTCGGAGGCGGAGGACTACCAGATCTTCGCCGAGCCGGGATTCGTCGAGGTCTCCCCGGACGGCGTGAGCTGGCACGCGTTCCCCTACGACGCCCAGGCCCTGGCGGCCGCCCTGGGGGCGAACATCGACCGCGCGCAGGTCCCGCAGCTCGTGGGTCTCGCCGGGATCACGCCGACCTTCACCGGCAACTGGACGGTGCCGGACGACCCGCTGGTCTGGGACCCGAGCGGGGTGGGTGGGGTCTCGGGGGCCGGCGGCGACGCCTTCGATCTCGCCACGGTCGGGCTGGCGGAGGCACGTCGGGTGCGGATCACCGACGCCGGCTCGCAGAACGGCCCGACCGGCTCGGCCGAGGGTTTCGACCTGGACGCGATCGTGATCCTGCACGGACGCCCGGTGACGCCCGCGGGGCCCGACCTGGACGGCGATCGCCTCCCGGACCTCGCCGAGGTGGCCCTGTACGGGACCGATCCGGGTCGCGGCGATTCGGACTTCGATGGCGTGGACGACGGCCGCGAGGTGGCCTCCTGTCGGGATCCGAACGCGATCGGCGACGCGCCGGTCTTCGTGCGCGAGCCGCGCCTCTCGCTCGTGAAGGCCGGAGGCTGCACCGAGGCGCGCTTCACCTTCCTGGGAACGGGTGTGGCCTACGACCTGATCCGCGGCGACCTGGGGAGCGTGGCGCAGGACGGGTCCGAGGTCGATCTCGGCTTGGCGACCTGCGTCGCGAACGACTATCCCGCCGTGCGGGGGCCGTGCGACTCCACGGTGCCCCCGGTCGGAGAGGCCTTCTTCCATCTCGTCCGCGTGGCGGGGGAGGATCACTACGGCCGCTCCGGCGCGCTCGACCCCAGAAGGACGGCTAGCGGATGCCCTTGAGCGCCTTCGCGGCCGCGCTGCTCCTGGCGCTCGATCCGCCGACCGAAGAGCCCCGGGAGGCCGGCTTCCAGGATCGCGTCGAGGTGCGCGCGGCCCTCCCGCAGGACGAGGACGTCGCGGCCTTCGCGACCACCCTCGACGCCGCGGAGATCGCCGGCCGCGGCGAAGACCTCGCCGCGGTTCTGCGCCGCGTGCCGGGAGCGCGCGTCAGCGAGTACGGGGGGCTCGGTCGCTACGCGACGGTCTCGCTGCGGGCCTCGGCGGCGGAGCAGGTGACGGTGCTGGTCGACGGCATCCCCCAGAACCGCGCCCTCGGAGGGCCGGTCGACCTGTCCCTGGTCCCGGCGACGCAGATCGACCGCGTCACGGTCTTCCGGGGGTTCGCCCCGGCGAGCCTGGGCCTCGGGGGCCTGGGCGGCGTCGTGGACGTGCGTACCGAGGCGCCGGGGGAAGAGCCCGAGGGCCACGCCGACGTGCTGGCCGGGGAGCTGGGCACGACCCGCGTCTCGACCGGCTGGTCCCTTCCCGCGGGGAGGGCGGCTTCGTTCCGGATCGGCGCCGAGGCCCTCGCGAGCGAGGGCGACTTCCGGTACCTCGATGGCGGGGAGCCGTTCGTGCCCGACGACTCCGCGGTCCGGACCCTCGACAACAACGACGTCCGGCACGGGACCCTCCTGCTCCAGGGCGTCGTGCGGCGAGCGGGGGGCGGCGAGCTGCGGGCCGCGGCGCGCTCCCAGCGGCGGGATCGCGGCGTCCCCGGCGTGGACGGTCTGCCCACCGAGCAGACCCGGCTCACGGAGGGACTCGACGACCTCACGGTGTCGTGGTCGAGGCGGGGCGGGGGGCATCTCGACGGGGTCGATCTGCTGGCCAACGTCTTCGACCAGGAGATCGCCTTCGAGGATCTCGACGGCGAGCTGGGGCTCGGCGTCCAGGACCAGACCACGCGCCTCTTCGGGGGCGGGGTCGCGGCCTGGCTCCGTGCCTCGCCCGGGCCGCATCGCGTGCTGGTGCGCGCCGACCTCCGCAGCGAGGCGGCGGAGGTGCGCGACCGCGCCCTGACGATCCAGGATCGCGGGGGAGCCGACCGCACGCTCCTCGCGCTGACCGCCGAGGACGTGCTCGGCTCCGGCCGACTGACCTGGGCGCCGTCCCTGCGCCTCGAGCACCTGCGGGACGACTTCCGGCCCGCGGGGGAGGGCGCCCTCCCCCCGCCGGCCGACGACCGCAGCGACACGCAGTGGGCCGGCAAGCTCGGCGTCGCCTGGGCGCTCTCCCCGAGCGCTGCGGTCCGCGGCTCGGTCGGCCGCTTCCACCGCAATCCCAGCCTGCTCGAGCTGTTCGGCGACCGCGGAGCGGTGGTCGGGAACCCGGAGCTGGTCCCCGAGCGGGGCCTGGCCTTCGAGATCGGAGCGGCCTGCGAGCGGAGGGCGGGCGCCAGGCCGTGGAGCGTGGAAGTCGTGGCGTTCGGGCGGGACGCCCGCGACCTGATCCTGCCCTATCCCAACTCCCAGGGCACCGCGGTCTACGTCAACCTCGACGCCGCGAGAGTCGTCGGGGTCGAGGCCGCCCTCGCCGCACGGCCGTTTCAGGGCTTCACCCTGGAGGCCAGCGGGACGCTCCAGCGTACCGAGGACACCTCGGGCGGCTTTCCCGACGGCAGGCCGCTGGTCTACCAGCCCGAGGCCCTCGGCTGGCTCGGCGCGACCTGGGACTGGAAGCGCGTCCGGGGGCGATGGGACCTGACCTACGTGGGCGAGAACGCCACCGACCGTCTGGACACGCCGCAGCTGCGCCTGCCGGCGCGCGTCGTTCATGACGTCGCGGCGTCCTGGGACGCGACCCGCGGCTTCACCCTGGGCGTCGACGTGCGGAACGTCTTCGATCGCGACACCCGCGACGTGGCGCGCCACCCGCTGCCGGGGCGGGTCGTCCTCTTGCACCTCGGCTGGCGGACCCGGCCGCGAGAGGGCGGAGCGCGGTGAGGCCCGCTCGCGCCGCGACGCTGCCGGTTGTGGCGCTGGCGCTGGCCGGTTGCGGGAGCGACTTCCGGCCGCGCGAGTTCGACCCGACCGGCACGCCGGCCGCCCCGCTGGGGCAGGTCGTGGACCTCGAGATCTCGCTCCCCGCCCTGATCTTCCCCGGGACGAGCGGCCGCGGAGCGGAGATCGAGATGCTCCTCCTGATCGAAGACGCCGTCCCGGGACGCCACCCGGCGCGCTACGTTTTCGAGCGCGCCCGCGCGGCGGGGCGCGGTGCCGAGATCGAGGACCTCTCCGGAGGAAGGACCACCGTGACGATCTCCCAGAAGGCGTGGACGACGGGTCGCGTCGGCCCGCTCCGGATCGACGGCGCGGTCTTCGAGATGCTGCTCGACGGCAGTCCCGAGGAAGGCGGCTGGCAGGTCGCCGGCGCCTCCTGGGAAAGCCAGACCGGGCTCCACGGGACCTTTCGCGGCTGGCGCCGGCACCGCTTCCTGGTGGCGGCCACCGACTACTTCTCGAGCGGGCGGGTGGCGGAGGTCTCCCTCGTCAAGGGTCGCGAGCTCCGCTCGCGGGACGGCCTGACCACGGTCAGCGCCGATCCGGTCCTGCGGCGCTCCGGCCGCGCGGTCTTCGCGGTCAACCGGCTGTCGTACGACGACCTCCAGCGCCTCGATCCCGACCGCGACTTCGCGACCGCGTGGCAGGGCGGGCTGGGCGTGGGGTCGAACCCCCAGGACGCGCTGATGCTCTCCGAGGAGAAGCTGTACGTCACGCGCTACGAGCCCCCGTTTAACGACGTCGCCGTCGCCGACCCCGCGGGCGGGCGAGTGCACTCCACCATCCCCCTCCAGGGGCTGGCCGAGAACGGCGACGGCACGCCACGTCCCCACGCCCTGGCCGAGGCCGCGGGCGCGGTCTTCGTCGGCCTCCAGGACATCGACCGCACCTTCACGGTCTACGGGGAGGGAAAGCTGGCCGTGATCGACCCGCAGCTCGACCAGGTCGTCGGGGTGGTTCGCCTCGGCGGCAAGAACCCGGGGGAGATGGAGGTCCTGCGGGGCGAGGACGGTCGCGAGGTGATCTACGTGGCCCTCGGAGGCGTCTTCCCGGGTCTCCTGCCGCAGGAGCTCTCCGGGGGCGTGGTGGTCGTCGACCCCGACCACCGGGTCGTGGAGCGCGTGGCCCTCGACGACGATGCCGCCGGCGGCAACGTGGCCGCGCTGGCGCTGGCCTCGGCGCGCCTTGGCTACGTCGTCGTCTCGGACGCCGAGTACGTCAACCGCGTGGTGGCCTTCGACCCCGTCGAGGGCGAGGCGTTGCGCGTGGTGCTCGAGACCCGCGACTTCGTGCCGGAGGTCGAGGTCGACAGCCGCGGCGTCCTGGCGGTGCCCGACCGCTCGTTCTTCGCTCCGCGGCTGTGTCTCTACGCCGTCCCCGCGGATCCGCGGGGAGAGGAGACCCCGCTGGGTTGCGCCGCTCTCGCGCTTCCACCGGTCTCGGTGGAGGCGCTCGACTGACCGCCGGGTTCCATGAGGGAGGATGAGCCATGAGCCGATCCCGTAGCTTCGCGCTGGTCGCGTTCCTCGCCTTCGGCGCGATCCCGGGCCTCGCCGCCGTCGCCGGGAGCGGCGCGGGCGAGATGAGCCTCGACCGGGCCGCGATCCGGGGACTGCTCGGCGCGGCGCTCCCCGGACCGACGTCCGTGCCGCTCCCCGGGATGCAGGATCTGACCCTCCGCGTCGGCTCTCCGGGAGCGCTCGAGTTCGAGGCCGGCGGGATCGAGGCGGTCCTCCCGCTGACGATCGAAGAGATCGGGTACCGCGGCGCGATCCGGGTGCGCTGGGTCCCGGAGGTCCTCCCGATCGACGGCATCATTCGGCTCGTGCCCGAGTCCGCGGTCCCCGAGACGATCCTGCCCGTGGCGCTCGACCTCGCCGCGTTTCTTCCCGCCGTCGACCTGCCCCGCAGCCTGGGGTTCGTCCTCGAGGGCCCGGGGCGGCCGGTGGAGGTGGTCTGCATGGTGCAGGGCCTCGAGGTCGGCGAGGATCGTCTCGTGATACGGTTCGGCCTTCTGTCTACAACAGCGCCTCCCGCAGCAGGCGGGCGACCTCCTCGTGCCCCCGGGCGGAGAAGTGCATCCCGTCCAGGAAGAGACCATCGGGGTCCAGGCCCTCGCTCTCGAACCGCGACAGGAGATCGACGGTCGCGATCCCCTCGGCCGCGAGGAAGCGCGCTAGCTCGCGGCGCAGCGGGTTTTCGTGATACGGCCCCGCGGGGTCGAGCTCGGCCTTGAAGGGTGAGAGCACCACCGCGAAGTCGGCGCCGCGGCCTCTCACCTCCCTCGCCATCTCCAGCACGATCTGCTTGGTCAGCTCCACCTTGTAGTGGTTCAGGGGCGTGGGCGCGAGCAGACCACCCCTGGCGCGGTAGTGCTCCTCTCCGGGAGGATCGTCCATCCGCAGGTAGCGGAGCCCGGCCCAGGACGACTCGTCGAACCCGACCGCGGCCAGCCGTGCAAGGTTCGCCCGCTCGATGGCGGTGACGCGGCGCAGCCCCGGCTGGCGGGTGGCGGCGCCGAGGACCCTCTTGCCGAGGAAGTTCACGACGTAGCTGCGCTCGCGGAGGGCGATCGCCATCCGCGTCAGCGGGCCGACCCGGAACGGAGCGATCGCCAATCGACCCTCCCGCAGGTGAAAGACGTTGGCGGGGTAGGCCTCGACGGCGTCCGCGAGGTAATTGTCCTCCACGTCGTTGGCCACGCAGAAGACCAGCACCACCTGGTCCGGCTCGTACCGCAAGCCTTCGTGCCGGAGCAGCAGCAGCTCCTGCCCGTTGCCGTAGCCCGCGACGCTGAGGTTGATGACCTCCGTCCCGGGAAGCGACCGTTCCAGGACGTCGCTGAAGGTCTCCCCGTCGCCCACCCCGTAGCCCCAGGTCAGGCTGTCGCCCACCATCAGGATGCGCTGCCGCCCGGAAGGCTTGTCGTAGGGCACCTCCCGGTCCCGGAGGCCCTTGGCGTTGTGGGTGTAGGTGACGCCGTCCACGGTGCCCGTGAAGCCGGGCTCGTGGAACAGGCCCAGATACGGGTCGAAGCGGTAGAACATCATGCCGTGGTCTCCGGTCTCCGGAGACTCCCACGGCAGGCCGGGGTAGAGCCACGCGAGGGTCCTCTCGGCCCCGAGGATCCCCGCGGCGCAGGCGGCGACCGCCACGACCGGCGTCAGCCACCGGAACGTCCGGAGGTGGGGCGGCGCGCTGACCGTTGCCATTCCCGCTCCTCGCCTTGGGCGCGCCTTCTCCCCTGTTCTCCCCCCGTGGGACCGAGAACCGTCGCGGAACCGTCCACGGAGAGCCTTGGCCGATGCGAACTGCGGGCGGAGAGCCAGATAGCCCACCGCGGCTCTCCGGCTGTTCACCGCCCGGTCGGAGTTTCGAAACTGGGGGTTTGGCTCCCCCGAGCGGAACGCTCCTCGAAACCCGAGGTAGTCGGAAAACGAGCCGTTGGCGCTGCCCGCGCGATACACAACGACAACCGACGTGAGACGTTCGGTGGTCCATCCGGCGCGATAGCGCCTCAGGACACGTAGCGCTGAACCTCTGCCCCGACGCCTCCCTCAAACCCCGCGCGTGCGGCGCGCAACCCACATCGGGCTCATCGGTCACACGTCGGTCAACAACTCTCGCCTCGGATTCGGGGTCCCTGCCGCAGTGTCGTCCACTTCGATCCCTCGAAGCGCGCGGTTTGCTGAGGCCTACTCTTGCTGGCTCACTTCCAGGGGCGGAGTTTGGTTTTGCGCCCACAACCGCCCCGACATCGCCCAGGCAGCCTTCCCCTGCAAGGACATCCCCGCGGCGCGCGCTGGGTGGCGTGGGATTCCCCCGCACGGCGCAGCGAACCCGGCAGGCCCGAGGCAGGCCCACGACCCGCTGCCACCTCCAAGCCCAACAGGGCTGCACCTGAGTCGAACATCGCGCCGCGCCCTCCGGCGAGGAACTGGTGCTGGAGCTTGTGGAGCGACAGCTCAGAATCGAGTTACTTTAGAAACCTCGAGAGATCCCGAATGCCAAACTAAATCGCAGCCCGTTTCGTGACGTAAGCGACCGTTCATGAGACGCCCTTCCTCCGCCCCCGAACGAGGCGCCCAAACTCCCAGTCTTCCCATGGACGGCCGTAGCTCGTCGCGACGTCGTTCACGTACTTGGCGTGCTCCTGCTCGCTGTAGGGTTGCCTCGCGGGCGCCTCCAACTCGTAGAGCAGCAATTGGGCGACCCTCGTCCCCGGGTAAAGTGGTAACGGGTGCGTCCCGAGGTTCTGCAGTTCGAACACAATGATCCCTTTGTGGCCGGGATGGATGAAGCCCGCGGTCGAGTGCACATGCAGGCCCTCCCTTGCCCAGCCGCTACGGCCTTCTAACAACCCGCCCACGGTCTCTGGCAACCTCACATACTCAAGAGAGCAACCCAACGCCGGATGCCCAGGGTGCAACACGAACGGGGTCGTTGGTTCCACCTTTCTAATCGTCTCGTAGTACTTTCGAGCACCTTCTCGCTCCCTCTCGTGAATTCTAGCGAACTCTACCGGGGGATGTCCCTCTGAGCGTTGAAAGTTGACGGCGGTCTCCGACCCGATGAGATCATCGGGTTGAGAAAAAGAAAGGAGACCACCGCCATGGAGAAGAATCGCACGAAAAGGACCCTCACGGAAGGCAGATTTGCCTCTGGGAGGTCGGCCTCGACGACCGAATCGAGGCTCCCGCAGGTACTCCGGGAGGGGCGTCGGGCACTCCGCGAGCTCGTCCTCGCCAACGGTCTGAGGGTCTTCGCGGAGATGCTCGAAGAGGATCGGACGCTCCTGTGCGGCCCGCGACACCGACCGAGCCCCGACCGGCGTGCCTACCGACACGGCCACGACGAGGGTCGTCTCGTCTTCGGGGGCCGGAAGATCCGACTCCAGAAGCCGCGGGTGCGCACCGTCACCGGTGAGGAGATCGAGCTGCCGACCTGGCGCGAGATGGCCGGGGAGGACCCGCTCCGTGACCGCGTCGTGGAGCAGCTCCTCCTGGGCGTGAGCTCGCGTGGCTACGAGGGCAGTCTCGAGCCGCTCCCCGAGGAGGTGCCGAGTCGCGGGACCCGCCGGTCGAGCGTATCCCGGCACTTCCTGGCCCGGACCGCCGAGCAGACCCAGTCGTTCCTGTCGCGATCTCTCGAGGGTCTGGACCTCCCCGTGATCCTTCTGGACGGGACGCACCTCGGAGACCACGTGCTGCTGGTGGCGATGGGGATCGATACCACGGGCCACAAGCACATCCTGGGCGTCGCCGTGGGCACGACGGAGAGCGAGCAGGTTTGTCGATCGCTGTTCCGGAATCTCATCGATCGGGGTCTCGTGGTCGAGCGGGCGCGGCTGTTTGTGATCGACGGCGGCAAGGGGCTGCGCAAGGCGATCCGCATGACGTTCGGAGAGTGGGCCGTTGTCCAGCGCTGCCAGATCCACAAGCTGCGCAACGTCGCGGAGCACCTGCCGCAGCACCGGCAAGCCTGGGTGAAGTCCGCGCTGCGCCAGGCCTGGAAGCTGGGGACGGAAGCCAAGGCCCGGCACCGGCTCGAACAGCTCGCCGCCCAGCTCGACAGCGACCATCCCGACGCGGCCGCGTCGATCCGCGAGGGCCTCGACGAGACCCTCACTGTGATCCGCCTCGGCCTCGGAGGCTGGCTGCTGAAGACCCTTCGCTCGACGAATCCCATCGAGAACCTTCAGGGAACGATCCAGCGGATCGTCCGCAACGTGAAGCGCTGGCGCGGTGGTGCGATGGCACTCCGTTGGTGCGTGACGGCCCTCATCGAAGCCGAGAAGCGCTTCCGTCGGGTGAAGGGCCATCGCGAGATGCCTCAACTCCTCGCTGCGCTCGAGGTCCTCGTCAGCAAGAACGGGCTGGACACGAAGAAAGAGGTCGCGTAGAAGATGGATCGGAACCGCCGGCGACTTTCAACGGAAGCCGGGACATTCCCACTCTACCGGATCGAAACTTGTGAGCCGATCCATCCTCTTCACAACGAACTCGGTACCCAGTCGCAAGTCGATTGTCGTGCCTATCTGCTTCGGGTCCACGAGAGGCGTCACCGTTATCCGTCTTTTCAACAATGCGAACACGACCTGCCCATCCGTCATGATTCTGGGAGGCATCTACTCAGCTCCGGTCTTCTGGTAAAACGACACGATGCCCGTGCTCTCGATTGACTTCGAGATCTGCCAGTCGAGCTGCTTCACAAGAGGTCGACACTCGACGAGAATCTCGCGCGTCGACGAAGCATCCTGCTTGCAGAACTCCTCCAACAGATGCCGTTGAAACCCGACCGGGGGAGAAGACTGCCTCAGCTGCCTGCCCCGAGTCGCAGCGTACGAGAGTCGTCTCAGAGTCGCCGCGGCGAAAATGTGGTTGATCGCGTTAGGCACCTCCTGAAGCTGATCCTGCGCTTCCTCGAAGCGTTGGTCCACCTCTCTCTCCGAGTCGAATCCCTCGTGGGAGCTAGCGCACCGCCTCGTCGCGATTACCTCTCCCGATCGCAGCCTTTCCTCGAGCGCGTGGATAATCGTGACGTCAAGTTGCGTCAAGGGTCTCGGACTAAACTTCGCGAACTCCGGCAGGTTAGCTATCTCCTCTGCAAGATCGAGTGTTTCTTCGCGCGTCGGATAGCGACCACCGTCCGCGCGCGACCCTTCGAGGGTCTCGAATAGCTCGCTACGAACGATGAAGTCCTCATGGTCGAGCTTGAGGCGACCATTGTACTCCACCTGGAGCTGTGCAGTGAGCGCGTCCTCCACGGAACTACCCGTTGCCCGAAGCCGGCGGCCGATGTACTCGATTCGCGTCTCCGGGGACGGGTGCTTCGGAGACGGCTGGCGCAGTGCCCGCGGAATGGAGTAGACCGCAAAGGTGACAAACGAGCTAAAGTACGAATAACCTAGGAGGGTAGTAGCGATCAGATCTGCGACAATCTCCTGGGTCCATTCCTCAAGGGTGCTGCGGTCGGCTGCCGGGCGATTGGTTAGGCTCGGCAACGCGCGCACGGCGTCCATCACTCCGTCTTTCGCCGCAATGCAGTGGCCTAACTCGTGCACAAGATTCGGCCAGAACAGTGGGTTGTCCTTTTCTGCGGCGGGGAGTACCAAGACGTTCTGAAGTAACGGCGCTTCGTGAGCATCAGCGGCGTCGCGAGAATCCGGGAGCAGAATGTGCGAGAAATTGAAATCACCGGAGAGCAGGATTGTCCATGGGTCGTCGGGTTCGGCCGGCGAGCCTTCCCATTGGTACCCGGCTTCCTCGAATACGCGTCGCACAAACAAGTGCAACTCGATCTTTGGCCACGGAGTCGGCAGAAACGACACGTGCGCGTGCAACCGCCGATACGCACGCGCCTTCGAGAGCAATTCAGCGTAGTACGTGAGGCGGTTGTCTGAGGGCTGCTTGTCGCGGAATAGTCGCCGGGCGTCTCGATGCAACTCCCTTGCGAACTTGCCGACCGCCGACCGCAACGCTGCTACGAGGTTCGTCCCTTTGCCAGCACTGCCAGGTGCGTCAGCGGCCCTTTCAGAAACGTAGTCGTCGAGACGAACAGCTCGTTCCAGGAGAGCGGCGTACCAGTTAGCAAGTAGCGTTTGGTCTTCGTTCATTGCAGGGCTCCTGACCTGATCTAAGAATCTCGAAAGTTTCGCTTGCATCGTGACGAGGTGTGGAATATAGTTATGGCCACATATGACGCCCATCCAGCTTCGCTCGCGCCTTCCCTTGCTCCCTACGGCCGCCGAGATCGTGAGTCCGGATCTCGCGGTGGTTCGCGAGGACGGCAAGGTCGTTCTGTTCAACGCTGCGGGTCCGATCTATGAATGTCGGCAGGATGACAGGGTCGGCCTGCGTCTTGGCG
>Ga0247727_10012055_pt1 | contig 14932 bp, 14 predicted proteins | sample WisWelCaveWW1625_FD_202498 | JGI IMG/M metagenome (GOLD analysis project Ga0247727, IMG submission 202498) | Biofilm microbial communities from Wishing Well Cave, Virginia, United States - WW16-25 | ecosystem: Environmental > Aquatic > Deep subsurface > Groundwater > Cave microbial mat | place... | reverse complement strand
TGTGGCCACATTCCAGGCTACTCCACATCTATTTACTGGCTCAATCGCAAGCTGGGCCTCGATTACATGGACCCGAAAGATCAAACTTCCTGCACCGCCTGGAATTATTATGCTTCGGCCACTTCAAATCCGGCTGCTCAGGCCGGTGTGGCAATGAGAAACTTCGGCGCTGCGGAAGAAACCGGTTATTTCCCGATTATCCACTGCGGAACCAGCTTTGGACACTATAAGGAAGTGCGTCATGAATTAATTCATCATCATGACTTGCGGCGCCAGGTTCGTGAGATCATGGCGCGTCTGGGCAAGAAGTTCGTCATTCCAGAAGAGATTGTGCACTACAGTGAGTGGGTCCACGTTATGCGGGACCGATTTGCCCAACATCAAGTAATCGACATGAGTCATATCACCGCTACCGTGCATCCGGCCTGTCACTATCACAAGCTGGTAGCCGAAGACGCCATTTATGACCCGGAGATTTACGGCGCGCAGCGTTCAGCCGTCATTACCGCTACATTGAAAGCGCTTGGGATCAAGGTCGCCGATTACTCCACGTGGTTTGACTGCTGTGGTTTCGGTTTTCGACATATTCTCGTCTCCAGGGACTTTTCCCGTTCTTTTGCTACTAAGCGCAAGATTGAAGTTATGAAACAGGAAGTGAATCCCGATGTTACCGTGACCCATGATACCGGTTGTGTTACCACTCTCGATCAAGGTCAGTTTGCTGCAAAAGCGCATAATGCGAAAGTCGGCATTCCCGTAATGGCCGATTCGCAGGTTGCGGCTCTGGCCATGGGCGCCCATCCCTACAAGGTCCTTCAACTCCACTGGCACAACACAGATAACAAGCCGTTCCTGGAGAAGTTGGGAATCGATTGGCAAGCGAAATGGAGCGAGTTTGAGGCGGCCGTGGAAAAGCTGAAAAGCGGTGAAAAACAATATTTGACGTGGGAGGATGCTGATGCCTAGCAAAGATATTCTTGTAATCGGTGGTGGGCCTGCTGGACTGGAAGCCGCCAGAGGAATTGCAGATCTTGGATTCAAAGCAATTCTGGTGGAAAAAAGAAATCGCCTGGGTGGTATGCCCGATGACGCAGGCTACGCGGCGCTAACACCCGATTTTAGAAGCGCCGAAGAAGCGATGGGAGAGATGGTTGCAGCAGTGCAAAATAATCCCGGCATTGACATCAAGTTAGGCCACAAAGTAGCGGCCGCGGAAGGCTCTATCGGCAACTTCAAAGTCACCTTGAAGAACGGCAATGGAACGGAAAATGTGGAAGCGGGCGCAGTAATTATCTGCACCGGATTTAAGCATTTTGACCCGGGCCGCGAAACCCAGCAATATGGCTATTACGAATTCGACGATGTGATCACGCTGGTAGATTGCGAAAAAATGTTAAAGGCCCATAACTTTGTTCGGCCCTCCAACGGCCAGGTTCCGGAACGCGTTTGCTTTATTCAATGTGTCGGATCCCGCGACAGGCAAATCGGTAACGAGTACTGCTCCAAAGTATGTTGTGGTGTCGCCTCGAAGGAAGCAATCGAGATTCGCCGGCAGGTGCCGAATTGCGGTGTCTTTATTTTCTACATAGACATGCGCATGTACGGGTACTGGGAAAATGAAATCTACTGGCCGGCGCAGGAAAAATATAAAGTGAACTACATTAAAGGAATTGCCACGGAAATCCTGAAAAAAGGAGACAAGCTTCTCGTTCGTGGGGAAGATGCCACTCTGGGACGGCCGATGGAAGTGCCTATGGACATTGTAATTCTTTCGGTGGGAATGGAGCCAAGTGACGGCACCGTAGAAGTCGCAAAGATTTTCGGTGTAAAGCAAAACAAGTACAGATTCATTGAAACTATCGGAGGTGCGTTGAACACGGTTTCAACCACTATTCCCGGTGTCTTTGCCGCAGGGGCGTGCACGGGACCGGCGGATCTGGAAGATACCATTTCCAGCGCCGGTTCTGCGGTGATGAAAGCTGTATCGGCTGTGCGGAAATTTTCGCAGGTGGCCGTTTAGATTTTTCAGAAAACGGAGCGAACGTCAGTGGGCCAGATCGTTGATACGGAAAGCGCAAAGGAATTCATGAAAGAATCGCTTTCGAAGGTTTCGATGGAAGAACTGAGTCAAATCTGCGCCGAGGTGGAAACCAAGAGCCGGAGATTCCAGCGGTGGTTAGGTCCTCAATCCGCGGAGAAACTTTCGCAGGAAGACATCTACAAAATACTGCGAAACATGTTTTCCACACGGCGGAAGGCACAGAAACTGCTGGCAGACCCGGGCCCCGATTACTTAAAGAAGCGGTTCTCAGAGCTTCTTTACGGAAAAGAGCGAATTGAGGAACGTTTCCAGAATTTTTGCGACCGGTTGGGTGATTTGCCGCAGAACCTTCGCCACGATTTAGCCGGCGAGCTCTTGCATTTCACTTTTCCGGATCAATACTGGCTCTGGACCCGCTGGATGTGGGATTCGAAGACAAGAACCGGCGCGTTACCTTTAGTCATTACGGAAGACTATGAGCTCGATGACACGAGTTCGGGCAAAACTTATCTGAATGTCGGCAGGGCCGTCGCCTTTGTCCATCAAGTAGGCGAAGCGGCAGGGTTTCAGTCGATCAGCCACAACTTGTTTGGGACGGATGTCTACTTGAGCTGCGTCTACATTGTCTACGTCTATACCGTTTTGCGGATGCGCATGACTCAGGAGTTTAACAAGGTGATGCCCGGCCTGACGGAATTTTCCAGAAGATTACTGGGTGTTTACAAGATGGAGGAATAATTCTAATGCCGGTAGACAAACATCAAATCATCGAAAAAGAAAAAGCCGTTATCGATGGGATTGAGCTAAAGGGCGAATGGAATCGCATGTTTGAGCAGCGGGTTGTCTGGGATTACGACCTGACCTACATGGACAAAATCACTGCTCTGGAAGGGGGCGAATCACTCGGCTGGTGCTATCAGTGCGGTCAGTGTACGCCGGTTTGCCCGGTAGATATAGTAGGAAGCTATGGTCCGAGAAAGATCTTTCGTAATGTGCAATCCGGCGCCAACCTTTTTGAGGATCCCGATTTATGGAAGTGCACCACCTGTATGAACTGTCTGAGGGTTTGTCCTAAAGAAGTAAACATGATCAAGATCATGCCGGTAGTAAGAGAGCAGGCCGTACTTGAAGGAAACGTTCCTTTGGAATTGCAGAAGGCATTTGAAGACACCTTCCAGTACGGCAATCCTCTTGGAGAGCCTCAGCGGAAGCGGGCGGATTGGGTCAAGGGTGCCGGAGTTAACGTTCCCATTCTGGCGCAGGCGAAGCGTCCGGTGGATATCCTGTGGTTCGTGGAATGCTATCCTTCTTACCACCCGCGCGGACATGATGCAAGTCATGCACTGGCTCGTGTACTTCACTCTCTGGGCATCGATTTCGGCATCCTTGGTGTCGAAGAAAAATGCACCTGCGACTCCCAGCGGTTGGCTGGAGAACGCGGTCTTTTTGAGGAATTTGCCGAGCAAAATATCAAGACCCTCAGGAAATACAAATTCAACAAAATTATGGTGACTGATCCGCATGCCTTGAATGCATTCCGGAAGGAATATCCGAAATTTGACGGCAACTTCGATGTGATGCATTACACAACTTTCCTGGCGCCTCTGATGAATCAATTGAAATTCAGTAAGACATTGAACCTGAAAGTCACGTTTCACGATCCCTGTTATCTGGGGCGTCATAATGGTGAATACGAGGCTCCGCGCAACATGCTGAAAGCAATTCCGGGGGTCCAGTTGACGGAAATGGGGCGCTGCCGCGAAAACAGTTATTGCTGCGGCGGAGGCGGAGGCGGCATGTGGCTGGACGGTTTCATGGCCGATCATGTTACCGAAAGACTGTCGGAACGGCGTGTGCGCGAAGCCGTGGAAACAGGCGCAGAGGTGCTTGCTGTTTGTTGTCCCTACGAAGTTTCACGGTTTGAGGACGCGGTCAAATCAACCGGAAACGAGGGGAGGCTCATCGTACGCGACATCATCGAACTGGTGGACGACGCCATGAGGGAATGAATTATGTTTACCGTTCACAATTACAACATCTACCCGGACCTTTTTTACGATCCCAAAGAACACTTCTGGCTGAAAGCGGAAGGCAAGCGGGCGCGCATCGGGATGGATCCTCTGGTTCAGGATTCAATGGGGGCCTTTGTCGTTGTTCAGTTGGACCCTGTGGGAAAGTTGATGAGCAAGGGAGATTCATTTGGTACGGTAGAAGCCGAAAAGTATGTGGGACCTTTTCGTTCACCTGTATCCGGAATCATTGTGGCGGTGAATGAGCAGGTTGTTCAAAATCCGCGTTTGACAAATGCCGAACCGTATGGAAACGGCTGGCTCATTGAAATGGAATTAACCGATTTTGAGAAAGAAAAGGACGGATTGCTCACCGGCGAGGAACCAGTCAGGAAATGGTTTGAACACGAAATCCAAAGGTATCAGGAGAAAGAGTGGCTAGCGGAATCCTAGGGCAGAGCGATCTAAAGCAACAAGCATTTGCCGTAAGAAGGACCTATTTCCCGGATGAAATCGATTTTTACGCCCCGGGTTTGAAACGATACAGCACGGAAGAGTTCGAGCAAAAGCGACCTCGCGCATTCTTGCCTATCAGCCTCACGGGAAGTTCCTGCGCTTTACAGTGCGATCATTGTGAATCAAAAATCCTGGAGCCGATGATTTCTCCTGCCAAGGATGAGAGCTTGTTTTATTTATGTAAGCGTCTCAGTGATAGCGGCACTGAAGGCGTTCTCATCAGCGGAGGCTCCAGCCCGATTACAGGCGGAGTTCCTTTGTTGAAATTCACACACGATATTGCGCGCATTAAAAGCGAACTGGGCTTGCGGGTTTTTGTTCACACCGGACTCGTGTGTGAAAAAACGGCTGCTGAACTAAAGAATGCCGGTGTGGATGGTGTGATGATCGATGTTATCGGAGCGGATGAAACAATTCGGGATGTTTATCACCTGAACTTTTCTGTAAAGGATTTTGATCGTTCTCTCGAATTGCTGATGAAATACGGTCACAGTGTCCGACCTCATATTATTCTTGGACTCCATTACGGCAAATTTATCGGGGAATATTCCGCGTTGGAAATGATCGCTCAGTATTCGGTTCATGCGTTGATTCTGGTCATATTGACGCCCCTGGCAGGTACAGCCATGCAAAACACGAAGCCGCCGGAAGTCTCGGAAATAGAAAATTTCTTTCAAGAATCGCGACTGCGCTTACCCCGAACACCGATACTGTTGGGCTGTGCTCGTCCGCCGGGAAAACACAAGGAGGCCGTGGATCGTGCTGCCGTAGACTGCGGCTTGAATGGAATTGCCTATCCGGCCGAAGGGATAGTTGCGTATTCCGGATCCAAAGGCTTGAAACCGAATTTCCATGAAAAAGCTTGTTCCTGTGGATGCTGAAGGTAGCGGGCATCTTTAGAGTAATGGGAGTGTAATGACAGCATGGCGATACATAAAAGATGACGGCGTGACAGCGGACCGGGGATTGGCCGCGGACGAATTCCTGATGACCTATTACGCGGCGAACATTCCGCCTCGCGAACCCACTCTTAGACTTTACAGCTACAGGTCTCATTGTGCCCTGGTTGGGCGTTTCCAAAATATAGAAGCTGAGTTGGATCTTTCGGCGTGTCGTGAATGCGACGTGCAATTTACGAGACGTCCAACAGGTGGAGGCGCTATTTTGATGGGACAGGATCAACTGGGAATCTGCTTCACATCATCCCCATCTTATCGGGGAATGGATATGAGACCGGTTGAAATCTATCATCGCTTTTCCCTTCCCCTGATTCGAGCACTGGAAAATTTGGGCATCGCGGCGCGGTTCCGTGCAAAGAATGATCTGGAGACAGGAGGAAGAAAAATTGCCGGCCTGGGTGTGTATTTCGATCCTTTCGGTGCGATGCTTTTTCACGCAAGCTTACTGGTGGATCTAAACGTTCCTCTCATGCTGCAAGTGCTGAAAATCCCAAAAGAAAAAATATCCGATAAGTCCGGCGTATCCTCCGTAACGCAGAGGATTACAACAGTGTCCGGCGAGTTAAATCGAAAAGTTGCCGTGGATGATGTACGAAATGCACTAGGAGAGGCGTTCGAAGAAATTTTTCAGATTAAATTGAGTCCCGATTTGTGGAACATTACCGAAGAAGAACAGATCGCAAAACTTGCCAGGGAGAAGTATCTGAGCACAGATTGGATATTTCAGCGCTCACCAAATCCAGACATGACAGGTATGAGCCTGCGGAAGACCCCGGCCGGCTTACTCAGAATTCACCTGGGGTTGAAAGGAGACATCATTAAGAACGCTTTGATCACCGGTGATTTCTTAGTTGCATCCGAAACAATGAATCGAATTGAAGCACGACTGAAGTGGACCCCTATGGAGAAAGAAAGCATTGGGCGGATCGTCCAGGAGGCCACTTCTCATATTGGATCTCTTCAAGCCGGTATCACTCCGGAAGACATTATGGAGTCGGTGTGGAAAGCGGGATTGAATGCCCGTGCAAAGAATCGTATTACCAATCGAGGCTCGTGCTACTACCCTCTTTCGCAAACACCGTCTGAAATTTAGCCAGGCATTGTTACCAGTGTTTTGTTAACAATGATCGCGTTAGAATTTGAGGATGAGTAAAAATATGTTAACGGATCAGGTAGAAAATCAAAAAGTAAGTCCCGGGTACGTTCGTTTGAGCGGGGCCAGCGCGATGGCTCTACGGCTTCATTCCGGTCGATTTAGCCGCAAGTTTGCTTTTGGCGGCATCAATCTTCTACTGAATTACCGGGAAGGGTGCTTTTCCGACTGCGCGTATTGCGGTCTTGCGCGGACACGGCCCGGCAGATATGAAGATAAATCGTTCATTCGAGTTGATTGGCCGCTGGTGGAAACGGATCTGGTTGTTGCCAGAATGGCGAAATACCAGGAGAAACTGACACGCCTGTGCATCTCCATGGTCACTCACGGCCGGGCTTATGAGGATACTGCGGATATCATTCAACGAATTGCTTTCAGAGTCCGGACCCCTATCTCGATTCTTGTAGCGCCTCCGACTCTAAATCGCGAGCGCTTGAACGCCTTCAAAAAGCTTGGAGTGGATATGATCGGAGTCGGACTGGACGCTGTTACCGAGCAACTCTTTTCGCAACGGCGCACTCAGGTCCCGCACGGCGGGCTGCGGTGGGAAAACTACTGGGAAATTATCAACGCCTCGCGGGAAATATTCGGACCATGGAAAGTAAACTGCCATGTGCTCGTGGGTCTCGGTGAAACCGACCGCGATCTCATCGAAACGTTCTACGATCTGAAAAGTCGCCGGATTCTTGCTTATTTATTCTGCTTTAATCCAGAGCCCGATTCGCGACTGGCTGAGCGTCCGAAATCGAACATCACCCGGTGGCGGAGAATTCAACTCGTCAAAAACCTTATAGAGGAATATCATCTCGAACGGGACCGCATTGTTTTTGATGAAACGGGATCGATCCGTCAGTTGTATTTCCCTGTCACAGATGTAAAAGAGGTTGTAATCAAAGGAGTGGCCTTCACAACCAACGGTTGCCCCGGTGAAAACGCGGAGCCCGGCTGCACACGCCCCTACGGGAGCTATCGCCCCAGCGAGCCCTTCCGCGACTATCCGTTCCTGCCGGAGGACTCGGACCTGATGGAAATAAGAGGCCAATTGAAATTGGAAGAGCTGATCGAGGCATAGAAATGTCCACCAGATTGAGAGAATATTTGCAGGATCCTTTTTTGCAGCGACTCTATTCGGAGATTCGTCAGGCCGGTCCTCTGCGTTCCATATCGGTTGATATTACCCATATCTGCAGTCTTCGCTGCGCCGGTTGTTATTATTTTACCGAAAAAATGGACCGCACTCCTGCCCCTCAAGATGAAGCTGAATTCAGCAACTTTTTATTACGCGAGAAAGCTCGCGGTACCAACTTTGTCACCGTTGTAGGTGGAGAGCCGGGGCTGGTATCGGGGCGTCTGAAAAAGGTTTATGACAACTTCCGGATGAATACGGCAACCAGCGGACTTCGAAAAATTCCTTATCCAGGGTTTGAGAATATGCCCATCGGTGTCTCAGTGTGGGGTGATCACAAAACGGATAAAGAAGTGCGGGGAAACGGAAACATCGATGTCTTCGCCGCGGCCCTGGAGAACTACCGAAACGATCCGCGTGTCTTCTGGTATTACACCGTTGCGCCCGGCAAGGCCCACGAAATCGAAAGCGTTGTAAAACAATGCGTAGACAACGGTAATTATGTCCTTTTTAACTTTTATGGAGATGTGGCTAAAATGGGTGGGCCATTTGATTACCGAAACGGATTCACGAATGTCCGGCGTCAAATCAACAAGATGATCCGGCGATACCCTGATCGGATCCTGATGACTTCATATTTGAGCAAGGTAGTTTCCACAGGCAGATTGTATGAAGAGCACTGGGGACACGACGTCTGTACAAGTATCAGTCCCGATCACGAAGTCAACCGGGACCGAATCAGAAACGGGAAACCGTTCAATCCTCATTTCCGGGCGTACAACGCCGATTGGAAGACTACACGACGTTGTTGTACCGGCATTGATCGCGATTGCGGAAGTTGCTTCGACGTTTGGGAACGTTTTTCATGGATTATTTTGAACTTGAAGAAGCACCTTTCTTCCAGACAGGAATTTACTTTCTGGCTGACAACCGCGTATCTGTTTTATCTGATCAACCGCATTGTTGATTTCGAAAGCGGCATTCAGCTTCTGCCTGAAATCCACAGGAGAGTGGGATGTTTGCCGGAGGCGGAGCTTTTGCAGGTTCCGGATGTCTTGAGTGAGTTTGCAGGAGGAGAAGCATGCACATCGTAGTTCCGTTGAAGCAAGTGCCGGATCTGGTGGAGGAATTACAGATTGACGAATCCGGCAAAGATCTAAACCGTGAATGGTTGAAATACAAGCTCAACGAGTTTGATGAACACGCTCTTGAAGAAGCGCTCTTATTAAAGGACGAGCTGGGGTGTCAGGTCACAGCCATCGCCCTGGAGGCTGAAGATATCGACAAGACGCTTTTTACGGCGGCCGCAAAAGGCGCGGACAAACTGATAAAGGTCATGGGCAACTGGGGAACTTCCCTGTCCGGTCATGGCGCGGCAAAAGCTTTGGCCAGTGTAATCAAAGGCATGCAATACGACCTGATCATAACGGGCGTGCAAGCCGCCGATGATCGCGACGGTCAGATTGCAGTGCTGCTGGCTCATTATCTGAATCTGCCTCACGTCAGTGTGGTTACCGGCGTTCGGATCGCAGAAGGAAAAGCGCTTGCACAGAAAGAGTATTCCGGCGGCATGATGGCGGAATTCGAAGTGGATTTACCGGCAGTTCTGGGAATCCAGGCGGCGCGCGAGACTCCGCGATATGCGCCCGTCAGTCGCGTTCGCCAGGCCATGAAGCAGACTTCGATAGAGGAAATACCGGCCCGAGATTTCGTGATGTCTGCCGGCTCTTCTGTCCGCCGGATGTTTAAACCGGTCACCGGTCACGGAGCGCAAATGCTGGCGGGGTCAACGGAAGAAATCATCGATAATCTCTTAAACGTTATTCGGGAAAGAGGAATCAAATTATGAGTAACGACGTTCTTGTTATCGCAGAACAGTTGCGCGGGAAGCTGGAAGATGTGACGTTTGAACTTCTGGGAAAGGGCAAGGACCTGGCCGTGGCTTTCGGCGGAAATCTGGTCAGCGTCCTTTTGGGCAGCGGAGTAAGAGATCTGGCTGCCCGGATGGGAACGGCTCAAAAGGTTCTCTATCTCGATCATGATCAACTGGCCGAATATAATCCGGAAACTTACAGCAAGGCCCTTGTTGGAGTTCTCAAATCACGAAATCCCAAACTCGTTCTTTGTGCCAATACATCTATGGGAATGGACCTGGCAGCCGGACTTTCTGTGGATCTGGATATCCCGTTGGTGGCCTATGCCGTCGGTCTTGATGTGGAGAACGGTCAACTGGCAGCTACGAGCCAACTTTATGGAGGTAAAGTCAGTGTAGAGTCTGAATTTGAAGGCGACCGTTATATTGTGTCCGTAATTGCAGGATCGTTTCCAGCCGAAAACGGAAAGAGTGCCGGCTCGCCTGAGATCGAAGACGTATCCGTGCAGGATTTTATCCATGATACAAGAATCCGTTTCAAGAAGCTGATCGAGCCCGAAGCCGGGGACGTTGATATTACACAACAACCGGTTCTTGTGAGTGTCGGACGCGGCATTCAAAGCGCGGACAATATTCCCATCGTTCAAGAACTTGCTGATGCTCTGGGCGGCGCATTGAGCTCATCGAGACCCATTGTTGATAATAAGTGGCTTCCTAAAACCCGCCAGGTAGGCAAATCCGGAGTAAAGGTAAGGCCGAAGCTTTATCTGGCAGTGGGAATCAGCGGCGCCCCGGAGCACATCGAAGGGATGAAAGATTCCGAGCTCATCATCGCGATCAACACGGATCCCGGGGCCCCGATTTTTGACTATGCTCACTACGGCATAACAGCCGACCTGTTCGACATCGTTCCCGCTTTGACCGCAAAGCTGAAGGGCTGAGCTTCAAAACTCTTTGAGGTTAGAACATCATGCCGACGCGTGAAATTTTTCGCAATTTTTCTCCACTGATGCAAGTCCTTTTCTATCTGATCAGCTTCGCGGCCATGGGCGTTTTTTTCTATGGCTTCTACCGGCGAATTCAAAAGTACCGGCGCGGACGGCCGGCTCAACGCTTCAATCAGATTGGCGCCCGGTTCTGGAAAGCTTCCCGTATCATGGCGCAAAACTCCACTATCTGGAAACGCGACGCCTACGCAGGCTTCGCACACACTTTGATTTTCTGGGGCTTCGTATTTCTATTCATCGGAACAGTCATTGTGTTCATTGATCACGACATGCTTCGATTCACAGGCATCCATCTACTGAAAGGAACGTTTTACCTGGGGTTTTCGCTCGTCCTGGATGTTTTCGGCGTCCTGTTTCTGATCGGATTATTGATGATGATGGTTCGGCGCAGTGCTATCCATCCCCCTCAACTTGATTATGCGCGCGTAGATTTGAAAGAAGGTCAGTACAACCGTTCCGGATATTCGTTGGACGATAAGATATTCCTGTGGCTTCTTTTTTTGATCGGTTTAACCGGCTTCTTTATCGAAGGGTTCCGCATTGCTGCCGACAGGCATGCATTTGAAATCTGGTCTCCGGCAGGTTGGCTTCTGGCCGGTTCAATGGATGCTGTGGGGCTGAGCTCATCAGGCAATCTGCTGCACATGTATACATGGTGGTTACACGCGATCATGGTCATGGCATTCATTGCCTATATTCCGTATTCGAAAGCGATGCATATGCTGCTCAACTTTGCGAATCTCATGTTTACCGATGAAAAAGCTGCGCAAAGGCTCCCTCGCATACCGGAACAACACGGGAAAGAGGGTATGGGATACGGACGTATCGAAGATTTCACGTGGAAAGAATTGCTCGATCTTGATTCCTGTACTAAATGTGGCCGTTGCCATATAGCCTGTCCTGCCCGCGCATCGGGAGCGCCTCTATCTCCTCGCGACTTGATCCTGGATCTGAGGACCTATGCGGATTCCACGATCGGCCTTTCAGAATGGTTGAAACAACAGTTCACGGAAGGTTCCAAATGGCCCGGAGCGAAAGCCGATGGAGTTGCTGTGGCCGGCGATGTGATTCAAAAGGAAACTCTGTGGGCCTGTACAACCTGCATGGCTTGCGTGGAAGCTTGCCCGGTTGGGATTGAGCATCTAACAGGCATCGTGCAGATGCGCAGACGGCTCGTGGATCAAGGAGATATAGAACCAACGCTCCAGGAAGCTTTGACCAGTATCGGAGATTACGGCAATTCTTTTGGTCAGCCTGCCCGGATGCGAGGCAAATGGACTCAGGGTTTGGAGTTCAAGATTAAGGATGTGCGAAAGGAGCAGGCTCACTATCTGTGGTTTGTAGGAGACTTCGCCTCCTTTGATTCGAGACTGCAGGAGTTGTCGCGAACAACGGCAAGAGTGCTGAACAAAGTGGGTGTGGATTATGGTCTCCTGTATGATGGAGAAAAAAATTCCGGCAACGACGTCCGGCGTGTGGGCGAAGAAGGACTCTTTGAAATGCTGGTGGAAGATAATCTTACGACTTTTCAGAAAGCGAAATTCAAAGAGATTTTTACTACTGACCCGCACTCGTTTAATACGATCAGAAATGAATACCCTGAGTTTGGCGCGAATTACACGATCTATCACTATACTGGATTGTTGGTCAGGCTCATGGAGGAAGGGAAACTGAAATTCTCAAAGAAGCTCAACTACAAAGCGACCTACCACGACCCCTGCTACCTGGGACGCTACAACAAAGAAGTGAATGCTCCGCGGCGCATCATGGAAGCTTTAGGTGTTGCACTCCATGAAATGCCTCGTTGCGGTGAAAATACGTTTTGCTGCGGCGCAGGCGGAGGCCGTATCTGGATGGACGACTCCGGGCTAAAGGAACGTCCCAGTGAAATGCGCATCCGGGAAGCCCTGGCGCTGGGGAGCGTCAATTGTTTCGTTGTAGCCTGCCCGAAAGACTTCACCATGTACACTGACGCTGTGAAAACTTCAGGAAATGAAGGTAAAATTCAGGTAAAGGACATCATTCAACTGGTGGCTGAAGCCCTTTAGATTCAGGATTCCCAATGGACGATCTCTCTAAATTGGTCGAAGATATCGCAAGCGATTTATGGTATCGGTTTCGGGCTATCGCTCTGGCAATTGACCAGGCTCAGCGTTTTGTTGCCATGCCGTCCGGCGCAGATTCGAACTCCCCGAAGGAGCAGGAGCTCTGGCTGGAAAAATTGCCGGATCATCCGGATGAAATCAACGAAATTGCCGGAGAGATGGTACTGAGAGCATTTCGTACGGCTCTGGACCCTACTAATTATGTCATTCTACAGAAATTGATCAAAGAGACAGGGGTCCCCGTTGCGGATATCATGCAGGTTACCGGTTTGAGCGTTCTTCCGGTAAGCGAACGTGTGAATGACCTGATCCAGGCGGGTCTGGCCATTAAGGATGTGCAGACCGGACAGGTGCAGGCAACCAGATCGGCACAAACAGTCATCGGGATGGTCCAGGAAATACAAGACGGCCTGTCGAGAACGATTCTGGAGAGATTTCGGAATCTGAGAGACAGGAGACAGCAGGAACAATGAACTGTATGGTTTTTGCCGGACAGGACCGGCGACTTTTTTCGCAGTTGCAGGAAATCGGTGTTGCTGCAGGCCTGGAAGTTGTCCGGTTCTCATCGGTAGAGATTTCCGGCTTTGATAAGATTCCTGCCATAATCGTAGTGGAACTGGAATTAAAAGGAGCGATCGATGCAGTCTCCGGCTGGAAAGCACGTTGGCCACAGTGTATGGTTGCCGGTTCGATCCAATTGCCCGTGCAGGAACTCTGGCATGCGGCTGTCGCTGCCGGCTGCGATCTGGTCTCCAACCGGGGCGCCTTGCCCAGACAAATCCGTCTGAAAGTAGAATCTTACGTGGCAGGGCAAGAAATCACAAAGAAGGCAAAACGTCTCAGGGTCATACTGAATGAGCGGCAGGGAGATGGTCAAATCGGGAGATTACCCGATGCGCCGGATGGTCCTATTGCTGTATTTCGAATCGCAGAAAAGCTCTGCGCGTTTCGGGATGTGTGCCCTCACGCGGGGTTCTCGCTGGCCGATGGTGAACTGAATGGCAAAGTGATCACCTGTCCTCAACACGGCAGCCAGTTTAATGTCGGTACAGGCAGTCGCCTTCGAGGCCCTGCCGATTTTCCTATACGCATCTACCGCGTAGTAACGGAAGGGAATGAAGTGTTTGTCGAAATCTGAGACTGTAAATTCTTATGGATTGCTCTTACTGTCAATTCTCCGGCCATCGCATGGACCTTCACGCCCACCTGGTGGATCAACATTCTGAGAAGGTGCATATATATATAGAGGAAGCTTCCGGTAAAATGGTTTATGAGCTGCGCTGTCCTGTGTGCGATGAAGTGGCGAAAAAGACTCTACGAAAACCTCCGCACGTACTTGAAGAGTATCAGAGGGAAATTCGGATGGTCGCCTTCGACCTGCTGCTTTATCATCTTCAGGACCTGCACGAGACTCAAACCCAGTAGCTGATGACCCGGGGAAAACGGCAAAATGCAAACCAGAACTTCCCGGGATTGAAGGAGGAAATGCGGCATGGCAAATGAAAACGATAAAGGGTATCGCCTCGCCCTTTTTGAAAAACTGCGTGGAGAAGCCATCGGTCTTGATGTTTGCTACACACTGGCCACAGGCGAGCGCACCAGGCGGATTTATCTTGACAGTACAGCCAGCACTCTTCGCCTCAATATAGTGCAAGAGGTTCTGGACAAATTTCAACCGTATTATTCCAACACTCACAGCGTGCTCCATTTTGGCGCGAGGCTTTCCACGCAGGAATACCAGTGGTCACATCAGATGGTGTTGGATTTTGTTCACGCGAATCCTGAAATTTACACCGCGATTTTTGTGGGCAGCGGTACCACCACCGGTATTAATCGTGTCGCTCGCACGCTGCGTGAAAAACGGCCGGAGCGGGATGTGGTCATTAGCTCGATTATGGAACATCATTCGAATGATCTGCCGCATCGTAAGCACTTTCGCGAAGTCGTGCATATTCCGGCGGCGATGGCGGCACATTCCCTTGGCTGTGTCGATCTTCGCAGACTGGAGGAAGCGCTCCGTGAGAATGCAGGCAAAGTAAATTATGTCGCCATTACCGGAGTTTCCAATGTCACGGGTATCATCAATCCGGTGCACGATGTGGCGGAGCTAGCCCATCGGTACGGCGCACTGGTTGAAGTAGAT
>Ga0247727_10012054_pt1 | contig 14932 bp, 15 predicted proteins | sample WisWelCaveWW1625_FD_202498 | JGI IMG/M metagenome (GOLD analysis project Ga0247727, IMG submission 202498) | Biofilm microbial communities from Wishing Well Cave, Virginia, United States - WW16-25 | ecosystem: Environmental > Aquatic > Deep subsurface > Groundwater > Cave microbial mat | place... | reverse complement strand
TATAACTACATCTTCTCCGCAAGTTGCTTCTTTTAGGGTATTTTCATCTAAGCATGAATCATGGCGGCCGCCATAATGATACGCTCCGTCTTCAAGCTTATAGATGGCACCTTGAGTGATGAATTCATGGCTTCCTGCATCCTCATCCAGGCAAACCGGGACCAGGTCTTCATTTATTTCGCAATAGCCTAGTTTTTTTGTATCAGTTATAAAATCTTGTAGGCATACATTGCCAGGCGGGCACATGCTTAGGATTTCATCCCTGCTAACTACTTTTTCAACACAATGTGTGCCTTCTGGGCAAAGGAAAGATTTGATTGCATTTTCATTATCAACGCATAAAGATTCAAACAATCTATTATCCCAGGGAGCGGTACAACTATCAAAACTGGCTATCCTCAATCCACCCTCGGAATCGACCCAAGTAAAACCGGGGGAATTGATACCATTATCAGAATCATAGCATATGGCGGCTGAATTTGCAACAAGAAAGAGCAATAGCAGCATATAGATGGCATATCGGTTCAGCATTCTCCTACTATCACCATATCCTTATATAAAAATTGTAAGGTAAATGTCTTTCTTATTTTCGGCTCAAAATATGTCGAATAGTCATTCAGGATCATCTTGCCGTTGAAATAATAAGCTTTATTATATCCTACAAGGCCCAAAGAATGACAATTAATTGATAAATCATAGTATTTCTCTGAACCTGCGGCTTTTGAAAGGATATCTTTTGCTATCCTATAATCTTTTCCCAGAGGGAGGTTAATGACAGATCTGAAATCACGTATTACTTTAGTTGTTGCGCCTTTTTTCAGGGTCACAGGGTAGGTCAATAATATTTCGCTGCTAAATTCATTTATTGCGATTGAAATGTTTACATCTTTCTCAATGCCGGTAAATAAGTCATACGGCTCAACATCAGGAAGTGAAACATCGGTCCCTTCAAAACTTGTGAACCCTGAAAAGTCCAGGCATTTTTCTTTTACCTTGACAAAAACATATCTCCCGAGCTTTCTCTCAACATCTTCAATTGAAGGCGATATGTCTTTCCCTTCATAATACCAATAAGCAATCTTCAAAAATCCGCTCCTGTACCATGGCACCTGGTCAAAGTCCCCGAATTCTTCATTATATTCAGGGTCAATATAACCTCCCTGGCTGCCGATCAGAAATACACCTTTTGTGCCTATATCATATAAGCATTGCTCCACATACTTTTTAACCTGCTCTGCCTGCCTAACAATGACCTGCTCATCCGGCCCGGGATTCACGATATTTTTTTTATAAACTAAGAAAGAGATAACAATGATTATTATCAATCCCAAAACAATGTAGATTGTGATCTGGCTTTTTTTCAATAAATGGTTAAATGGAGTTTTTGAATATTTAAACTATTCCTTTTTTGATATCTTTTTCAATTCTCCAGCACCCTACTTTAATTTTCTCAATCCTTTTTGTGTGGAAGTCCATTGTTTTTTTCAATGGAAAATCAAACCTGAATAAATGCGTGATCTTGAACCCGCAATCTTTAGAAAATTTTTCTATGAAATTTTCTGATTCTATCTTATGGAATGAATATATCACTTTAGCTATCTTAAAAGCAGCATCAAGGAAAATCCTGTCAGCATGCTCTTTTTTTACACCAAAAGGAGGGTTCTGGATGACAAGGTCAACCTGTTTGCTAAAATTCCTGATGTCAGCGCAAATAATCTCTTTTTCACTCTCAAGCTCCAGAAGGCCAAGGTTATTCTCAAGTTTTTTCAATGGTTTTTCATCAATATCCACAAAATAGATTTTCTTCGGGCTAAAAAACATCGCACCTATCCCCAGAATTCCTGTGCCGCAGCCAAGGTCAGCAACAACTTTCCCTTCGATGTCATTATTCAGATGGGCATTCCAGAGGACATCAGCAGCAATCTCAGAATCAGTAGGATACTGCTCAAGCAGGAATGACGGCCTCTCAAAAGCTTCAAGCCTTGATAAAGTCACAGCCAGTTGTTTTTTTGAGTATATCATTTTATTATTTTATTTGGTTAATTTTTTCATTGACACGCCAGTATTGGCAGCAGACGGCTAAAGCCTACGCGACAGCCCGAAGGGCCCATCCCCAGTCGCGTCTGCGCTGTGTTGGCGTGCGACGAGGGGAGGGGTTGCTCCCTGCGGGAATCCCGAGTAGGGCAAATATGTTTTCAAAATTTGCCCGTGCACAGCCTTTAACGGCGCAATAAAATCTAACTTTATTATATTCTTTCTGAAACAACTAATAGCCTTGAAAACACCAATATTTATAAATTTTTGATTTTACCCTATCCTCATGGGGGTATTTGACTTTCTGGATAGCAGTAAGGACAAGAAGATAAAAGCGTCTTTTAAAAAAATAAGGACAGAGATGGACGACCACCTTGATGCCATCAATGAGAACACAAATGAACTGGTTTCTGTGGCAGATTATATTGCCGAGCTTGAGGCAAAAATCGTGAAGCTGGGTGAGAGGCTTGATGAGGCTGAGATGAAAATTTCAGACCTCAAAAAAAATAGGACTGATGACATCAAGAAAAGCATTTCCAAAACATAATCCTTAGCGCAAGGGAAGAAGAAATATTCCTTTTGCTTTACTCAAGGAACGGTAACCTCCTTGATTACAGAGAGATATCAAAATCTATCGGAATAACAGAAGAGATGGCAAGGAAATATGTTTCAGGCATCATCGGAAAAGGCATACCGATAATTAAAAAATATTTTGAGAACAAGACTTTTTTAGTCCTTGATTCTGATTTCAGGAACCTCCAGGCAAAGGAAAACATAATAAAATTCAAGAGCAGGAAGTAGTAAAGTTTAAATACCTTGTCTCTTATTCATTTATGTATGGGGTTATTTTCATTTCTGGAGAATTCTAGGCATATTAAATCTTTGAGAAAGGATTTCAGGGGAGATATTGAAAGATACCAGGAAGAAGTGCCTATATCAGATAACCTTGAGACAGAATTCCAGAAGCTGCAGAAGCTTGCAAATTATGTCTTTGATGCAGGGTTCAGTGTAAAATACAGGTTCACATATGAAGATCTTTTTCTTGAGATAAAAGAGAAAGAATTGCCAAAAGAAATAGAAGATAATGCAAAATTAGTTTGCGATTTCCTCTCAGACATGGAATTTGACATGACAAAGATATCAAGGCCAAAGCTTTTGGAGGCATCTGATGCTCTTCATAATCTTACTATCGAGCTCGATGGCTTGACTGCTAAAGATCCAAAAGGAGTTTTTAAGCTGTTTGGCAAAAAAGAGAAACCACCTAAAAAAATTGTAGTTGGTCTGACAATCAAAGATCCTCTTTTGCCTGCATTTACAGTTCAGCCTGACACTGATGACACACTTTATACAGAGGCGTTTCCAATACAAGAAAACATAGAGGACATAAAAAAAGAAGATATTGTATCAAAGGAAATAGAAAGCGACCCTGTTGTTGTTCAGGATGAGCCAGATGCAGATGCTATATACAAAAAGGCAGAGACAAAAATCATAGTGCCTGAACTAAGCGTTCAAGAAAACAAAACAGAGAAAAAAGATAAAAAAGAGACAGCCATAAAGAAAAAAACAAAGCAGGAAAAACCCCAGATTCAGGACCTGCCAAGTTTTGAAGATATCCAAACAACTGAAAAAGAAACAAAGATAGATAAGACAGCTATCGATAAAAATGTTAATCTGACAAAAATCATTGAACCTGAAACACCAAGCGTTCAGGAAACACAGATAGCAAAAAAAGAACCAGAGACAATAATTAAGAAAAAAACAAAGCAGCTAAAGAACAATAAACATGAACTGCCGAGTTTTGAAGAGATCCAAACAGATAAAAAAGAGACAGAAATCAAAAATAACCTGTCAGACATAGTGAAAAAACTTGAGGCGCAAAAAGGAGATATAAAACAAGGGATAAGCATTTTATCGAAAGAAAAAGAGGTATTGCAAAAACAAAAAGACCAGCTGAAAAAATTTGACCTCCCGAGGTTTAAAGCATTTGATGACAATCTTTCCGGCCAGATAAAAGAAATAGACGCAAAAACAAAAAAATTCGAGAGCACAGAAGAGAATGTCGATAAAAAACTCCTCGCTATGTCAGAAATTGAAAAAGGTCTGAAAAAACTCTCTTCTAAACTTCAGAAAGATGATGAAAGCATCAAAAACAGGGGAAAATTCCTTGACGCAAAAGAAAAAGTGATAAATGATATTAAAAAAGAGATGGACAGCAAATATACTACTGCTATAACCGAGATAGAAAACTTAAAGCAGGAACTTGCTATTAAAGAAAAAAGCTTTTTAGAGCTCCAGAAATTCTACCAGCAGAGGGAAAACAGGCTATCAGTAGAAGAAGGCAACCTTCTTGATGAAAAAAGGAGCCATGGAAAACTTGTCTCAAGTCTCCTTACAAAGCATATTGAGGCAGCACAAAATGATTTAAAAAGCACAGAAGAAAAGATTTCAGATGTAAAAGACAGGATAAAGAAGGCAGATTTTGGAATAAAAGAAACCTTCAGGAAATTTGCAGATATCTCTAGAGAAAAAGAGAATCTTCAGAAAGATGTAAAAGAAAAGCAGAAATATTTTGCAGAAATAGAAAAAGGATTCTTGGAAAAAGACCCTGAATTTGATGAGACTAATAAGCTGCTTGATTCTAAAATAGAGAATAATATAGAGAGGGAGTCTGCAATAAAATCTTTTGAAAAGAACCTCGATGCATCAATTGAAGAATTTAAAGGCAAGACAGATTACTTTGATTTAAAGGAGCTTGATATCAAGGCGCTCGGGAACGAGATAGATAGGATTCAATTGAACCTTGCAGCTAGGGAAACAAGAGTGAAGTACCTGGAAAGGCATGTCAACAGGAGGATAGATTCGTATAAGTCCATCAAGAAAAAGGTATCCTATGCAATTACCAATGAAAAAAGGCTTCTGTCTCTTGTTCAAGCGAGGCTTACAAAAAAAGGCTATGTGATTTCAGGAAAGCTAAATACGCTTGAGAAAAATGAAAAAATATATGACGAATATAACAGGAAGCTGAAATCTTTTGGCTTTGAAACTCAATCCGACCCTCTTGAAGATATCAATATTGAATCTGACACAGGCAACCCGTCTATTCTTGATATACTCAAGCTTCTCAATATTGCCAGGGATTATCTTGAGCACCATGAAAAAGACAGGGCAAAAGATGCGTACCTTGAGATCCAGAGAGTGTTTGATGACCTGAATGAAGATGAAAGAGAGGAATTATATCCTGAAGTTACAAAAGTGTTCAAGACAAGGGATTTTACGCATACTTCGCATCATGATGATGCATTAACAAATGCAGAGGATTACACCAATGTGAATATTGATGAGCTACTTACGAGGTTTGAGACTTTTGTCAATAATTCAGATTACCAGATGTCAGAACATATCTATTCAAAGCTCCAGGAGAGATACACTGAGCTTTCTGCAAACGACAAGAACAGGTATTATCCAAGGATAATCGAGCTATACAACAAAGTCCTTGAGCATCAGGTCAGGTAGTGTAGATGAATTTAGGCACTTTCATAAAAAAAAATCCTACTCTGTTAATCGCCCTCCTGTTTTTCCTTTTATTGATAGCTTTTTTGGGATATATCTTTGCAATTCCCCCTGATCTAAGAAAAATTTTCCTCGGATAAAATGATAATAAAATTGATTGCTGCAATTGTCCAGTTCATAACAAGAAGAGGCAACGGAATATTCAAATTCCTTTTTGTAATAGATGATTTTCTGAGAGTATTTACAATGACAATTCTTCTTATAATAGTTTCCAATTGGCTAAAATTCCCGACAGCAATAATGTTCCTATTGGCAATGCTTGGACTAGTCATTGATATCCAGGATTTCCTGCAAGACAATGAATTTGCGAAGTTCTTTAAGGGATGAAACTTAAGAATAATTTTTCAAGTGGTATATTGTAAATTTGAAGTAAAAGAAAAATTCTCCTTTTCATCATTCCAGATTTGCGTCGCCGAGGATATTACTTCTGTGCAAATTTCAAATAGCATATTCATGTTTTGAAGAGCTGGCAAATATTCTTTATTTCCTGCAATGATTGCATCTAATGTTATCTTTTTGTGCATGTTGAGGCTTGTTTTCCCATAAATCTTAACAACTTCCATCAAAATAGAGCTCCATTCTTTAATCCCTTTTTTATAAAAACCAGCTTTTTTAATATAGATATCAACAAGGTTATGAGCAGAAATAAAATCTTTGTTTAACGTTATATTCTTAGATTCCATCAAATCAGAAATAAAATCTATCAATAATTTAAATTCCTTCTCCAAATTATCTCTGTATTTCAAAATATCCTGATAAATCTCGCTTGGGAGCTTTTCTTTTTTTATTTCCGAAAAATATAAAGAAGTGTTATTATTGTGGTGCTCCCTTAATATCCTTAACCTTTCTTTTATATTTATTTTTTTGGGTAAAAGCTTAATTTTTCCCTACCTCTCCAGCATACTTAACCCCATCTCAACATCCTGCGGTTCAGGGTACTTTAATTTTACCATGAAATCTTTTGCAGACTTATCTAGCTTCCTGTACTTAAGTTCATCTTTTATGTTTTCATATTCAATGAGCAAGTCAAGTATTTTCGTGAAATCATCAGGAACATCTTTTACATATTTTTGCAATCTTAGTTTAAGTTGTTCTTTTACTGCAATATGGCAATAGACAAGAGTGTTCCCGGAATTGAGTTTTGCAAGCTCTTTAATCCTGTTTATCCCTAAATCTTTTGCGTCTGGTTTTGCTTCTTTGTAGCTTGAAAAAATAGAATCATCAGGGCTTTCCTCATATATTGTATTTGTCCTTGCATCTTCTTCTTGTTTTATCTCAATCTTAGCAGGTGATTCTATTTTACTATACGCGTTTTTTTCAGGCCTTGCCAGAGAGTCAAGATGTATTATTTCAATATCATCTTCTCCAGAATTGAACTCCATTTCTGCATTTGATAAAGGGATGTCTTGTTTTTCCTTTGCAACATCATTATCTTCTATGATGAATTCAGAGTCTTCTTCAGGCAGGATGTCTATTTTTTGCATAGGTTCTTTTACTGTTTCAGTCACTTCAAACTGAACCCTCTCAGCCTGGCTGCTTGCATTGTCTTTTGACTGAAGGATATATAATACTCCTTTTTTCATAGACCATTCAATCTTCTGCTCAGTTCCAAAAAAACCTGTGATCTTCCTGAGCTGGCCTGCTATTTCAGATATCTCTTTATCTTCTAACACCTGCTGCCTTGATTTTTCCCCTAATTCCTGTTTTACTGTAGTCTCAGTTTCTGAATCACGGTTAAATGCATAATTTTTATCTCCTACTTTAACTCCTTTAAGAGCCATACTGCCCTTATCGATTACATATGTATCAGGGAAGACAAAGCCTGAATTTAGACCTTCCCCAAGCCCAAAACATGCAGTTATTATTAAATCGCTATTACTTGTGAATGCCGAGCCTGATTTATCTGCATCTACCATCCTTTGAATTATGACTGCAGAACTAATGTCATTTTTGTCTTTTGTCTTAGAGATATTATCTTCTCTGAAATTATCCGCATAGCACTCAAGGATTGATTTGAACAAATTTTCCCTTCCTTTGATGTTCAAAATGGTTTTCTGGCTAAACAAACTAAAACTTGAGCTGTTTCTTACAGCTGCAAACACTTCTTCTGAAGTAAGCAGAGATGCTACTGTAGGCTTATCCAAACTGACAGAGAGGCTAAGATATGCATCTGTTATCTCATCAGAGATCTCTTCCGGGAATTGCTGGTTTTTTAAGAGCTTCTGAAGATTGTTTGTTTTCTCTTTCAATAATTCAGGCGAGGTTTTGTAAAGTTCAGAAATATTGTTTTGCAGATCTTTCCTTGAGATAAGTTTATCCAAGGCATTTTTTGTAACTATAAAACCAGGCGGAACTCTATACCCTGCTTTTGCAAGCATTGAGAGTTTCTTTCCCTTTTCTCCTATTGTCGGAAAGTCAGCTTCCTTAACTTCATTAAAAAAAAGTATGTCAGGCATGAGAAAAATAAAAGGCTTAAAGTTAATAAAAGTTTGGGTTCTTATATCTTCTTCACAAGAGTCCCTTTGCCTGAATCATCAACCTGATAGCCTTTTTTCTTTATCTCTTCCCTTAATTTGTCTGACAGCATGAAATCTTTTTTCTTTCTTGCGTCTTCTCTTTTTTTGACAAGCTCAAGGACATCTTTCGGGATCTTTTCATCATCAAAATCAAGGATTCCTAAAATTTTATCAAAACCAGTCATGAGTCCAAATGCTTTTAGGGCATCATTTCTTGATAATTTATTTTCCGAAATCATCTTGTTTGCTTCTGTCATGAATTCAAATACTGATGCAAGGCCTTCTGAGACATTCAAATCATCATCCATGGCATCAATAAATTTTTTCTCTGCCTCATTAATTAACTTCTTGATTTTTTCATTGTCTTTTTTTCCCTGGACTGCTTTAAGTTTCATCATGAATTCTTTGAACTTCTTTATCGCATTTTCAGCTCCGACAAGGCCGGGAAACGTGAAATTGAGCTTCTGCCTGTAGTGTGTTGTGAGAAGTAAGTATCTCATTGATTTTGCGCTGTATCCTTTTTCCAGGATATCTTTTAGGACATAGAAATTACCCTTGCTCTTTGACATCTTCTCGTTGTCAACAAGCAGGTGTTCGCAATGCAGCCAATAGTTCACGAATTTCTCGCCTGAAAAGGCTTCGCTCTGGGCAATCTCATTCTCATGATGCGGAAATATGAGGTCAATTCCTCCTGTATGGATGTCAAAATGGTTCCCTAGCAGTTTGATAGACATAGCAGAGCACTCAATATGCCATCCTGGCCTTCCTTTTCCAAGCTCAGTATCCCAGAAGACATCTCCGTCTGCCTTATCATATGATTTCCACAATGCAAAATCATTTGCAGAATCTTTTTCATACTCATCCTGCTTTACTCTTGCTCCTGCTTTCAGATTGTCTACTTTTATTTTTGACAAATCTCCGTAATGCTTGAATTTTGACACACTATAATATATAGAGCCGTCATCGCTCTTGTATGCAACTCCTTTTTTCAGAAGTTTTTTTGATATGTCTATCATCTCTTTTATTGTTTCAGTCGCTTTTGGATAATACTCTACTTTTTCAATGTTAAGTGTGTCAAGGTCATCAAAGAAGAATTTTGTATATCTTTCTGTAAATTCCTTTAATGAAATCCCTTCTTTTTGGCTGTCCCTGATTGTCTTGTCATCAACGTCTGTAAGATTCATGACATGGGTTACATCATAGCCTCTGTATTTCAAATATCTTCTAAGCAAATCAGAGAAGACATAGCTCCTCATATTCCCTATATGCGCATAATTATATACAGTAGGGCCGCATGAATATATCTTTATTTCATCTTTATTTATCTCATGAAAATCGTCTTTTTTCCTTGTAAGGGTATTGTAAAACTTCAGCATTTTCTTTTAAGCCTCCTTCTCTATTTTTTGCATCAAAAATCTCATCTTGTCCCTGCTGAAAAGCAGATAGCCTAAGTCCTGCGAGTGGACTTCAAGAGTAACTGTCTTTTCATAGCTGTATTCTTTTAGTGTCTTTAAGATGAACAACCAGTTTATGTTTCCTGCGCCGAGCGGAAGATGAAGGTCTTCTTGCCCGTTATTGTCAGAAAAATGCATATGGACAATCTTATCCTTGAAATTGTGCAATGCAAGCTTTGTCTTTTTCTCGCCTTCATTGCCGATATTTGCATGGGCTACGTCCCAGTGGAGTTTTAGCCCCGGGACAACTTCAAGTATTTTTGCAAGCACAGGAAGCTCGTTAAAGATCCCTGTTGTGTTTTCCATCATTATCCTTATGTCATCTTTTTTTGCTTTTTTTACTACCCTGTTAAAAAAATCAATGTGATGTCTTACAGCAGTGTCAGCATCAGCAACATCCTGCGGCAGATAGGGATGGATATTTACATACTTGACTCCAAGCTTGATGAAAATGTCAAGGCATTTGGAATATTCCTCGAATGCAGCTTCTCTTACTGATTTAAACGGGCTTGATATCGGCAGGTTCCAGGGAGTATGGCCGATAATATCAAGGGCATATTGTTTTTTTAATTCAAGAAGCCTGTCAACATCGATGTCCTCTGCGTATGCTTTTCCAGGTTCGATTGTGAGGTCAAGAAAATCAAATTTCTGCTCGGCTATGAATTTAACTTCCTTATAGATGTCCTTCTTCGGATTGTTCATCGCGCCGATTCTCATTTTGCATCATAAAAGATATTATTTTTTATATTTAACTATACGCTAGAAAAAAGGATATCTAAGACCCTCCCTAATGTCAGGAAATAGATTATTCTTACGATGCTTGTCATAAAAGAGACAGCAAACGACACATATCCAGGGATGCCTCCTACTTTGCTGTTGATATAGATAGCGCCGAGGTCATGGACAATTACAAGCATCGGGCCAATTGTTGTCATGGGAACATTTGGAAATAACAGGATAAATGAATTTACAATGAAATACCATGCGAAGAAAAAAAGATCAGGGCCGTTCACTGATTCCCCGCCAAGGATTGCCGGCATAATATCTGTAAGCAAGAAAAAAAGCATTGTAAGGATCATGCCATATTCTCTTGTCACGTACATCCCTAGAAAAAGCGCCATCTTGAAGTCAAGAGGTGTCCTGTTGTATTTGGAATGGTAATAAGAAAAAACAAATGAGAAAGCAGTCAATAAGCCAAAGAGGAAATATCTTTTGTTTATGATAAATAAAATGATGATTGATAGGCCAATCAGAAGATAGCTTCTTTTAATATGGATTTTTGATTCAAGTGTCTTAAGGTCAAAGAGCTTTTTCCTGTGCTTATACGGCTTGACCAGATTATGTCTTATCTCTTTTCTTATCTCCATTTTAATCTTTTTTCATGATGTAATTCTTTACGTGCTCATTTAATTTCTGTTTTACTTTGCTTGGGTCAATATTGTCTTTCCAGGTTTCATAGAACATCTTCTGCTTTTGCGGGATTATCTTCCTCACGATAGGATAAATTGGCGAGAGAAGTTCTCTTACTATCTGTGCCTGTTCAGTTGAGTAAGGAAGTTTTGTGTAGTCATAAGAAGGAATATGCCTGAACCTTTCAACCCGGCTTACCGGGATGTATTTTTCCTGCAAGCTTTTTTGGCTCCTGAATATCTTCATTACAGCAAGCCATCTCTTTTGCTCATTGTGGCTTGGGTTTAATGTAAATTCATCTGTGTTTTCAAACGGGATGAATTCCTGAACCCTTAATTTGCCTCCGTAATTATTATATGAGCCGTACTCAATTATGTTTTTTGAATCAAATTCAGCATTCTTTGATGCGATGATAGTGAAAAGATGCGTTGCATCATGGTCAGGATGCGCGCCTTCCCAAGGAGGAAGGAGTAAAAAGTCAGGAGCGGTTTTTTTTATCTTAAGGAAGAGCTTATCTATGATAAACGGGTTTGAAATCACTTCCTGGTCATACAGGTTCATGAAGATCATGTTCTCCTCTTTTATCCCGAATTCTTTCAGGGCTTTTTTGGATTCATTCTCTCTTATTTTTGCATATTCACCTTCCGGAATCTTTTTTTTCGCATCTGCCTCCTGACCCTTCCTTCCGTCAGTCATGATAATTGCAAAAATATTCTCTCCTTTTCTTCTTAAAATCAGCCTTCCTGCTGAAAATTCAATATCATCGGGGTGAGGTCCGATTAGTAAAAGCTTTTTTTTTGTGTTCGTTAATTCTTTAGCCAGATCCATTTTGGTCACATCTCAAATTATAAAAATAGAACAATGCTTACAGTTTTAGCAACAGAACCACATTATATTCATTCACTGAAGTAGAGAAACCTTGTATTTAAAGCTTTGTTTTGGAATATTTATTATGCAACAACATTTATATGCTTATTTCTTATTTTTCGTATTATGAAGATTTCAGATCTTGCAAACCATAGGTATGTTTCTATTGTTGCAACAATCAAAGAGATCAGCCCAATAAAAGAATTCTCTAAATTCGGAAGAACAGGAAGAGTTGCTACAGCAATAATTTCAGATGAGACTGGCGAGATGAAACTGGCTTTATGGGATGAGCAGATAGAATCTCTTAAACCAGGAGACAGAATAAGGGTTGCAGGCGGGTTTGTGAAAGAATGGAAAGGAGAGAAGCAAATGAATATCGGAAAGGCCGGAAGCATAGAAGTTATAAAATAGTCAATAGAAAGTATTATAAATGAGTTTTCATTGAACCTTTGGATGGGTAAGGGGCAGTCTACTTTATTTATTATCCTTGGTATCGTTGCTATTATTCTATTCTCTTTTTTTTTACTAAATACTTTTGGAGAACAAAACGAGCAGCCAAAACAGTCATTAAGCAAAGGCAAGTATTTTAGCATGGATAGAGAAGGGTTGCAGAACTCTTTTAACGATTGTAGCAGGGATGCAATTATTAAGGCAAGCCAGGAATACGGGCTTAACGAAAAAACAAAATATGCATATGAGTCTTTTATGTCTAAAAAAATTAAGGGATGCATGAAACCTTACCTAAATCAACTGAATTTGGAAGGATACATAGTAGATGATGGCTTTGCTATATGCAATGTTGAATTTCTGGATAAAACAATAATTGTTAAAACGGACTATAGCATTAGAATAGGAAAAGAGAACCAAATATTTAATTTTGAGACATATGCAGAAACTTTCCCGAAGCAAAGCACACTTAATCTTGATGAGGGTAAAGAACTTATGTTAATTTCCAATGATAACGTTGCAAAAATATTAATTAAAAGCGGAACTGTTGCCACAAAAGATAATCTTAAAGTTGATAAAATAAGCATAAACATTATTGACAAGCATTTTGACAACCTTGAAAACAATATTGTTGTTGGAAACCTTGTCTATGAAGCCCTTCCGGACAAAACAACTTTTTCTAAATCTGTAGAGTTTTCAATTGATTTAAGGGCAAAGGATTATCCTCCTGACATATCCATAAATGAGCTTTCAATCGCTTGGTGGGATGAGGATTTAAAGATATGGAGAAGCTTGAATACAAATATTGAAAACGGAGTAGCAAGAGCAGAAGTTAGCCATTTCACAAAATTTGCTGTTGTTATGAATTGTGCAGGCGATAAGGATAACACTGTGTCTTTACCGCTTCCGCTTTTATTCCAGCAAAAATACAACTACAAAAAAAGACCGATTAATCCAGGAGAAAATATTGATACCTATGCTAATTATCTTATTACTTCTAATCAGGATACATGCAATAGTGGCTTTAATAGTAAGTGGCAAGAAAATTCAGACGGCACTATAATACCTATAAGAAAAGAATTTTTAAAAATACTTAATAATGATCCAGATAGGATTGACCTTACAATCCAGCAATTGATAGGTGAAAAATATACTTTCGGCAATGGATATGATTGTGAAGGGCCTGCATTAGTAGATACATATTGCTGTTGCGATATCAATGATAAGGAAGAATGCGAAAAAGGTCCTCTTTCCCCTGAAAGTTGCTGGAGTATAAAAGACCACGACATATTCAAAGGTAATCCAGAATCAAATCCTTCCTGCCCTAAACCTCCTTACGGAAAAGTTGAAGAGCAAATTAAAGGATATAATGATCGAGCCTGCATCGGCGGAACAACGACAGATGGGAATGGAGATAATTTAATTGTGAGGATTGACTTTCTTAAAAACGGGGATGGATGTGTAATAGACGACCTTGCTAAGTCTGTGACATATACAAAAAAATATAATTCTGTTGTGGGAGATGAAGCATCAGGATGTATCTTTGAGCCAAAGGCAACTGTTATTAATGAAAACCTGGTTATTTCTATTGAGAGTTCGACAACTATTGAGCCGCCATCAGGGTATTGTGCCTCCTGTACAGGTGAAGTTTCCATTTCTGGCACAGGTATTGTTTCCTTGCAGCCGCTCTATCAACAATGCCAGTCACCAGATTTCCCAGAGTTAACATATAATAATGGTAATCTAGAATGCAGAACATGTGTGCCAATGCCTAACTATGAAGGATCAGGTATATATGTAATTAATAATGATTTGACAGGAGACAATCAATTAGACCTTTTTGAATGCAGCTGCACTTTTGAATTAGTGGGAACCGTATACTGCAATCCAGGGATGGTTTGCAATCTTGTTAATGGAGTTCCCGTACTTCAGTCATTTGCTGAAGCCGGTTTTACAGATACTGAGAATATATGTCCAGATTGCAGGCAAGATCCTACCTTAGAAAAATGCATTGACAAGGTCACTTTTGTATGAAGGAGTTAAAGATGAAAAAAAAATATTTGTTTGCCATGGCGTTTTTATTAATTGTTGGCTCAATGAATGTTTTTGGATTTAGCCCTGAGAGATTTGTTATTGAACTGGGAAATTTTCAAGAAGAGGTATGTCCGCCAGAATGCCAGCCTAAGGGGCTTAGATGCCAAAGAGCTCCGCTTGCATGCTGGATTGAAAAAGGGTGCATGGCAAATGATATTATCTTTGAATGCCAGCAGTGCAAGGTTGCAGCATGCCAACCTGATTTGCCAGATATACAATTTTCAGATGATTCGTGCGCAATAAAATGCGAGCAAGGGCTATCAGGCGACATAACGTCATCACCAGAGTGGCTTGATTGTGTGCAGAAATGCGCCTGCGAGCAAGGAATAACAGGTGCAGTATGCGGAGCAATAAATTATTTAAAGGATTTAGAAAAAATGGATCCTGTTTGCCTTAATAATCCTAGGTATATTTGCGGGAATTTTAAAGATACTTCACTTCCCAACATGGATTCGTTTTGCCAGAGACTTAATTCAAAACTGTATAATTGCCCCGCTTATAAATTGATGAGGTGCAATTGAAGTGTCATCCAGACATATC
>Ga0247727_10012053_pt1 | contig 14932 bp, 9 predicted proteins | sample WisWelCaveWW1625_FD_202498 | JGI IMG/M metagenome (GOLD analysis project Ga0247727, IMG submission 202498) | Biofilm microbial communities from Wishing Well Cave, Virginia, United States - WW16-25 | ecosystem: Environmental > Aquatic > Deep subsurface > Groundwater > Cave microbial mat | place... | reverse complement strand
TTCTCATCGGTCTGACACCGACCTCATCAGGTATCGCCACCGAGGTCACGGTGCGAGCACGACCTTCAACGCGTCGCGTCGCCGGAACAGCTCGAGACCCTCCTGGAACCGCTCGAGCGGGAGCACGACCGGGGCCGGCAGGTCGAGCTCCGGCAGCAGCGCCGCCGCCTCGTGCATGTGAGCGGGCGTCGAGGAGCGAACGCCGGTCACGGTCAGCTCGCGGCGGTACAGGGGAGCGGCGGGGATCGACCCTGCATCCGCGAAGACGACGATCGTGCCCCCGGGTCGCACGGTCCCGATCGACGTCTCGACACCGCCGCCCCCTGCGAGGACGGCTGCATCCACCTCGCCGTCAGGGCGCGGCCCGTCTCGCCGCGGGTCGGCGTCGGCAACGAACACCTCGTCCCCGCGCCGGCGCAGCACCCACGCGAACAGGTGCCCGACGAAGCCGTGACCGACAACGATGATGCGGCCGCGGGGCACCCGCTCGGCACCTCGCAGCACGCAGGCGAGCGGCTCGGCCATCGTTCCGCGCGCGTCGTCGATCCCGGCGGGAAGCTCGACCCAGGCGTCTGCACGCGCGCGCTCGGCGAAGCCGCCCGGCCGGATCGTGGACGCCGCGAATGAACCGCAGAGCGACTCGTGTCCGGCCCGGCACTGCACACACTCTCCGCAGCAGCAGTGATGGACGAGCGCGACCCGTCGCCCGTCCCCGAGCCGAGCGACGACCTCGTGACCGAGCACCCCTCCCGCGCGCCCGGGGTCGCCGAGTTTCTCCACGTCGGAGCCGCAGAGGCCGCACGCGAGGACGCGCACCAGCTCGCCGGGGCCGTCCGGCTCGGGGATCTCGGCGAGCTCCGGCTCGCCGTCCGGCCCTAGGACGACAGCGCGCACCGCAGTATCGTAGGGGCCTCGACGAGGAGGCGGACATGGCTGTGAAGCTGCACCGGTGCTCGGTCAACTTCTACAGGCACGACAGCCACCCGTGCTGGCGGGTGGAGAAGGCGCTCATCGATCAGGGTATCGAGTACGAGGCGGTGCGCAGCCTCGGCATCCCCCGCAGCAAGCGGTCGGCGGTGATCGAGGGGACGGAGCAGAAGATGTACCCGGCGATCGAGTTCGAGGACGGATCGTGGTATCGCGAGGAGTCGAAGGACATGGCGGCGCACATCAGCGCCGGCAAGCTCTTCGAGGGCCGCGAGGCCACAGCTGCCGCCGCGCCGCTGGCAGCGGCTCCGCCGCCGGCGGAGCCCGACCTGGAGCCGCCGTCACCGACTGAAGCAGCCTGACGGCCCGCTACAATCCGACCGTCGAGGGGCTATAGCTCAGTTGGGAGAGCGCCTGGATCGCACCCAGGAGGTCGGCGGTTCGAGCCCGCCTAGCTCCATCGCTCGTCGCCTTTATTACAACGATTTTGCTGCTCAGGGGCATGTTCTAATGTCCGGTCGCTCGACGCCTACTTCTCGGACTCGAACCCGCGCGACGGTCGTGTCGGTAGAAGTGGTGTAACGGCGTCCGTGTAGGCCGGGGAGCGTTCCGGCCACCGCAGGCCCCAGACTCGTCGGTTCAACCACGAATCACCGCCGGCAACTCAGGACACTGCAGCTACACCGTTCGTCGGACAGTCCCGCTAAGGGGAGGTCGGGAGGGCGACATGAGAGCGAGCGACGAGCAGGACGGCCTCAAGCTTCTCTGCCCACAGTGTCGCGCGGAGCAGTCTCCAGACGATCGCTTCTGCACGAACTGCGGCGCCGTCTTGCAGCATTCGGATCCGCTGTCCGCGGCTGTTTCGGCATCGTCGAGGATTACGACCCGCGTGGCCTCGGCCCCGGCACGTTCTCGCCGAGAGACGAGCCTCAGATCTTGCCTGCACAGCTTTATGATTTGACATACGGCACGCGGTCTGGGAGTGCTACCGGTGGCCGCAGGCTCTTCCACGAAGGAGGAATCGTGCAGTTCCGCCGTTTGCTGCCCGTCTTGGCGCGTGTGCGTGAGGAGTCCGCTGTCGCGCGACCCGTCCCGCTCCTCTTGCTGGTCGCCGCCGCCGCGGGCGTGGTTCTTTCGGGTGCCGCGGGCGCTCTGCCACCGGCGGGGCCGGCTGCCGGCTTGTCTGCTCCTGGGCTGGTGTTGTCGTCGTCGTATTCGTCGGTTGTGTTGGCGGATACGCCGGTGGTGTATTGGCGGTTGGGTGAGTCGTCAGGGACGACGGCGTTCGATTCGTCCGGGAATGGTTTGGACGCCACGCTGGTCGGTTCTCCCACGTTGGGTGCTCCGGGGGCGATCACGGGGGATTCGAACACGTCGGTAGGCCTTGACGGAGTGGACGATGCGGGCACTCGGAGCCCGGTTACCACTCAACTCGCGGACGTCACCCTGGAGGCGTGGGTGTACTGGTCGGGGTGCTGTAATGGGGGTCCGAACGGTTCCGGTCCAATGGTGCTTTACAACGGTAACTCGGGGACGAACGGGTACGGCATCCAGATCTCCAGCGGCACCGGGTTCTCGTGCGGGCCCGCTGCGTCGCTGCGTGTAATCCTTGGCGGGGTGACCTGTGACGCAGCTGGGAGCGGTGGCTCGCTGCAGCTCAACACGTGGACACATGTCGCTGCGACGCGCACCAACGGGAACGTCTGGAAGATCTACGTGAACGGGGTGAAGACCACCGAGCGATCGACGTCGCCCAATCCGAATCCGATCATCAGCGGCGGCACAGCGTTTGGCGCGCAGGGTCTCCAGGGCCGCATCGACGAGGTCGCGATGTACAACACAGCGCTGACCCAGCCGCGGATTCAGGCGCACTATGCGGCTGGTGCCGGGGTGGCGTCTCAGCCTCCCGAGCAGACGTACGGGACGTGCGCCGGAGTTGGGTCGATCGCTCTGGCGCCGAGCGAATGCCTATCGGATCCGGTGAACACGCTGACGGGCGCGTTCACGCATGCGGAGACTGATTTGGGCCTGCCGAGCACGGGCGTGCCGTTTGAGTTGACGCGGTCGTACACGTCGGCGGATGCGACGGTGGGGCGGCTGGGTCTGGGCTGGACGGACAGCTACGCTGCTTCGCTGGCGGTGCAGCCGAACGGGGATGTGTTGGCACATGGCGAGGAGGGCCAGCAGGTCTTGTTTACGGCGCTTGGCGGCGGCGTGTTCGAGGGCGCGCCCGGCGCACGCGCGACGCTGGAGACGATCGCGGGCGGCTACCGGCTGACGACAACCGCACAGCTGGTGTACGAGTTCGACGCGGCGGGGAAGCAGCTCTCGAAGAAGGACCGCGACGGTCAGGGGGTGACGCTCGCCTACGACGGCAGCGCGCGGCTGGCGACGGTGACCAACAGCGCCGGCGTGGCGGCCACGTTCGCCTACAACGCGAGCAGCCTGCTGAGCTCGGTGTCGCTGCCCGACGGCCGCTCGGTCGCATACGGCTACACGGGCGGCCAGCTGACGTCGTTTACGGATGTGCGCGGCAAGCTTTGGCAGTACAGCTATGACGCGGGCGGCCGGCTGGCAACGATCGTCGACCCGCTCAACCACACGCAGGTGACGAACGTGTACGACCCGACGTCGGGGCGGGTGACGTCACAGACCGATGCGGTCGGGAAGACGACGACGTTTGCCTGGGACGCGACGAACCAGATCGCGACCGTGACCGACGCCAACGGCAGCGTGTGGAAGGACGACTACACCAACGGCGTGCTGGCGAAGCGCATCGACGCGCTGACCAAGGAGACGACGTTCGCGCACGACGCCGACCTCAACGACACCTCCGTCACGGGGCCGACGCTGGAGACGACGACGATGACCTACGACGCCGCCGGCAACCTGCTGACGGCGACGGCGCCGCCGTCGCTCGGCTCGGTGCAGAAGATGTTCGTCTACAACGCCAAGAACGACCCGACGCAGGTCACCGACGCGCGCGGGAAGATCACGAGCTACGGGTACGACGCAGTCGGCAACAACACGACGGTCACACAAGACGGCACACCGGTCGGCACCTACACCTACGACGCGCAGGGTCGGGTGCTGACGTTCACCGACGGCAACACGAAGACGACGACCTACACCTACGACGCGAACGGCAACACCGAGTCGGTGACCGACCCGCTCGGGAACAAGACCACGTACACCTACGACGCCGCCGGCCGCTTGTTGACACGGGTCGATCCGAAGGGGAACGTGGCCGGCTGCGGCTGCGCGTCGCAGTTCACGTGGTCGTACACCTACAACCCAGCAGGCCAGGTGCTAACCGAGACCGGTCCGTTGGGGACCGTGACCACGCACACCTACGACGACGCCGGCAACCAGCTGACGGTCACCGACGCGAACCAGAAGACGACGACGTCGGCGTACGACAACGCGAACCGGCTGCAGAGCGTGACGGCGCCGGACACCGGGGTGACCTCGTACACGTACGACAACGTCGGCAACAAGCTGACCGAAAGCGACCCACTCGGGCACGTGACGACGCACACCTACGACGCGAACAACCGGCTGGCGTCGACGACGACGCAGTCGGGGGCGAAGACGACGTTCTTCTACGACGCCAACGGCAACCTGGTCAAGCAGGTGGAGCCGCGCGGCAACGTCGGCGGCGGCGTCAACCCGGACGACTACGCGACCACCTTCACCTACGACGCGGCCGGCCGGCTGCTGACGGAGACCGATCCGCTGGGGAACGTGACCACGCATACCTATGACGCGGTCGGCAACGAGCTCACGGTCAAGGATCCGAACAACAAGACGATGACCTCGACCTACGACGGCAAGAACCGCTTGTCGACGGTGACAGCGCCCGACAGCGGCGTCACCACCTACACCTACGACCCCGTCGGAAACAAGCTGACGGAGAAGAACCCGCTCAACAACATCACCACCTCCACGTACGACGACGCAAACCGGCTCGCGAGCGTGACGAAGCCGTCGGGTGGGAAGACGACCTACGGCTACGACGCCAACGGGAACCAGACGAGCATGGTGGAGCCTCGTGGGAACGTGGTCGGCTGTGGTTGCGCGGCGCAGTTCACGTGGACGTACGCGTTTGATCGGGCGAACCGCAGGCTGTCGGAGACGAGCCCGCTCGGGCATGTGAGCTCGTTTGCCTACGACGGCGTGGGGAACCAGCAGTCGGTCACGGACGCCAACACCCATCAGACCGCGTACACCTACGACGCTGTGAACCGGTTGAAGACGGTGACGGCGCCGGATCTGGGGGTGACGACCTACACCTACGACGTGGCGGGCAACCTGACGCAGCGCAAGGACGCCCGCAACAACATCACGACGTACGGCTACGACCTCGACAACCGCCGCACCAGCGTCACGAACCCGCTGTCGAAGGTATGGACAACCGCCTACGACCCAGCCGGCAACGTGACCTCGACGGTGGATGCGAACGGGAACGCAACCCCCACCGGCGGCGACGGCACCACGAGCTTCTCGTATGATCGGGCGGGCCGGCTGACCGGAGTCGACTACTCGGACACGACGCCGGACGTGACGTTCACCTACGACGCAGCGGGGAATCGGCTCTCGATGGTGGACGGCTCGGGTACGGAGTCGAGGACGTATGACGCGGTGAACCGGCTGTTGAGCGTGGCGCGCGGCGCGGACGTGTTCTCCTACCTCTACGACGTGGCCGGGAGCCTCACGCAGCGCACCTACCCGGGCAGCGTCGCGACGACGTACACCTATGACCCGGACAACCGGATGGCGACCGCTGCCAACGCATCGCTCACGACCAGCTACGCGTACGACGCGGCCGGCAACCTTCTATCGACGACGTTTCCGACGGCGAACGGGTATGTGGAGTCGCGCGCGTACGACGCCTCCGGCCGCATCACCGAAGTGAAGAACGACAAGGCGGCCGTCGTGCTGTCACGGTTCGTGATCGGCCGTGACCCAGTCGGCAACCCTACGCAGATCGATCGCACCGGATCGCTGACGCAGACGCAGACCTACACCTACGACCTGAGCGACCGCATCTCGACGGTCTGCTTCGCCGCCTCCTGCACGCCCACCTCGCCCAACCGCATCGCCTGGTCCTATGATCTGGTCGGAAACCGGTTGACGGAGACGCGCTCCACCGGCACCACCAACTACACCTACAACAACGGCGACCAACTGCTCACCGCCGGCTCTACGAGCTACACCTACGACTCCAACGGCAACCAGCTCTCGGCGGGCTCGCAGACGATGAGCTGGGATCTCGCCAACCGGCTGAAGACGCACGTGGCCGGCAACACCACGACCACGTACGCCTACGACGGTGATGGCAAGCGGCTGCAGGCCTCGACCGGCAGCCAGGCCTCGAAGAAGACGAACTTCCTCTGGGACGTCAACCACAGCCTGCCGCAGCTCGCCTTGGAGCGCGACGGCAACAACAGCCTGCAACGCCAGTACGTGTACGGGCTCAGGCGGATCCGGCAGAGCGCGGGCACCGCGAGCTACTTCCACTACGACGGGCTCGGCTCCGTCGCTAACCTCACCAGCGCCTCGGGGGCGACGCAGTGGACGTGGAGCTACGAGCCCTACGGCAGCATCCGCACCGAGACGAAAGCCAGCGGCAACCAGCCGACGAACTTCGTCAAGTTCACCGGCGAGTACCTCGACCCCACCGGCCTCTACCACCTCAGGGCACGCCAATACGACCCGACAGTGGGGAGATTCCTCGGACTCGACCCGATCGAGGCGGGGCGCGCATCGCCGACGGTATCCAGCTACGCGTACGTCGGCGACCGTCCCGGCGTGCTCGTCGATCCGTCGGGTGAGGGCGCGATTCGTCCGACCGATGGGTACCGGCCGACGCTGGTGGCCTCGTCGCCGGTACGCCCAAAGGTGTTGCCGCGAGAGAAATGGTTCTCAATTCCCGTCTGGACACGGCTTGGGATCTATCACGGTGGCCTGTTTATTCAGCAGGAGAAGGTGTGCCCGTTCTTCTTTGGCTGGAGCGTGCCGGAGGTGACACCCTGCTTGCAGGGGGATGCGAGGGGTTTCAGCGCAACAGCCTCTCCCACTCGCTATCGCGCATACATGAACATCGACTTTACGGTTGGAACGGCCTATTTCCGGATCAATCCAACCTGTGAGACGGGTGGGGAATGTTATCGGCCGCACGAGATCGAGGGATTCCGATCCTGGTGGGATCCACGCGATTTTCCGGATCGGGCGAATAAACTCGGTGCGTATGTGTCATCGAAGGCTGTGCGGTTTCGTTGGTCCTTGATCAATTCTGGATTCCGCTTGTTCCCACGGGACATCATTCCTGCGATTGACGGATCCCTCTCGTTTGGTCGGGGCGGAGAGATCGGGCTTGATACTGATGGGTTCCCGTCCTTCGAACTCTATCGCAGGGCGTTGGCTGGAGCGCGGACAACCTGTGTCTTCAGACACAAGGAAAGCAAAGCTGTCGCTCTCTTTCTTCCCCCAGTCTTCGGCCTCGACGAGGGGCGCTCGCGGTGCTAGCTGGGGAGTCTCCGCGACAGATATGGCGGTGGGTGCCCATGTTGTCGGCGCTGGTCTGCGTCGTAGTGATCATGTTTACCTTCGGAGCGGGGATCATCTTCGTACCTCTCAGCATTGGATTGTCGTGGTTCGCGGTGCGCCGGATCGGCGGACCGCATGGGTTTCTTGTCGGTGTTGGCGTCGTATTGAACGCTCTCCTCGCCGTTTCATTCATTGGGACCATGGTCGTGCTGATCTACGATCTTGTTTTTCCAGCCCAGTAGCCACGCTGGCTATTTGGAGACCTCATTCCGTTGACGTCTTGGTACCCACCGCTTGGGGGGTCGGAAGGGCGCTAGCGTGCTCGCCTTCGTGAGCGTGGGACTAGGAACGGGGAGCACCGGCTATATCTGGACTCGCACGCGATTCTCGTAGTAACATTAGTCACAAGCAGAGCGTTTGCGAAGGCCCTGCTTGGCTCATGGCCTCCCGCTCATGGCCAGCAGCCGCCTCAATGGTTCCGGGGGGTTTGAAAGCTGTCCAGTTAGGTCCATTGAAGAACCCGCCGCAAACGGCGGGTTTCTCTTTGGAGGGAGTTCGGCTCGGTCAGCGTCGAACGCCGAAATGGTGAGTGAAATGGTGAGTACAGCCGAAGGGCTCTGAAGGCCGGGCTCCGTTGCTAAGAGACGAACGCTTTCCGCACACTGGTGGCTGACCACGTGGCGCTACCATGTGGCCTTCGTATCCCCTTGTGGTTCAGGTTCTCGGCGATCTCCTCGAGTGACATCCCTTTCTCAAGCATCCGTCTGATCCTCATACGCCAGCCATAGTCCTCTCGGTTGCAGAGCACGTGCGAGAGCCGGACGTTCCAGGCGACAAGATGTCCACCATCAGCCTTGAGCCTGGGGTAGTGGTCCGGCGAGGGTGCCCAATCCGGCAGAGGAGTGGATCTCGGCTCGAAATAGCCCCGCCCCTTGTGGCAATAGCACTTCGGCATCTCGCAGTGGAGTTCGATGATCTGGCCACGTTGCGCCATCTGAACGAGGACACCGCGTGTGCCGCGCGCTCGTAGTCGGCCTGCGAGCGTGTCTCCCATGATCGCTTCAGGGCTTGTCGTTTTTGCCGTCACGCATGTTCTCCTTAGTTCTGGTTGGCAGACTCATCTCAGCTCGGACGCGGAGAAATTGTAGAGACCCGGAAAGGGATCGATCCTGCGTCCAAAACCGCCGGACGCTAGACCCGGGCAAGAGCCCAAGGGCAAGCACGATTCCTCTCGCGGCGCCACACGTCACGGCGCGACCCAGAGATCCTGACGTTCGATGAGCTATTCGAGAGGGCGCGGCTGATGCTGGCATTGGTTGACGATGCGAGTTCGCCCGCGGCAGGGGACGACGAGTCAATCCGGCTTAGGGGCCGGGCGGTTGCCTGTATACCGTGACGCCCCGGCTTACGCACCCGAGGAACGCGAGGTTCGGATGCAGGACTTGCAACTCGCTGTCGCAGCGCTCGGAAGCGTTCGTGGACGGCGGGCGGAGCAGGTCGAGCGAGTCTTGCTGCGACTTCTGTGAGAACGCGCTGGGAGGCTGGCAGGAGACCAGGCGAGGAGGCGCTCGCTCATCTCCCGGTCGCGTGGCCAGTAGGGTCAGTGGCGTCTCGTGATCAGCGAGGAGGACATCGAGAATCTCGCTTCGGCCGCGAGAGATCTGCCGCCGAGCGCCAGCGTGTACCTCGAGGAGGACTTCGTCATGAATCTCCTCGAAACCGTGCTCGACTACATGCAGAAGACCGAGGTCGTCGTAAGGGCGCTCGAGCATTTCCGAGAGCACCGCTGGGACGAAGTGCGGAGCCTCGATGATCTCGATCGGTTGGTCGCGCGGTTCCCAGTAGACCAGGCAGGGAACACGGCGCTCGCCCAGCACCTCTGGGGTTACAACTTATGGACCCGTGCCCAGCAGTTGCGGGACCTCGCTCGTTACTTCCGAAGCATCGGGGTCGTCGACCAAGAGCAGCTCAGGCTCTGGGCGCACAGGAGCACCTTCAAAGGCGACTTCGAGGGGCGGGTCAAGGGGCTCGGGCCAGCCGTCTACCAGTGGCTCGTGATGCGGCAAGGCGTGGACACCGTGAAACCAGACGTTCACGTTCGGCGCTTCGCGGAAGCGGCCGCCGGACGTCAGCTCAATGATCAAGACGTAATCGAGCTGACGACCAAGGCGGCCCAACGTATCGGCATCAGGGCCTTCGAACTCGACTGGCGGATCTGGGAGGCGTCTCGAGGAGGCGCCCTTCCGTACCCGGGTCATCGAACCTGACAGCGCTGGCTGTACGCTCGTCGGCCCTACCGCGGCGTCTTGAGACCGCGAGGCGGCCGTTTACTTGCGGCGTTCCTGATAGATGCAGAGGAAATTCTCCTGATCGCACGGCTCCAGCGGTGCCCTATCCCATTCCGCCCGCCGTACTTGGCACCCCGCGAGAAGAAACGAGCGGCCAGGCGCGCGAGTTGGGCAATCGGAGTCGTCTGCCTTTTTGATCATCAGGTCGCCCAGGCAGCGGACGGCGAGCGCCAGCAAGCGTCTCCGGGTGTCCATGGTCATGAGGTCTTCCTCCTCCAGGTCGTTCGTCTCAGAGGCTCAGACCGGTGCCCCGAGTGCAAGACTCATCGGTCGACCCGGGCGGCGGAGCCGCAGGGGCTCCGCCGCCCGGGCCACCGTCAGGCCTCGCTCGGCTGCGGCTCGGCTCCTCGCCCGAAACGCTCGCTCGGTGTCTCACCATCGTGCGGCGGCTCGATGGTGAGGTTCGGCAGCACGCGATCGAGCCAGCGCGGGATGTACCACGACTTCTCGCCCATGAGGGTGAGAAACGCGGGCACGAGAGTCATCCGCACGATCAGCGCGTCCGTGAGGATCGCGACCGCGAGCAGCAGCCCGAACTCCTTCGGGATGCGATCGGCGCTCAAGATGAAGGCCGCGAAGACCGTGCTCATGATCAGCGCCGCAGCGACGACCACACGACCGATCGCCGCGATGCCGTGCTCGACCGCCGCCCGCGTCTCCAGGCCGTGGACATGCTCCTCCCGGATGCGGCTCATCAGGAAGACCATGTAGTCCATCGAGAGCCCGAACAGAATCGCGCCGGCGATCGGTGGAACGAACGTTTCGATCGGGCCGGTCTTGTCGAGTCCCGTCAGCCCGAGCAGGTGACCCTCCTGTACCACCAGCGTGAGGACGCCGAAGCCGACGAACGCTGACAGGATCGTCGTGATCGCCGCCGTCGCCGAGATCACGATCGATCTGAACGCCATGGCGAGCACGATGAAGGTGACGCCGATGATGTAGAGCAGGAACAGCGGCATCCGCTCGATGATCTGATCGGCGATGTCCTTGAACGCCGCCGTCTGGCCCGAGACGTAGGCGACCGCATCGCTCTCCGCGGTCGCCGCCGGCACCACGTTGGCTCGCAACCGATCGACGAGCTCGTCGGTCTCCACGTCCTGCGGAGCGGAGTCCGGGGTCACGAAGACGATCGCGACGGTCTTTGCGTCGTTGAGCTGAGGCTCGCCCACGGACGCGACGCCCTGCAGGCCCCGCACGCCGTCGTAGATCCGCTGCGGCGCTTGCGAGTCGCCGTTCACGTCCACCACGATCGGGATGGGACCGTTGAAGCCGGCCCCGAAGCCCTCGGCCAGCAGGTCGTAGGCCCTGCGGCTGGTCTGCTCCGTGGGCTGCGTGCCCTGGTCGGACGCGCCGAGGCGCACGAGCGCCGACGTCGCCGCCAGCGCCACGATGAGCAGCAGGACGACCGGGAACACGACCCGCGCGTTCGTGGTCACGAACCGTCCCCAGCGTGCCATCAGGGACTTCTCCCTGCTTTCCTCCGAGTCGTCGAGCGGCGGGAGGAACGGCACCTTCAGCCGGTCGACCTTGTGGCCGAGCAGCGCCAGCACCGCCAGCAGCAGCGAGTTCGCGATCAGCACCGTGGTCAGGACGCCGAGCGCGCTGCCGATGCCGAGCTTGGTGACGAAGTCCAGGCCGATCAGCGCCAGGCCGCTCACCGAGATGGCGACCGTCAGGCCGGCGAAGAACACGGCGCGACCCGCGGACGCGCCGGCCTCGGCGGCGGCGTCACGTGGCGAGAGACCGTCGTGCAGGAGCTGTCTGAAGCGCGTGACGATGAACAGCGAGTAGTCGATGCCCACGCCCAGGCCGATCATCGAGACAAGGATGGGCGTAATCGTGTTGATGTCCGTCAAGCCGGCGAGGATGAACAGCAACAGGAACGCCGTCGCCAGCGCCGTGATCGCCAGCGCGATCGGGATCAACATCGCCACGAAGGTGCGGAACACGACGAGGAGCACGATGATTGCGGCGAGCAGGCCGAGCAGCTCCGACGTCCCCTGCTCGACGGGCGGGAACTCGGCGTCGCCGTTGTACTCCACCGTCACGCCGACCGGTTCGACCGTCTCGCGGACAGCTTCCTGCACAGCGACGACCGGCTCGCGATCCTCCTCGTAGATCACCCGATCGAACTGGGCTTCCGCGTACGCGATGCGGCCGTCGTCCGAGAACATCGCCTCGTCGAACGGATCGCCCACGCTGGTGAGTCCGGCCTTGTCGTCGGTGGGTGCGAACTCCGGCGACTCGAGGCGCGTGATGGCTTCCGCCATGGCGGCCTTGCGCGCCGGCGTATCGAGCCGTTCGCCCCCCGGCGCGGCGAAGACGACGTTCAGGACACCGCCCTGCTCGGACGCGAACTCGGACTCGAGCAGGTCGGTCGCCCTCTGGGTGTCCGACCCCGGTATCTCGAACTCGTCCCTCAGCGCACCCCCGATCGTCGCGACCAGGACGATCAGAAGCGCGAAGATGCCGATCCAGCCCAAGACGACGCGCCACGGATGCGTGGCGCAAGCTCGCGTCCAACCCGCCAGCGCGCCGGTAGAGAGACGTTCGTGGGCTGCGCGCCGTCCCACCGTAGGTTCCTCCTCGGCGGGCGCGATCCCGCGGTTCTCGCCTGTCGTTGCTTCGTGCTCAGTCATGCGCGCTGCCCCCTCTGTCGCTGCTGGTTTTCACTAGAGACCGACTAACTACCGGAAACTCATCGGTCGCCGATCGAGTGGGGTCCCTTCGGCTGCCAGAAGGCGACCTCCGACGACGAACTCGCGCTCTCGGCCCGCGCCAGCTCACCCGGAGTGACGTCGCGGCCTTCTTCAGAAGCGAGACGACAGGAGGGTTGTCGCCGCACACCGTCGCCACAAGCTCCCTGATCCCTGCCGCGCGCGCGTCGGCCGCGAGCTCACGCGCGAGGATGAATCCGATGCCGCGGCCCTGGTGGGCGTCTGCAACCTCGAACGCGATCTCGGCGGCTGTAGCGTCGCGTACGAGTCGCGCGATCCCGGCCGGCAGCGGATCGCCGTCGAGGAAGCCGACGAGGACGTGGTGGTCACCGTCGACGCGCGCAAGGGCCTTCAGCTCCTTGTCGGACAGCCGTGGCTTCGCGCCGCAGAACCGCTTCTCGCGCGAGCGGGGGCCGAGACGCGAGAAGAGCGCGGCGACCGTTTCAGTGTCGCCGCTTCGCAGCGGTCGGATGGTGAGTCCGTTGACGTAGCGCGTCTGCACTCGACTATCGTCGCCAGCGGCACCCTCCCCGCGCTTCGCCGCTGCGGGCCATCTTCTTGACATGGCCCGAACAGGCCATCACACTAACGGGTCATGGATCAGGACATCCGCTTCTGCGAGCTCGACGGCCAGCGCATCGCGTACGCGACGGTGGGCGAGGGGCCGTTGCTCCTGTTCAGCGGCAGGTGGGTGACCCACCTCGAAGAGGAATGGGAGGAGCCTGGCGCGCGGAGCTTCTTCGAGGAGCTCGCCCGCACGCACCGCGTCGTGCGCTACGACCGGCTCGGCGTCGGTCTCTCCGATCGCGAGCTCGCCAGTCCCCCGACGCTCGAGTCCGAGGCGCTCGCGCTCGCGGCGGTGTTCGAGGCCTGTGGCGGCCAGCCCGCGACGATGTTCGCCTGCTCGTGCGCCGGCCTCGCGACCGCACGCTTCGCGAGCGCGTCGCCGGAGCGGGTCCGCAAGATCGTCTTCTTCGGGGGCTACGTCTCGCGCCAAGACATCCCAGAGGCGACGCGCCGCTCGCTCGTCGACCTCGTTCGGACGAGCTGGCCCCTTGCGGCTCAGATGTTCTCCGGGCTCATGCTCCCGCGCGCCGGCGGCGACGAGATCGAGGCGCTCAGCCGCTACCAGCGCCACTCGGCCGAGGCGGACGTCGCCGCGGCGTTTCTCGCGCTCGACCTGACTGCCGACGCACGCGTGTTCCTACCGAGGCTGACTATGCCGGCGCTCGTGCTGCACCGCCGCGGCGATCGCACCGTCCCGATCGGCCGCGGCCGCGAGCTCGCCGCGCTGCTGCCGAACGCGCGCTTCGTCGCGCTGAGCGGCGACTCCCACCTGCCCTGGATGGACGATCAGCGCGAGCTCCAACGAGCGCTCGCCGGATTCCTCGACGACGCTGTCCCCGTGGAGTCGAACGGCGACTCGCCGCTGAGCCGGCGCGAGACCGAGGTGCTGCGCCTCGTCGCCGCCGGCCTGCCGAACCGCGAGATCGCCTCGTCGCTTGTCCTCAGCGAGCACACGGTCCACCGCCACGTCGCGAACATCCTCCGCAAGCTCTCGCAGTCGTCCCGCGCCGCGGCCGCGGCCCACGCGACGCGGGCCGGTCTCATCTAGAGCGGAGCACGCAGGAAGCGGAGTACGCTGCGGCGGCAGTCCGACTAATCCGACTGACCGCCCCGTCGAGCCCGCTGGGGAGCAGGGAAATCGTGGGTCCGGGCGTCCGACAGCAGAATCCGACCAAAGGGCTCGCAAGTCCACTACCTGGTACTGGGCGGCGAGCTCGCTCAGACGCTCACTGGCGCGCCAAGGCCTGGATTCCTGGCATGTCGCAGATTGCGGGAAAGACGTCAATGGTCTTTCCTTTCCGATTGGTGAGTCTTTGGTGAGTAGAGCCGGGCAGAGACGGGGAACTTCCGCCTTCTCGTGGTCTCCCAAACGGCTCAACCGTCCCCTCTAGTCCCCTGCAGTACCCAGCCACTCACGGATCGCACCCAGGAGGTCGGCGGTTCGAGCCCGCCTAGCTCCATTCCGAGAGAACCAAAGTTGGACGTACGAACACCTGAGCCTTGGCTCGACAGTTCGTGTCCGTCGGTGTCCACATGTCAAGGGCAGCCGAAAGGTGCGCCCGTTTCGGCAGCCGGAACAGTGCACCAGCGGGCGGCTCGCTGATGGAGCTACCGCCGCCCAGGCTCCGTCGCTCCGCGACGGAGCCTGGGCGGCGGGCACGACGGCCCAGTCGAAGCGTGCCGGCTACCCGCTTCGACTAGTGGTCTGACCGGCAACGTTTGCCGGCTTCGGTAGAGGGTCCCACCTGACGCCGTCGAAGAAGTACTCCCGACCGGTCATCGGACGGGAGGCGACAATGGCGGCGCGGGTGGAGCTTCGCGAGA
>Ga0247727_10012052_pt1 | contig 14933 bp, 13 predicted proteins | sample WisWelCaveWW1625_FD_202498 | JGI IMG/M metagenome (GOLD analysis project Ga0247727, IMG submission 202498) | Biofilm microbial communities from Wishing Well Cave, Virginia, United States - WW16-25 | ecosystem: Environmental > Aquatic > Deep subsurface > Groundwater > Cave microbial mat | place... | reverse complement strand
ATGAGATGAGCGCGCGTTTCGAGCTGTTGTTTTTTGAAATGGGATGGCAGAAGGAGAACTGGCCGAAGCTGGTGCCGATTAGTAGAGACGAATAATTAAGAGTCTCTACATCTATAGAAATTCCTTCAAAATAAGTGTTGATTTTAAAAATCGAATTGGGTATATTTTTGCCGCATTTTATAAGCGGCGCATTCGTCTAGTGGCCTAGGACGCCGGCCTCTCACGTCGGTAACACGGGTTCGACTCCCGTATGCGCTACGGTTAGAAACTCGAATGCTGAAGCACGAAATGCGAAACAAATTTGAAATTCTAAAAACTCGATAACAAGCTTTTTTGAATAATTAGTTTTTTCTATTTGTTTCGAATTTCGATATTCGAATTTCGGATTTGATTTGATAACGCGCCCGTAGCTCAACTGGATAGAGCGCTTGGCTACGGACCAAGAGGTTGAGGGTTCAAATCCTTCCGGGCGTACTAATAATTGATAATTGTCCATTGACAATCAATAATATCCGAAATTAGCCATTGGGAACTCCTGGTTTAACCCCGCACGAAACCTGGATGCAGTTGGCATTGCGCGAGGCCGAGAAGGCTTTCGAAATGAAGGAAGTTCCCGTGGGCGCGGTAGTTGTGTATCAGGACCGGGTGATTGGACGGGGTCACAACATGGTGGAGACGTTGCAGGATCCCACTGCCCATGCCGAGATAATTGCTATAACCGCCGCGTCCGATTCCTTGAAATCGTGGCGTCTCGAAAACGCCGTGCTCTATGTCACCAAAGAACCGTGCCCGATGTGTGCGGGCGCGATTTACTTAGCGCGCATCCCGAATCTTGTTTATGGCGTCAGCGATGCAAGAATGGGCGCGTGCGGCACAGCAGTCAATATTTTGCAGAACCCGAGACTGTCTTCATCCATCAGCATCACGAATGGAATTTTAGAAGACAAGTGTCTTGGGATTCTGCAATCGTTCTTTCAAAAGTTACGCGAGCAGGACAACCTGGAGAGATGACCGAGAGGCCGAAGGTGCACGACTGGAAATCGTGTGAGGGGTCACAAGCTCCTCCCAGGGTTCGAATCCCTGTCTCTCCGCTTTGAATCGATGATCGACAATCTTTCAATTATCAACCATCGATTGTCGATTTCCGGAGAGGTGCCGGAGCCTGGTTGAACGGGGCGGTCTCGAAAACCGTTGTGGCCTTGCGCCACCGGGGGTTCAAATCCCTCCCTCTCCGCTGTTTCCGAGGTTAGAGGATTGATAATAGAAGATAGCCACCCTCAATTCTCCATCTTCTATCTTCAAAACGTTGGGGCCGTAGCTCAGTTTGGGAGAGCGCTAGAATCGCACTCTAGAGGTCGTGGGTTCGATCCCCATCGGCTCCACTAAGGCTGTGCTAGACGGGGAGTTAGCGGTGCCCTGTTTCCTGCAATCCGCTATAGCAGGGTCGAATTCCTGTCCGAGGCTTGCTCCCCCATGCCAGAGGCTTCCGCAGATGATGTTGATGGTTCAAGTCCTTCGCAATAAAATATGGCCCAACCCCGTCAGGACCGGAAGGTAGCAGCGGTAAGCATTTATTTTATGTGCCGATGGTTTGCTTGGCCGGAGTTTTTTGCAGAACGGCTCTCGTGGGAAGGAAGAGTCGAAGACAGGTGCACAGCCTATTATTGCTGGAGTGTTGGATTAGTGGATTGATGGGTAATGGAATCCGATGTGGCAGTGATTTGGATTCACCAGAGACCCAATAATCTATTTTTCGAAACTAATCTCATCTGCGATAAATAAATCGCACCGGCGAAATGGTCCAACTTGGAGGAACGCAGAGAATGTCATACATGGTGTTAGCCAGAAAGTGGCGGCCAATGCAATTTGGCGAGGTGGTGGCGCAAAACCACGTTTCCACCACGCTCATGAACGCCATCAAGAACAATCGTCTGGCCACCGCCTATTTGTTCTCCGGGCCTCGCGGTGTGGGCAAGACCACTTCGGCGCGCATTTTTGCCAAGGCCATCAACTGCGACAAAGGCCCAATCGCCACTCCCTGCAATGAATGCCCCAGTTGCACCGAAATCACCGCCGGCCGCAGCCTCGATGTGTTTGAGATCGACGGCGCCTCCAACCGCGGCATCGACGAAGTCCGCAATCTCCGTGAAAACTTAAAATACGCTCCCAACAAAGGTAAGCACAAGATCTACATCATTGACGAAGTGCACATGCTGACCAATGAGGCATTCAACGCGCTCCTCAAAACCCTCGAAGAGCCCCCGCCGAGGGTGCTATTCATTTTTGCAACCACCGAACCGCACAAGGTTCCGGCCACGATCTTGTCGCGCTGTCAGCGCTACGATTTCCGCCGCATTCCGCTGGCTGAAATTGTGGATCAGTTGCGGATGATCTGCAAGAAAGAAAAAATAAAAATTGACGACGAGTCTCTCTATCTCATCGCCAAAAAAGCCGATGGCAGCATGCGTGATAGCCAGAGCCTGCTCGATCAGGTAGTGTCATTTTGCGGCGTCGATGTCAAGTCCAGCGACCTCTCTGAGTTGTTGGGTTTGATCGATCTCGATCTGTATTTTGAATGCTCCGATTGCATATCAAGCAAGAACATTGGCAGCGGGCTGCAGTTGACTGAAAGAATATTCAACCAAGGCCATGATTTGGGTGAATTTCTCAACGGCCTCACCGAGCATTTTCGCAATGTTCTGGTGTTGAAGTCCACCAACAAAACGGAGCTGCTCGAAGGCCTCGACACCTACCATCCGCGCTATCAGGAATCTGCAAAGATGTTCACCGAAATCGACCTTTTGCGCTTAATTAAATTATGTTCGGAAACAGCGTACGGCATCAAACGCAGCCCCAATCCCAAAACCATTTTGGAAATGTTGATGGTTAAAATGATCAAAATGGAAAAGAGCGTGGATTTAGACGTGCTGCTGGATCACATCCGCGATTTGAAGAACTCCCCGGCGGCGAATTCCGGAGGCTCGAACTCTCCGACTGCGGTGAAAAACTATCCCGTCATCAAATCCGGCGATGCCGGCGCGGAGAAAACAATCAAGGTGGTTCAGGATCGCCCGAAGAACGGCGCCGATCTTAAGAACGGATCCGGAACGGCTCCCGTGGTCATTTCGAGCGAGCTGGTCGACGCATCTTTGAATACTATCAAAGAAAAATGGGGAGAGATCATAGATGACGTCAAGGGTAACAAAATTCACCTGGGATCGTTTCTCAACGAAGGTTACCCTACCGGCATGAAGGACGGGATGTTGGAGATTTCGTTTGGCAAAGAGAACGGGTTTCATATCAATGCCATCAATTCGAATCGTCAAATGATCGAGACCATCGTCCTGAATAAAACCGGTTTCAAGTTGAAAATTAAATGCAAGAAAAACGAAGCGGAAGATTTTAAGCAGATACTCGAACACCATAAGCCTGACAGGCCGATGGAGAATCATCCGGCCAGCCAGGAACCCGTGTTGATGACTCCGGTTTTGAAGAGGGTCATTGAGGTATTCGATGGGGAACTTGTAAGATAGGAGTTTTTTTCAAAGGAGAAAAGTATGGCAAAACCTGGTTTGAATGAGCTGTTGAAACAAGCTCAAAAAATGCAGGAGAAAATACAGCAGGTTCAAGATGAGTTGAGCAACCTTAAAGTCGAGGGCACTGCTGGCGGCGGCATGATTACTGCCGTTGCCAATGGCAAACAGGAAATCCTCGAAATCCACATCGACAAGCAGGTGGTTGATCCCGATGATGTCGAAATGATCGAAGACCTGATTGTCGCGGCCGTCAACCAGGCGTTGACAAAAGCGCAGGAGCTGGCCAACGAAGAAATGAGCAAAGCCGCGGGCGGCATGTTGGGCAATATCCCCGGTGGATTTAAAATGCCCGGCCTTTAACTAATCTTTGAATTGATGCAGTACCCCTCGGTTTCTCTGGAAAAGGCGATCGTGGAGTTGAATAAACTCCCCGGCATAGGAAGAAAAACGGCGCAGCGTTTGGTTTTTTATTTGTTGAAACTGCCAAAGCATGAGGTAGGGGAATTGGCGGACGCGCTACTGGCCCTCAAAGAAAAAATAAATTTTTGCTCGATCTGTTATAACATAACCGAAAGCGATCCGTGTTACATTTGCAGACACCCCGATCGCGAACGCAGTATCATTTGCGTGGTCGAAGAAGCCAACGACGTGCTGGCGCTGGAGCGCACCGGCGAGTATAAGGGATTGTATCACGTACTGGGTGGAGCGCTCTCCCCACTCGAAGGCATTAGTCCGGATGATTTGAGAATAAAGGAGTTGATGGCGCGGCTGAAAGACTCGGTTCGTGAGGTGATAGTCGCCACCAACCCAAATGCTGAGGGAGAAGCGACGGCTATTTACCTGGATAAATTGATCAAACCGCTCAATGTCTCCGTGACGCGCATAGCACGCGGGCTGCCGGTCGGCGGCGATATCGAATACGCTGACGAGATCACTTTAACCCGAGCTTTAGAAGGAAGAATCGCCTTGTAGTACGTCAACCGTGAAGGAACGCCAAACACACCATTCATCTAATAGAGAGTTGTCTTATGGCACTGCCCAATCAATTGACCCTGCTGCGAATGGGTTTGACACCGTTATTTGTGGTTACTCTTGCCTTTGACGGCCTTTACTTTCGATATGCGTCACTGTCCATTTTTATGCTCGCCTCTCTCACCGATTGGTACGACGGCTATGTTGCTCGCAAGTACGGCAACATTACAAACATCGGCAAGTATCTCGATCCCCTGGCTGACAAACTGCTTATCTCGGCAGCGTTCGGAATGTTTACCTACCTCGGGATGGTTAAATTCTGGATGTTTGCTGCCATTGCCTGCCGCGATTTTCTCGTTACGGGCTTGCGCTCGTATGCACTGCATCTGAATAAGCCATTTGTGACCAGCAATTTCGCCAAATGGAAAACCGCCGGCCAGATGATGGCGATTTATTTCATCCTGATCTGGCTGGTTGTCAAAGCGAGCCAGCAAAACAGCCAGCCGATTCCGGCCACAGTGGCGGAGGTCGAAGACTGGAATGTGATTGGCAAAATGATGCTATTCGTCACCTTTTTCACTCTCGCTACCGGCGCTTCGTATCTCTTCGACAACCGCCGCCATCTCAAAAGTCTGGCCATCTCCTTCTACCGCGTGTTTGTGCCAACCAATGTTCGATAAATGGGTTTTCTCTCCCGCCTGATCGCCACCGGATTGTTTTCGGGCTATATCCATCTTTCACCGGGAACCGCCGGAAGCTTTGTGGGACTTTTTTTGTATTGGTTCCTGCCGGGCAGCGAGTCTGTTTTTTTCAGTGTCGTCCTCGTTCTGCTTTTTTTTCTCGGCGTGTGGGCAGCCACGCGGTTCGATGTCGAGACTCATTCAAAAGACAACCAGCAAATCGTGATCGATGAGATCGTCGGCATGTTTGTTACACTCATCTTGATGGAGAAGAAAATATTATGGCTTGCAATTGGCTTCATTCTTTTTAGATTATTTGATATTTACAAACCCTATCCGGTCCGGCACGCGGAGAAGTTTCCCCGCGGCTGGGGTGTGATGTTGGACGACGTGGCGGCTGGCGTTTATGCCGCCGCGGCGCTGAGATTCATTCATTGGGTTGCTGAAAAAGTATGGTAATCGAAATCGTAGCCATTGGTGACGAATTGCTGGTAGGACAGGTCGTCAATACCAATGCTTCCTATTTGAGCCGGCGCCTGACGGCGCTGGGAATCGGCGTGAAATGGGTGACCACAGTTGGCGACGATCCCGTCGATTTGAAGCAAGTGATGGCCGCCGCCATGCAGCGCGCTGAAATTGTGATTATGACCGGCGGCCTCGGCCCGACGCATGATGACATTACGCGCGCTGTCGCCGCTGAATTTTTTGAATCCGGTTTCATTTATAAGCCGGAGATTTTGGATCGCCTCCGACAGGCATTTGCGGCGCGTGGTGTTCCGATGTCCCCGGTGAATGAAGTGCAGGCACAGGTGCCAGAGAAGGCGCGCATTATCGACAATCCCGTGGGCACCGCGCCGGGTCTGCTCTTTGAAAAAGATGGCAAGCAGTGCATCATACTGCCGGGCGTGCCGCATGAAATGAAAGCGATGTGCGAGGCCACGGTCTTCCCGATGCTGAAAGGGAAGGGGCAGGTCATTCTGCAAAAAACCATTCGCACCACTGGCATCGCGGAATCGAGTCTGTTCGAGCGGCTTGGCGATATCCATCGACTCGAAGAATTCGCGAAGGTTGCCTTTCTTCCGAAATCCGCCGGGGTGGACGTTCGTCTCACCGTTCACGGAAATGATCCGGCGGCTTGCGAAATTCGTTTGGTGAAAGCTCTGCAGATCGTTCGGGAAAAAGCTGGAGAGTTTATATATGCCTATGATGACGGCGAATTGGAAGAAGTAGTGGCGCAGTTATTTTTTGAGACGAAAAAAACCGTTGCGGTGTCCGAGTCGTGCACCGGCGGATTGCTTGCTAATAAGTTGACGAATATCTCCGGCAGCTCGGCTTATTTTGAGCGCGGGGTGGTGGCGTACAGCAATCGCGCGAAAATCGCTATCCTTGGCGTGCCAGTTGAGATCATCGAAAAATTTGGCGCGGTCAGCGCTGAATGCGCAGTGGCCATGGCCGAAGGCATCCGCAGAATCAGCGGCGCAGATTTTGGCGTTTCGACTACCGGTATTGCCGGGCCAACGGGCGGCACACCGGAGAAACCGGTCGGGCTGACGTACATCGGGTTCGCGAGAGCCGGTGTATCGTACAGCAAGCGGATGCTGTTTATCAACGATCGCATCACCAATAAAGAGCGCACGGTGCAGGCGGCGTTGAATTTGTTGAGAAAAGAGCTTAGTCAAATTAATTCGTGACGCGATGGCTAAGATCCGAACCTTCATCGCTATCGAACTCTCCGATTCCGTTCGCCAAAAAATCGCTGAGTTGCAGGAAGAGTTAAAACGAGATCGAGAAAAAATAAGTTGGACGAAACCAGGGAACATTCATCTGACTTTGAAATTTTTGGGCGACACCGAAGAGTCGAAAATTGACAGAATCGCCGGCATCATAAATGGAATCGCCAGTGATTACCAGTCGTTTAGTTTGAGTGTATCGGGATTGGGCGTGTTTCCGAATTTTCGCCGGCCGCGGGTTATCTGGGTTGGAATGCCGAATTCACCCGCTTCGTTAATCGAGATTGCAGAAAAGATCGATTCTAATTTGGCGGAGATTGGTTTTCCACAGGAGGACAAACGGTTTTCGCCCCATTTAACTATCGGGAGAGTTAAGGCCGAGGTCAGCAATGGTTTCATCGAAAAAATCAAATCGCGCCAATTTGATGGCGGCGAATTTAATGTAAATGAGATTTTAATTATGAAAAGCGATTTGCATCCTGCCGGCGCAGTCTATACGCAGTTGCAAAAAATCGCATTGCGAAATCAAAAGGAGGGGTTGTATGAGTGAAGAAAGAACCGAAAAACTGAAAGCCCTGGAATTGGCGATGACGCAAATCGACCGCCAGTTCGGCAAGGGTTCGATAATGCGCTTGGGCGATGAGAGGCGGCCCGCCGAAATTGAAGCCATCCCCACCGGCGCAATTTCACTGGATGCCGCGCTGGGAATCGGCGGGTTTCCGCGCGGTCGCATCGTCGAGGTGTTTGGCCCGGAATCATCCGGCAAAACCACGCTGACGTTGCACGTGATCGCCGAAGCGCAAAAACGCGGCGGGCTGGCCGCCTTCGTGGACGCGGAGCATGCGCTGGACGCTCGCTATGCCAAAGGCCTTGGGGTCGATATCGACAACCTGCTGATATCACAACCCGACACCGGCGAGCAGGCGCTGGAGATCACCGAAACTCTGGTGCGTAGCGGCGCACTCGATATCGTGGTGATCGATTCCGTAGCGGCGCTAGTTCCGAAAGCGGAAATCGAAGGCGAAATGGGTGAGGCGCAGATGGGTTTGCAAGCGCGGCTGATGTCGCAGGCTATGCGAAAACTCGCGGGCGCTATCAGCAAATCCAAAACTTGCGTGGTGTTCATCAATCAGATTCGCGAGAAGATCGGCGTGATTTTCGGCAACCCGGAGACCACCACTGGCGGCCGCGCATTGAAATTTTACTCTTCGGTGCGCGTCGATATTCGCCGCACTGCGTCAATTAAAGACGGCGAGAGTATTGTGGGCAATCGCACCAAAGTGAAAATTGTGAAAAACAAAGTGGCGCCGCCATTTCGAGAATCGGAGTTCGATATCATGTATGGTACTGGCATCTCGCGTGAGGGCGACATTATTGACACGGCGGTCAATCACAATATCATTCAAAAGAGCGGCACCTGGTTTTCCTATGGCGAGGAACGTTTGGGACAGGGCCGGGAGAATGTCAAACAGTATCTGATCCAGAATTCCGCGTTACTCGAAAAAATCTCAGTGCAAGTGCGCGAAGCTTTGGGATTGACAAAGAAGAAAGAAGAGAAGGAAGCCAAGACTGAAAAACCGACGTCGTCTTCAAAAGCACAACCGCTCGCCCGCTCGTAATCATTCATGGAATCGGACATCGCCACGATCACCAAGATCGAGATTCAAAAAAAGTACAAAGGCCGGCGCTCGATTTTTCTTGATGGTGAGTTTGCGTTCGGGGTGGATGCCGCCATCGTCGTTCAACACGGATTAAAAATCGGCGACCGTTTGACTGCGGCGCAGATTTTGGAATTTCTCCTCAAGGAAGAGAAGAAACGAGTTAAGGAAAAAGCCTTCCAGTTTTTGGCCCAGCGCGCGCACAGTGAAAGGGAATTGCAAACGAAGTTAGTGAAAAAAGGATTTGAGAAGAATCTGATCGAAGAGACGCTTTCCGAATTAAAACAGCAGAAGTTGCTTGATGATGCTGCCTTCGCCCAATCGTATGTCTACAGCCGATTAGCGAGCAAACCGCTGGGAGAATACGCGATGCGGCGAGAGTTGCGAAACAAAGGCATTGCTGATGAGCAAATTGTGGCGGCCTTGCAAGCAGCTTACTCCGAGAAAAATCAGATCGATTACGCGCGCGAATTGATTGAAAAAAAACTGCCGCAATTCGGGAAACTGGATGATCAAATCAAGAAGAAGCGACTGGCCGATTTTCTAATCCGCCGCGGTTTTAATTGGGAGCTTGTTAAAGATGCTCTGAACGAAAAACTTAGATCGGAAGATTGAAGGGTGGAAAATAAACGGGAGTTTTACAAGTTTTGGTTGGGGTTTTTCGAAAAAACGTTCCTAATCTTGCTCGCATCGGCATTTATTCCTAGCTTTGTCGGCCAACTAAAGTTGAAATTTGTTGTGTCGGCTGTTATGAGTGTTATCGGTTTGATCCTACTGTTGATGATCGGATTCTTAAGTTGGAAGTTATGGTCATTAAAAGGAAATAATACTGGAGTAATCCAATGACAACAAACTTGATTTTGTTTATTGTTTTATTGGCTGGGGTTGTGATAACTGGTCTAGTTATGTTGATTCTAACCAGTCGTCATGAAAAGAAGGAACTTAGAAAGTAGCAAATGAAATCCAAAGATCTCCGAAATTCATTCATCGACTTTTTTAAATCCAAGAATCACGAATTCGTGCGCAGCTCGCCGGTGGTGCCGTTCGACGATCCCACTCTGTTGTTCACCAACGCCGGCATGAACCAATTCAAGAATATTTTTCTTGGACAGGAGACGCGCAATTACAAACGCGCCGCCAACACCCAGAAGTGCATTCGCGTCAGCGGCAAACATAATGACCTTGAAGACGTGGGGTTCGATACCTATCATCACACGTTTTTCGAAATGCTCGGCAACTGGTCTTTCGGCGATTACTTTAAAAAGGAAGCCATCGAGTGGGCGTGGGAGCTGCTCACGAAAGTTTGGAGACTCGATCCCAATCGCCTCTGGGCCACGGTGTTTGCCGGCGACGAAAAAGAAAAACTCCAGCCCGACGAAGAAGCCGCGGTATTGTGGACAGGGGTCACTCCCATTGCAAAAGGGCGAGTGCTGCGTTTCGGCAAAAAAGACAATTTCTGGGAGATGGGCGACACCGGCCCCTGCGGCCCGTGCTCAGAAATTCATTACGATCTCGGCGAAGGCAAATGTGATAAGAAGCATGATCCCAATCATAAATGCGGAGTGAACGCCGGCTGCGCGCGCTACATTGAATTATGGAACCTCGTGTTCATTCAGTACAATCGCGAGAGAGACGGTTCTCTAAAGCCGCTGCCATCAAAACACGTGGACACCGGCATGGGCTTCGAGCGCGTGCTGGCGGTCATCAACAAAGTAGATTCTAATTACGACACGGATTTGTTTACGCCGATCATCGCCGCCATCGATGAGATGACCGGCATCAAGTATCCGGGATCGGATAACGGCATGGCGCACCGCGTCATCGCCGATCACATCCGCACGCTCGCCTTCGCGATCAGCGACGGCGCCATGCCCTCCAACGAAGGCCGCGGCTACGTGCTGCGCCGCATTCTTCGCCGCGCCGCTCGCTTCGGCCGCAATCTCAACATGCACGAGCCGTTCATTTTCAAACTCGTGCCGGTGGTGGTGGACATCATGGGCGAGGCGTTTCCGGAATTGAAAGAGAAGCACCAGTTCGCTTCGCTGGTGATCAAGTCTGAAGAAGAGAGCTTCAACAGTACCCTCGATCGCGGCATCGAAATCTTTGATAAGATTGTTGAAGATTTGAGCAAGGGCGGAAAAAAGATTATCCCCGGAGCAGAGGCATTTAAGTTGTACGACACCTACGGCTTCCCGCTGGACTTGACGCAACTCATGGCGCGGCAGCAGAATTTCAGCGTCGATGAAAAAGGCTTTGATGCTGCGATGGCGCAGCAACGGGAACGCGCGCGTCAAGCCGGCAAATGGAGTTACACTGCCGACTTCGATGTGGACAATTGGACCGCGCTCACCAAAGGTGAGGACTCGAAGTTCATCGGCTACGGCAATCTTGAAAGCGAATCGCAGATTCGAAAACTGCATCAAAACGGTGACGAGGTTTTTCTAACCCTCGACACCACGCCGTTTTATGGCGAAGCCGGCGGCCAGGTTGGCGACGTTGGCGAAATCGTAGGCGACGGATTTAAAATTATGGTCCGCGATACGCTTCGCGTTGGCAACACGTTTGTGCATATCGGGAAATTTGCACAAAACGTCAAGATCGAAAATCCGAAAGTCGTGGCGCGGGTGAATACGACGGCCCGTAAATCCACGGCTCGGAATCATACCGCCACGCATTTGCTGCACAAAGCGCTGCGGGAAACATTGGGCGCGCACGTCACGCAAGCCGGCTCGCTGGTGGCGCCGGATCATCTGCGCTTCGACGTCACCCATTTTCAGAAAATCGACCCGCAGCAATTAGAGGAAATCGAAGCGCGCATCAACGAAAAGGTGCGCAGCGATTTGGCAGTGGAGACGCTTCACAAATCATATGTCGAAGCGCGCGAAATGGGCGCCATGGCCATTTTCGAAGAGAAGTACGGCGAGCGTGTGCGGGTGGTGAAGATCGGCGATTACAGTTTGGAACTGTGCGGCGGTACGCATTTGATCCACACCGGTGAAATCGGCTATTTGCGGATTTTTTCGGAATCCAGCGCCGCGGCCGGCATTCGCCGTTTGGAGGCGGTGACTGGCGAGCGCGCCGATTTGTTGCTGCGGCAGGAGAAAAACCTGACGCTGCAAATCCAGCAGCTTCTCAATTGCAAAGGCGAAGAAATCGTCGAGCGCGTTCAGCATCTTTTGGATGAAAAGCACCGCATCGAAAAAGAAATCCGGCAGCTGCGACTGCACAGCGCCAATCAAAATATCGCGACCCTCGTTGAGAAAGCGGCGCAGGTGAACGGCATAAAAGTCGTGAGTTCTAAGATTGAAATTGGCGACGTTGAGGAATTGAAGCAAGTGAGCGACGTGCTGCGGGCGAAGTTGGGATCCGGCGTGGGTGTGTTGGGAGCGGTCATCGACGATAAAGTTTCGTTCGTCTGCGTGGTGACGGACGATTTGATTTCCGACAAAAAACTGAACGCCGGTGATATCGTCAAAAAAGTTGCTGCGATTGCCGAGGGCAGCGGCGGCGGCAAACCGCACATGGCGCTGGCTGGCGGTAAAAATATTAGCAAATTGGATGAGGCGTTGGCGAAGGCGCCGGAGATAATATTGAACTTTGTGAAAAAGTAATTACAGGGCAAAAGTGTCGACCTGGAAATCGTCATCCGCAAAAATCTGGTGATGAAACAAATTAAGAGGAGGTAGGGAGAGATGGCAAGCCATTCTATTAAGAATTTAGGTAAGACAAGTACTGTAATTCTAACAATTTTGCTTGCCTTCAGCAGTACATTTCTTATTAGTTGCTCCAAAGAAAAGCAAGCAAAGAATTTGGTCCAAAAATTGAAGGACGACGACGAAAGTGTTCGAAGGGAAGCTATACAGGCACTAGTGGAGATCGGCACGCCTGCTATCAAGCCTTTGCTTGCCGCTTTAGAAGAAGAGCCTGGCCTCGAACTCGTGGAAGGTGTAAGAGCAGCATTTGTAGAAATCGGCACCCTCGCCGTTGAACCTTTGATTGCTGCTTTAAAAAATGAAAAGGATGATGTCCGCAGAGTTGCAGCACAAGTTCTAAGGGAAATAAAAGACACCCGTGCCGTTGAAGCATTGAATGGAGCATTAAATGACAAAGATTCCATTGTTCAATTGGAGGTTATGAAGGCACTTGCGGAGATAAAAGACCCCCGATCGGTTGAACCGTTAATTGCTGTCTTGCAGAATGAGGAGTTGAAAGATCGGGAAAAAGATCCAATTGGTCTCCGAGGATTTGCGGCGGTTGCACTCGGACAGATAGGAGACGCTCGTGCGGTTGAACCATTGATTGCTACCCTCGAAGATGATGAAAATGAAAAAGTCCGAGACTCGGCCGCCAGGGCATTGGGCATGATAAGAGATCCTCGTGCCATCAAACCGTTGATGAACAGCATGAGTGAGGGTGCTGTGTGGGCGATCGGACAAATAGGTCCGTCCACTGCTGAGCCTTTAATCGCTGCCATCAAGAAAGACGGGTATAGTGCAGAAAAATTGGCTGCATTGGCTCAGACAAAGGATGAACGCGCCCTTGAAATTGTGATAAAGGCCTTAAAGGATGATTCGGAATATATCCGAAGCACGGCAGCAGAACAATTGGGCATAATAGATGATAGCCGGGTGATTGAACCTTTAATTGCCGCGTCAAGGGATAGGGACTCAGGGGTACGATTAAAAGCTGTGGAGTCACTGGCGAAGAAACAGGATGTCCGTATTGTTGAGCCCTTGATTGGCGCATTGAAAGATAAAGACTCAGCAGTCAAAAAGAAGGCAGCAGAGTCCTTGGCAGCAATAGAGAACCCACAGGCTAATGAATCTTTGGTGGCAGCTTTAAGTGACAAAGATTTGGAAATTGTAACCGCAGCTTATACTTTTTTTATTCGCAAAGGCCAGAGCGGTACTGAGGAGGTTCTCATTGCAGCTTTAAACGAGCAGGGCAATGTTAACATGGCTGAGCATTTTTTAAATTGCGGCAATACCCTGTTGCAAGACGCTGCGCGAAAGTGGGCAGATAAACATGGGTATCAAATCAACAAACCATCCACCGGTGGTGCTCAACCTGTTCCCGGTCCAAGCTGGGGGAATTGAGTTGAAGTTGGGAAATTTCAAGGCGAGGAAATGCAATGAAAAAAGTGAAGTCCATTTTCGCTGTTTTGGCACTTTTGTTCATTTGTAGCTCTCATATTGCCTGTTCCAGCTCTCCGAGTGAAGCGGAAATCAAGAAGGAGTTGAGCCAGTTCTTGAACCAACCGGTCGAGTTTGTTGAGGTGACTAATTTCAAGAAAATCAGCGGCAGTCAGTCCGGCAAAGAGGAGTATATCGCCGATGTGGAGTACGATATTCAATTCACCAAGGGAATGCAAGAAGCTTTGACAGAACTTGAAAGTAAACTTGCTGATGCTAACCGGGAGCCCGGTCCTCTTGGGGAGTTAGGGTCCGTTGGCTTTTTGATGTATAGATTCGGTCATTTTACGGCCGGCCAGAGGCATCACTTGAATGAACGGGTTCACCTGATTAAAATAGAGGAAGGCTGGAGGTTCAAATTAAAAGAGTAGAGTGTCTTTTCGGTGAAGAGAAGCGAACGACTGTTCGCTTTCTCTGCAAATCAAAACAGGGGCTAATTGTAGATCATTTCAAAGTAAGGCCAGCTTTTGTTTAGAGTATTAACAAGGACGCTTGCTTGACCACTTTTGAACGACTTCACCAAATCCGTGACACAAAAGGTGCCGGATACTTCGTCCTTATCGATCCGGACAAGTGGCCGGAGGAAAAACTCGTCGAGTTTGCGGCGACGGTCAGCGAAGGTGGCGCAGATGCTGTGCTCATCGGCGGCAGCTTGTTACTGTATTCTTCGTTTGATAAGTTAGTCGGGTTGATAAAAAAACAGGTGACTTGTCCGGTCATCATTTTCCCCGGCAGCTCTCTTCAGGTGTCCCGCCACGCCGATGCGATCTTTTTCCTCTCGCTCATCAGCGGGCGCAATCCAACCTACTTAATTGGCGAGCAGGTGAAAGCCGCGCCGTTGGTCAAAGCGTTTGGCCTAGAACCGATTCCGGTGGGCTATATGCTGATTGAATCGGGACGCGTCACGTCCGCGGAGTTTATGAGCAACACCCGCGCGATTCCCCGCGACAAAGTTGATATTGCTAAAGCCACGGCGCTGGCGGCGCAATATTTGGGAATGCAGATGGTCTATCTCGAAGCCGGCAGCGGCGCGCCGCAATCCGTGCCCGAGGAAATGATCGCCGGCCTGCGCAATTATGTCTCGCTGCCGATCATCGTTGGCGGCGGCATTCGCACGCCGGAGGAGGCTCATCGCAAAGTGAAAACCGGGGCGGCGTTTGTTGTT
>Ga0247727_10012051_pt1 | contig 14934 bp, 13 predicted proteins | sample WisWelCaveWW1625_FD_202498 | JGI IMG/M metagenome (GOLD analysis project Ga0247727, IMG submission 202498) | Biofilm microbial communities from Wishing Well Cave, Virginia, United States - WW16-25 | ecosystem: Environmental > Aquatic > Deep subsurface > Groundwater > Cave microbial mat | place... | reverse complement strand
TTTCAACGAACTCGAGCAGGGCGCGGGCTTCCTCATCACCCAGCTTGGGCTTCAGCTTCTCGTAGAGTTCCAGCACGGTCGGCATGCGCCAGTAGCAAGTATATCACCGCAAAGGCGCAGAGGGCGGAAAGAACGAAGGACGGGCCGGGCGTTTCTGCCGCGGAACGGCCTGGTGAGCTCGCTGGTGGGCGGCTGGAGTCTGAGCGGAATCTGGATCTCTCGGTGCAGAAGAACTTCCACCGGCCGGCTGGAGGACGCCGGCGAGATTTTCTCGCTGCCTGGGGAAGGCCTCATCAGCAATGCCGAGTACGACGGCTGGGCGGCGTTCGCGGCGGGGAGACCCGCACGAGCCAGTTCCGCCGGGGCCGCCACGCTCGAGCGGATCAATGCCCTCATCACCGACAATCGCCTCCCGGGAACCCCAACCCTGCCCCCCGCCTTTTTCCGCGTTCCCTTGCCGGAAGGGTTCCACTCCTTGAGCGCGGGCTCGTTCGACCTGACCACGGCGGAAGGCCTCAAGCTCTACCGTTTGCGTCAGGCCTACACCGCGGACCGCTGGGGATTCCTCAGCGTCGCGGGGGGCCGATCCGGCTACACGCCCCGATTCGTCCAGTTCGCGGTGAAGCTTTATTTCTGAACCTACAGTAGGGAAGTTACTTGGCTCCTGCCATCGCCCAGCGAATCCCCTCCAGCCGCATCTTTTGGATCGGGTACTTTCGGGGCAACGCCTCGGGCAGCCGCGCCCTTCCCAGCCCGTTCTGCAAGTCTAGGTCGTGCTGCTCCCGATCCGCTACGCGCGGTGTCTTGGGGGTACTGGAACGTGCAGTACGAAAAAATCTGATCCAACGAGCCGGGGGTGTGTATAGTGGGTCATCCGGGGTGCCAAAATATTCTGGGATTTCTTGTTTCGGCGAACTGGACGACAGCCTTTGTGTGCTCGAAGCGCCAGCTTCGAAGGGAGAACCACCATGAAACGTAGAGCCGCAGGCTTGGCTTGCATGCTGTTGGTCGCCATGCATGGGGCGGTCGCGGCCGATGATGGTCAGCCTCAGTTTTCCGAGTGGTCCGCGGCGGTCAACTTCGGCCCGGTCGTAAATTCGACCGCGGATGATGCGTTTCCGTTCATCTCCAAGGACGGGCGGAGCCTTTACTTCGCTTCCAACCGTCCAGGAGGCTTCGGCGGCTTCGACATCTGGGTCTCGCAGCGCAGAACCGTCAGGGACCCCTGGGGACCACCGCAAAACGTGGGCCCAAACATCAACAGTTCCAGCAACGAGCTCACTCCGGCCCTTTCCCCCGACGGGCGCCGGCTATATTTCGGAAGTACTGGTCCCGGAGGGTTTGGCGCCGAGGATCTGTATGTTTCTCGACGCCGCAACAGACGGGATGACTTCGGTTGGCGACCCTCGGAGAATCTTGGCAGCGGGGTCAACACTGATGCCAGCGAGGGCGGTCCGTTCCACTTCGAGGATGACGAGACTGGGACGACCACGCTCTACTTCAACTCGGATCGGCTGGGCGGCATTGGTTCTTTTGATATCTATGCCAGCGCGCTCCAGGAAGGCGACGAGGATGAGGTCTTCGGCCCGGCGGTGCTGGTGGAGGAACTCAGCACCCCCTTGATTGACCGACGCCCGGTCATTCGGCGCGACGGCCGGGAATTGTTACTGGAGTCCAATCGGCCGGGCGCCATTGGCGGCTCGCTTGACCTATGGGTTTCGACGCGCGCGAGCACTTCGGACGTGTGGTCAACGCCGGTGAACCTGGGGCCTGTCGTCAATAGCGCCGCTGTTGAGGCCCGCCCGGCGCTCTCCTTCAGGGGCACTGAACTCTACTTCAATTCGAACCGTCCTGGCGGTTTCGGAAGCCAAGACCTCTACATAAGTGCGCGCACCCGACTCCGGAACCCGGTTGACGATGAGGAGCAAGACGACGACGTTGCCGCGACGGGGTGGAGAGGAGGCGGCTTGGCTACGACATCGCTGGTTCCTTCGACGGGGACTACGCGCTCGCGCGAACCGTCTCGCAGGGGACCCTGACAGAAACCGGGCTGGCCGCTGCAGGCGACGGCCAAAACCGGGCCGCGCCCAGTCGTTAGATTGATTAGACAGACACAGGATCAACGAATGGCCGTCCGGCAGGTCGTCCGGCCCCCTGGCCCGGCGCAAGACGGGCCCGCGCGGCAAGCCAATGCGCTCTCGTATGTCCGAGGCCCGTAGACGCTGCTGCGATGATTCGATTGGGCGACTATCACCACGGTTCGCGTGAACGGCCGGTCGGCGGACCCATTACTTGGCTCCTGCCATCGCCCAGCGAATCCCCTCCAGCCACATCTTCTGGATCTCGGGGCGATCCCAGACCGTTTCCCGGTGTCCGAGCGAGCAGTAGAAGACCCGGCCCTTGCCGTACTGGCGCGTCCAGGCCACGGCGAAGTCCTTGTCCGCCCGCTTGACGCCCTTCTTCGTGACGTCCACCGAGCTGTTATCCAAGCTCATCAGCACGCGCACCCGGTCGCGCGAGAAGTCCTTGAACTGGTAGATCTCGTCGGTGATCGTGAAGGAGGCAGGAAGGTGCCGGGTGGCCGGAAAATCGCGGTCCTCCACTTTGATCTGGACCTCCTGGTGCCAGGGATGCCCGTCGAAGTAGCCGCCGATCATCTCGCCGTACTCGGGCCACTGGTAGAGCGTGTCGGTGGCCGTGTGGGACCCGACGAAGCCCTTGCCGTCATCGCGGATAAAGGCCAGCAGGTCCGCCTTCTGGGAGTCGTCCAGAGGAAGCTCCCCGGTGGTCATGAAGAAGACGGCGTGGAAGTAGTCCAGGTTCTTGGCGTTGCCCTTCAACGGCTTCTTGGTGATCAGGCCGGCGTCGGTGCGCAGGGTCACGTCAAACAGTCCCGACTCCTGGCCGATCTTGCCGAGGGTCAGCATGCCCTGGGAGATCGAATCGTGGGTGAAGCCGGCCGACTGCCCGATTACGAGCAGGTGCTTCTTCCCGCTCGCCGCCTTGGGGGTCTGGGCCGGACCCCAGCCGGGCAGGCAGAACATAAGCAGCAGCAAGGGGCTGAGCCAGCGCATGGAGAAACTCCTTGGCACGAAGATTCGCCAGTATCATCCCATCCGGCGCGGCGGTTGGCAAGCAACTGGAGGTAAACTGGTCGCTTGACCCGGAGCCCCTGCTTGCCATGAACGCCGCCTTGACTCCGCTCGATTTGCTGGCCCGCAGCGCCTTCGTCTACCGGGACAAGATCGCCGTGGTGGACGGCGAGCGGCGCTTCACCTACGCCGAGTTCAACCAGCGGGTCCACCGGCTGGCCTCGGCGCTGCGCCAGATCGGTGTGGCCCCCGGGGACCGCGTGGCGGTGCTGGCGCCCAACACCCCGCTGGCGCTCGAGCCTCACTTCGCCGTCCCCTTGCTGGGCGCGGTGCTGGTCATGCTGAACATCCGGCTCGCGCCAGCCGAGCTGGCCTGGATCCTGAATCACTGCGAAGCCAAGGCCTTGCTGGGCGACCCGCACTTCCTGCCCGCGCTGGACGAGGTTCGCGGCGACCTCCGTCACCTGGTCTATGCCACCGATGACTATGAGGACCTGATGGAACGCGGCGCCTTCCCGCTGGCCGATCCCCCGCCGCTGGTCGAGGACGGCCTGATCTGCATCAACTACACCAGCGGAACCACCGGATTCCCCAAGGGCGTCGTGTTCACGCATCGCGGCGCCTACCTCAACGCGCTTGGAGAAGTGATCGAGCACGGCCTGGACTCGCGGTCCGTCTACCTGTGGACCCTGCCGCTGTTTCACTGCAACGGCTGGTGTTTCGCCTGGGCCGTGACCGCGGCCGGCGGGCGGCACGTCTGCTTGAAGCAAGTGGATCCGGCGCGGGTCGTCGAGCTGATCCGGCAGGAAGGAGTGACCCATCTGTGCGGGGCGCCGGTGGTGGTCAGCAGCCTGACCAACTACTGCGCCGCCAACCGGATTCGCTTCGAGCGCGGCCTCAAGATCGTCACCGCCGGCGCGCCGCCCTCGCCGGCCGTGATCCGCGCCGCCGAAGAAATGGGGGCCGATGTGGCTCACGCCTATGGGCTCACCGAGACATATGGGCCCCACACGGTCTGCGTCTGGCGCCAGGAGTGGGACGCGCTGCCGCAGGCCGAGCGCGCCCAGCTCAAGGCCCGCCAGGGCGTCCCCTACGTGATCGCCGGCACCGACTTGAGGGTGGTCGACCCGCAGATGAACGACGTGCCCGCCGACGGCCAGACCATGGGCGAGGTCGTCATGCGCGGCAACAACGTCATGCTGGGCTATTACAAGAGTCCCCAAGCGACCGAGGAGGCCTTCCGCGGCGGCTGGTTCCACTCCGGCGACCTGGCGGTGATGCATCCCAACGGCTACCTCGAGCTGCGGGATCGCGGCAAAGACATCATCATCAGCGGGGGAGAGAACATCTCCTCCATCGAGGTGGAGAAGGTGCTCTACGACCATCCGGCGGTGCTGGAGGCCGCCATCATCGCCGTTCCCGACGAGAAGTGGGGCGAGGTTCCCAAAGCTCACGTGGCCCTCAAGGACGGCCAGGAGGCCACCGCCGACGAGCTGATCGAGTTCTGCCGGTCGCGCCTGGCCCACTTCAAGTGCCCCAAACACGTCGAGTTCGGACCGCTGCCCAAGACCGCCACCGGCAAGATCCGCAAGCACGAGCTGCGCGAGAAAGCCTGGGCCGGCCGCGAAAAACGCGTGAACTAGTTTGGTGTCCCAGCTTACGGTTGACAATCGGTGGGGCGGCCTTCAGGCCGCGGCCGGGCTTTAGCCCGGCCCTGGCGGGGACTGAAGTCCCCGGCGGGCTGAAGCCCGCCCCACACTAGTTTGGGCTACAGCATGTCCATTCCCGCGGAAGTGTTGGAAGCGTTGCGGCCCGTCAAAGGACTGACCCTTCAGCCGGACGCGCCGCTGGCCGGCTTCACCCGGTTCGGAATCGGCGGTCCGGCCGACCTGGTGGCGGAAACCGCCAATCCGGAAAGTTTTCAGGAGGCGGTGCGAATCTGCCGGAGCCGCCGCCAGACGTTTTCTATCATTGGGGAAGGGAGCAACCTGGTCGTCTCCGACCGCGGCTATCGCGGCGTTGTGCTGCGCTACGTCGCCCGCTCCCTGACCGCCCAAGGCCCGCGCATCACGGCGGACGCCGGCGCCAGCCTGCAGGAGCTGGTCGACTTCTCGATCGCCCAGGGCCTCCAGGGCCTGGAGACGCTGACCGGAATCCCGGGCTCGGTCGGGGCCGCCGTTTACGGCAACGCCGGCGCCTATGGGCATTCCATCTCCGAGCGCGTCGCGCGAGTCACGTTTTTCGACGGCGAGAAGGTCCGGTCCTTCTCCAACGCCGAGTGCCAGTTCGATTACCGGGAAAGCTTCTTCAAGCCGCACAAAGACTGGATGATTCTGCGCGCGGAGCTGGATCTCTCCGCCGGTGACGGCGACGCGTTGCGGCGACAGGCCGACCAGATCCTTCGCCTCCGCAACGAAAAATTCCCGCCCACCATGAAATGCGCCGGGAGCATCTTTAAGAACCTCCGCTTGGCCAACCTGCCGGAGGCCGCGGCGGCGGAGGTTCCGCGCGAAGCGGTCCGGGAGGGAAAAGTGGCCGCCGCTTTTTTCCTGGAACGCGTGGGGGCCAAGGGAATGCGCCGCGGCGGCATTGAGGTTGCCGACTATCACGCCAACCTGATTTACAACGCCGGCGGCGGCACGGCCGCTGACTTGCGGGCGGTGATCGAGGAGCTAGGCCTCCGCGTTCACCAGCGTTTCGGCATCGAGCTGGAGGCGGAGGTCCAGTTCCTGGGGGAGTGGTAGCCGGGAGGCGCTACTGGCTCGATTCCTCTTCCGGCGGCTGGTGGCGGAACTCGTCAGGGTCCTGGTCGGACTCACGGGGTCGCCTCCGCGGGTGGCCCGCCTTGGGTTTACGTCGGTCCTTTTCTCCGCTCAGGGCCAGGTCGCCGCGCGCGGACCGGTCCGCCGCCGTCACCGGAGGCCAAGGGTTAGACTTGAAGCTCACCGGGTCCATGGCTCTCTTCTTGCCTCATCTATTGGATCGGCGGAAAGGGGCCAGGATTGTATGGGCTGCAGGCGCCTGGTGGAGCGCGGCGCCGGGCAGATAACCTCTGCGCCGCGCCCGCGGGACGGCGCCGGCGCGCGGCGGGGCGATTCTGCCCTGCCCGCCTTGAGCACTCAGGGTGCTTTGCCGATTTGCAAGCCATGGCTTCGTCAGGAAGAAACTCGACGGAACTTTCAGGACGCTTTGGCTGCTCACTTCGAGGTGATGCGTGTGGGTGCACTACCGGATGGCGCGGGATCACGCGCCTCCGGGCGAGGATTGGCGGCAGACGCTGACGGCACTGACCTCGTTTGGTGAGACATGGTCGCAAATCGAAGGGCTGGGGCTGTTCCTGTTGATCGACCGGTTCGCGCCGGGCTGGCAGTCGCGGTTCCTGGCGCCGGATTTTCCGTCGCCGTTCGCGGTGCTGCGCAACGCAGTCAACGCTTCAGGGCCGGGCGAATCGCGCGCGGGGGGGCCGCCGGGGCGCGAGAAGCTCGAACGCTCCCACGTCCAGCCGCCCGTCGGAAGGACGGGGCTCCCCGGACTGGTGCCGGACGTAGTGCCGCACCACGTCTCCCTCGGGAAGAATCGCCGGGTGCAGCAGCCCGCCGGCGTTGACCAGGGGGGAAGCCGGCGCCAGGCCATAGTTCTGTCCGCCCTCTTCCACAAAACCGGGCGATTCGCCTTCCAGCATGGGCGCCTCGGCGTGGACGGCGCCGCGAAACTGCGCGAAGCTCGTCACCCAGCCCGGCTTGATCCAGTTGTGGCGCAGCTCGAGGACCCCGTCGGCGTCGAGCAAGGAGACGGTGTTGCCGCGGGCCGTCGCAAAGAAGATGTTGTTGCGCGCGTCGCAGCGTTCCTGCGGGGTGGAGAGCCGGAACAGAGTGGTGCGGTCGGAGCGCGTGGAGACCACCGTATTGTTGTAGAAATACAGAGTCCCCTGGCGGTACTGGGCGAGGCTGCCGCTGTCGCCGCCATAGTGGACGATCTGGCGGTTGCCCGCGCCGTCGGGCTCGATCAGGATGTTCCCGTAGACGCGAGTCTCGCGGTAGCGGGGATCGGCCTGGATGACGATGCTGTCCTCGGCGTCCACCAGATCGAGCTGCCGGTTGCCGGCCTCGATCCAGTTGTAGCGCGCCACCAGGCCCGCCGAGCGGTCCTTGAGGTTGTTGCCGGCCGAGCCGGCCCGCGGCGGCCCGTAGCGGTTGAACTGGAAGACGATCCCCAGCGCCGCCGTGTAGCTGTTGTGCTCGAACGCGCTGCCCGCGTTCCCGTTCCCGAAGATGTGGTTCCCCTCCACCAGAACATCGCGGGTGACATTCGAGTCGCTCGAGCCGATGAACAGGCCGTTGCCGCTATCGTGCAGAACCGTTCCGCGGATCACCAGGTTCTCGCCCTTCTCCACGTAAATGGCGGCCGCGTTGTTGGAGTAGGGCTGGGGGACCCCGGCGCGGCCGGTGAAGGTGTTTGGCGAGCGGGCGCTGCGCACCTCCAGGTTTTCAATGATGATGTGGCGCGGCATGGCGTCGGGCGGATGGTTGGCCCCGCCGATCTTGATCATCCCGCGCGCCTCGTTCCAGAAATTGAGTCCGGACGGCGTGACGGCCTGGTTGCCATCGAGCACCGGGAGCCGGCCGTCCTCGGCGGCAACGCCCCGCACGGTGATGGGAGCTTCCGCCGTCCCCTGGCGGCAGATGACCCATTTTTCGCGATAAGGCTCCGGCCGCCAATGAATCAGGACCGTGTCGCCCGGCTGCAAGCTGGCCCAAGGAACGCCGGCGATGGATTCCAGCGGCTGTCCCGGACCGACGCGGTAGACGGCGGCGGCCAGGCCCCCGGTGCAGATTCCCAGGCCGAGGAGCAAGATAGCGATGTTTCTCGGGCGGGCTTCCATGCGCTGCACAGTGGCCTCATTATCCCACATCCCAGCACTGCTATCCGGGCCCGCCCGCCGGGCCTCTTTGCTGCCTGTGCTACGCTGAGTCTCCGGCCGCTAGAGCCGAACACGCATGTTTCTCCGATCCGTTGAGCAAAGTGCCGCCGGCGGAGGCTTCGCCCGCGCCATCGAACAGATGAGGGCCTCCGGCCTTCGTGCGCCCGAGATCCTGCACCTGTTCGCCTTCAAGCCGCGCGTCACCGAGCACCTCTGCCGCTTCTCCGAGGAGGTGATGCGCGGGCCCTCCCCGCTCAGCCCGGGCTTGCGGGAGCTGATCGCGGCCTTCACTTCGAAGCAAAACCGCTGCCCGTTTTGAATCGACTCTCACGCCGCGGGCGCGGCGGAGCTGCTGGGCGATCGGGCGAAGGTGGAGGCGGTGTTGGCCGATTACCGCGCCGCCCCGATCAGCGAGGCGGAGAAAGCGCTCTTCGCGTTCGTGGAAAAGGTGAACCGGGCCTCGCCGGATATGACCGAAGCCGACGTCGAGACCGCGCTGCGAACTGGCTGGACCGAGGAAGCTCTGTACGACGCGATCAATGTTTGCAGCCTCTTCAATTTCTACAACCGCTGGGTCGACGCGGCCGGGGTTCGCGAGCTGTCGCCGGAGGAGTACCGGCTGGCCGGTCAGCGCCTGGCCCGCCGCGGATACCGGATCGGCGTGAGTGCCGCGGTCGAGGCCGTGGAAGGCTATTTGCGGGCCCTGAACGAAAAAGACTTGAGCCTGGCGCCCCTGGCGCCCGAGGTGACCTTCGAAGGCCCGCTGAGCCCGAAGCTCTACGGAGAAAAGGCGGTGCGAGAATTCCTCTCCGGCCTTCTACCCGGGATCGTCGATCTCCGAGTTCAACAGCACATCTCGGAGGGCGAGTACGTCGCCACCCGCTTCGAGATCCACACCCCGAACGCCGTGATCCCGGTCTGCGACTGCTTCCACGTCATCGACGGCCGGATCGTCGAGATCCGGCCTTATTACGACCCACGGCCGCTGCTGTAACTGGGTTTGGCTTCCCCGCCCCTTACCCCGGCCGGGCCGTGGGGCGGACTTTAGTCCGCGCCGGGCTTCAGCCCGGCCGGGCTAGAATGAGTCTTTGCCACCGCGCAATTTAGGCGCGGCGGGTGTATCCTAGGGACGGCCTTGGCGCGCCTTTTAGGTTGATGGCCTGGGAGGGCGCGGAGGGAGGCGGGAGAAGTCAGTGGCGCTCAAGTGGTTGAAACGGCTGGTCGTGGCGGCCGCGGTAACGGCCCTGGCGGTTTTTGGCGGCTATAGGATCCGGGATGCCTATCAGAAGAAGGCCGCCCCCAAGGTGGGGCGGCCCGGCGCTCCAGGTGTCCGCGTGGTCACGGTCGGGGTGGATAAGGCTAAGACCGGCACGGTCCGCGAGGAGCTCCTGGTGACCGGAGCGCTCAAACCAAAAGAACAAATCGACGTGAACGCCAAAGCCACCGGGAGGCTGGAGAAGATCCATTTCCACGTGGGCGACCGCGTGAAATTGGGGGACCTGATCGCCGAGCTCGAAGACGCTGAGCTGCAGCAGCAGGTGAAGCGCGCGGCGGCGTCCCAAGCGGTGAGCCAGGCCGCTCTGGTCCAGCGCCGGGCCGAGCTCTCCAACGGCAAGGCCGAGTTGAGCCGCACCGAGGAACTCTTCAAGGAGGGCCTCATCTCGCGACGGGATCTGGACGCTCGCCAGACCGGTTATCAGGTGGTTCAGGCGCAGGTCGAGCTGGCCCGCTCCCAGGTCCTGCAGGCGGAGGCCGAGTCCAGCGAGCTGCAGATTCGGCTGGAGCAAAGCAAGATCCACGCGCCCATGAGCGGGCACGTGGCTCGGCGCTACGTCGACGTCGGCGCCCTGGTGAACCCCTCCACCCCGCTCGTGCACCTGGTCAACCTCTCGACCATGGTCACCATGGCCAACGTCCCGGAGCGGCAGGTGAGCAAGCTGCGGGTGGGCAACCAAGCCACGGTCGAAGTCGACGCCTTCGGGCCGCACAAGTTCACCGGGCGCATCGTGCGGATCAGTCCGGTGCTCGATGCGGCGACGCGCAGCGCGCTGGTGGAGATGGAGATCCCCAATTCCGAGGGAGGGCTGAAAGCCGAAATGTTCGCCCGGGTGACCCTGGATCTGGCCACCACCAGAAAGGCGGTACTGATACCTCGGGAGGCCCTCGTCTACCGGGGAACGCAGCCCGGCGTGTACGTGTTGCAGTCCAACCGGCCGGCTTTTCGCGGCATTGACACCGGCCTGACCCAGGGCGACGACATCGAGGTCGTGGCCAACCTGGAGGCCGGCGTCCAGATCGTTTCCCGCGGGGCCTCCATGCTCACCGAAGGCGATCAGATCCGCGTCGCGGGCCAGGGCGGCCCGGGCGGGCCGGGCGGCAAGCCCGGAGGCAGACGGGGAGGACCCGGCGGCCCGGCGCCGGGCGGCGCGGAAGCCGCCGGTGGCGGCGACGGGACCGGCACGGAGAAAGGCGCAGGAGAATCCGGCTGGCGCGGCGGACCTCCGGGCGACCCCGGTGGTCCGGGATCGAAAGCCGGCGGGGAACGCCGCGGGGAGCGCAAGGCGGAAGCCGGGGGTCGAAAGGGGTCCTTATGAGTCTTCCGGAAATATCCATCCGTCGACCGGTCACCGTCTTCATGTGTTGCCTGATCGCCATGATTCTCGGGGCCATCGCCTACGTCAACCTGCCGGTGGACCTGATGCCGGAGTCCGTGTATCCGACCATCAGCGTACGAGCCGAGTACCCGGGCGTGGCCCCCGAGGAGATGGAGAACCTGGTCGCCCGGCCGCTGGAGGAGGCCTTCAGCTCGGCGCCCGGAGTCGAGGAGATCACCTCCACTTCGACGGAAGGCTCCGCCTTCATCCGCGTGGCCTTCACCTACGGACTGAATCTGGACGAGGCCGCCAACGAGCTGCGCATCCGCCTGGACCGCCGCCGGAACACGCTGCCGGAAGACATGCAGCCGCCGGTCATGTACAAGTTCGACGTGTCGCAGTTTCCCGTCATGTTCCTGACCGTGTCGGCCAAGGACCTGGACGGCAAGCGGTTGAGGCACTTCGTGGAGAAGCAGCTCCAGTATCGCTTCGAGCGGGTGCCGGGAGTGGCGCAGTTCACCGTGCGGGGCGGGCTGCGGCGCGAGGTCCACGTGGATCTGGACCTGGAGAAGCTCCGCGCCCTGGACCTGCCGGTGTCCCGCGTGGTGCAGATCGTCCGCCAGGAGAATCTGAACCGGCCGGTGGGGCCGGTCCAGGAGGGCCGCTACGAGGTCTTGCTCCGCACCCAGGGCGAGTTTCAGAATCTGGATCAGATCCGCAGCCTGGTGGTGACCACTCGCCGCGGCGTGCCGGTCTACATGCGAGATGTAGCCAACGTGGAGGACTCGCACGAAGAGGTCCGCCAGTTGGTCAGCGTGGACGGCCAGGCGGCCGTGCGGCTCATGGTCTACAAGCAGTCCGGCTCCAACACGGTCGAGGTCTGCGACGGCGTCTGGGAAGAGGTCGCCCGCGTCCACAAGGACTATCCCAACATCCACATCACGGCTAGCAACGACAGCTCCCAGTTCATCAAGGCGGCCATCGCCAACCTGAAGAACGCGGCGATTTATGGCTCGATTCTGTCCATCGTGATCCTGTTGTTCTTCCTGCCCAGCTTCACCGGGATGCTGATCATCTCGGTGTCGATCCCCATCACCCTGATCTCCACCTTCGCCCTGATGCACTTCTACGGCTTCACGCTGAACACGGTCTCCTTCGGGGGACTGGCCCTGGGCGTCGGCATGGTGGTGGACAACGCCATCGTGGTGCTGGAGAACATTTACCGGCACCGCGGCGAGGGGCGATCGCCGGCCGAAGCGAGCGTGATCGGGAGCCGGGAGGTGAGTCTGGCCATCACCGCCTCCACCCTGACCACCATCGCCGTGTTCGTGCCGGTGGTGTTCATCCGCGGGATTTCGGCGATCACCTTCCAGCAGTTGGCCTATGTGGTGGTCTTCTCGATCCTCTCCTCGCTGGTGGTGGCCCTGACCATCGTGCCGGTTCTGTGCGCGCGGTATCTGCGGGTCTCGGAAGGGACCCAACACCGCCCCCGCATCGTCTCGGCCTTCTATCGCTGGACCGAACAGTCGCAAGAGCGGATGGCCACGCGTTACGGAAACCTGATCCGCTGGTCGCTCGGCCATCGCAAGACGGTGGTTCTGGCCGCGGCCAGCATCATGGTGGGCACGGTGGCCATCGCGCCCCTGGTCGGCGTCGAGCTGACCCCGGAGGCCGATGAGGGCGAGATCAACGTCACCGTCGAGATGGAGCCGGGCACGCGGGTCGAGGTCACCGACGCCACCATGCAGCGCCTGGCCCAGATCGTGCGCAAGAACGTCCCGGAAGTCGCCGCCCTGACTGTGGAGAGCGGCGGAGGCAGCCCCATGCGGTCGTCCGGCCAGAATGTCGGTGAGCTCCGCGTCCGGCTCGTGCCGCAGTCCCAGCGCCAGCGCAAAGCCTCCCAGGTGGCCAACGCCATCCGGCCCCTGCTGGCGGTTCAGCCGGGCATGCTGGTTCGCACCCGGGTCTACAGCGGCATGATGGGGCGGCACACGCGCGGCGGCAGCCAGGGGGGCGGCGGCGACCGGCTGGCGGTCGAGATCCGCGGCCACGATCTGGCCCTGCTCGAGGGGCTGGCCCAGAAGGTCAGCAGAGCCATGGCTACGGTGGAGGGAGTGCCCGACGTCCAGATCAGCCGCCGGCCCGGAATGCCCGAGATGCTGCTCAGCGTGGATCGGATTAAGGCCGCCACCATGGGACTGAACGTCAGTGACATCGCCGACGCCATGGAAACCGCCGTCGGCGGGCGCCGCACGTCGATGTATCGCCAGCAGGGGGATGAGTACAACATCCTGGTCCGGCTGCAGGAGAAAGACCGGCTCCGTCTCGCTCAAGTGGGCCAAGTCCCCTTGGCGACGCCGCTCGGTCAGACGATTCCAGCCGAGACCGTGGTCCGGATGCGCCGCCAGGAAGGCCCGGTCTCCATCGACCGCGCCGACCAGGAGCGGATCATCATCGTTTCCGGCACGCTGGGCGACCGGGACCTGGGCAGCGTGATGCGCGATCTGGACGCGCTGCTCAGCCAGATCCCCCGTCCGGCCGGCTACGAGTTCAAGTACGGCGGCGAGTACGAGGAGCAGCAAAAAACCTTCCGCCAGCTCACCTTCGCCGCCATTCTGGCCTTCACCCTGGTCTACATGGTGATGGCCTCGCAGTTCGAGTCCTTGCGCGATCCGTTCATCGTTCTGTTTACCGTTCCCCTGGCCGGCATCGGGGTGGTGGGCAGCCTGGTGCTGACCAACACCACCTTCAACATGCAGGCGTTTCTGGGTGTGATCATCTTGCTGGGCATCGTGGTCAGCAACGGGATCATGCTGATCGACTTCGCCAACCAGCTCCGGCGGGAGCACAGCTATCCCCTGCGCGAGGCGGTGATTCTGGCCGGCAGCCGGCGCCTGCGTCCCATCCTGATGACGGCGATCACCACGGTGACCGGGCTGATTCCCATGGCTCTGGGGATCGGCGAGGGTTCCGAGATACAGACGCCAATGGCGCGGGTGGTCATCGGCGGCCTGACCACCTCGACCCTCATCACGCTGGTCCTGATCCCGGTGGTCTATACCATCCTGGAGGAGCGGGCCGAGAAGGCCGTGGCGCGGCGGAGGGCCCCGCGTCCGGTCGAGGGGCTGCAGCCGGCGCAGAGCTCCGGAGATTAGCGCGGCGGGACCGAAGGCTGCTGGACTACCTTAATCGGCGTGGCCTGCCTGGTGCTGGGTGCCGTGGCGGCCGGGATCACGGGCTGGGTTCTGTGGCGGCGGGCGCCCACGAGCAAGCCCGTGGCACGCTTCACCATCAGCCTGCCGCCCAACGAAATTGTGTCCTCGTTTGGCAACTCGGTCGCCATTTCTTCCGACGGGACTCGTGTAGCGTTTGCTGGAGGTAGCGGCGGCCGCGCCCAGGTATACCTTCGCGAGATCGCCGGGCTCGACGTCAAGCCAATCGCGCCGTTTTCTCTCCCGATGGCCAATGGCTGGCATTCCGGCACGTGGGCGGTGCTGCTGGGGTAGTTGCATGATCTTCAGGAAGGCGGTGGCGGTACGGCCGGAGTGTATCTCGAGGACGCGGTAATGGCCGATGATCCGGCCGGCCATGGCTTATACCACTACCGAAAGCCCTCGATTAGGATCAGATCCCCGCCCTTGAACTCGTAACAGGGGAAGGCCGCCCAGCGGCCATCCGCCGACACGGAAAACCCGAAGGCCAATCGCTCGCACAGGCTCGCCAGCGTCCGCACGCGCCGGTCGGCAAACCCATAGAACTGCAACGTATACGTCCCGCCCGCGGCACGCGGCGGCACAAAACAGATCCCCCCTTCCACCACGGCAAAATGCAGCCAGCCGCGAAGCGGTTGGACGACCTCTTCCTCGGCGCCGCCGGCGGCGGGAAGCCGCCACAGGCTGGCCGGAAACGCTTCGGCCTTGGCGTAGTAGAAGTATCTGCCATCGGGCGACTCAAAGCCTCCGAACCCGCCTCCCCGGGTGACCTGCACGGGTTCGTCGTCCCTCTCCGGCGGCGCCTTCCAGACCTCAAACCGCCCGCTGCGCTTGGAAGCGAAGTAGATTCCAGCGCCCGTCCCGGGACCAGCTCGGCACGCTGTCCGCCGCCGGATGGGTGGTCAAGCGCCGGGGCTTGGTCAGGGGCGCGTCCACCACGTAGATATCGGCGTTACCCTCCACCCGCGCGTCGAAGACGAGCCGCAAGCCGTCGGGAGACCAGCGCGGCGATCCCGCCTCCGACCCCAACTGGGTCCACTGTTGGGGCTCGGAGCCGTCGCTGTGGGCGGTCCAAACCTGGTAACTTCCCGAGCGCGCGGAGACGAACGCGATAC
>Ga0247727_10012050_pt1 | contig 14934 bp, 15 predicted proteins | sample WisWelCaveWW1625_FD_202498 | JGI IMG/M metagenome (GOLD analysis project Ga0247727, IMG submission 202498) | Biofilm microbial communities from Wishing Well Cave, Virginia, United States - WW16-25 | ecosystem: Environmental > Aquatic > Deep subsurface > Groundwater > Cave microbial mat | place... | reverse complement strand
CATGGCCAATATCGAAGAACGCAAGTCTAAAGGCCTCAAGACCATGGTCTTCGAGGGCGTGGCGCGCGGCCAACAGGCGCTCGTCAAAGGCGTGCAATTCGCGTTGGGAATGAAGGGCCAGGAAGAAGAACTTGACAAGCACACGGTGCGGTTGCATCGCGCGCTTGAACGTGCCAGAAAGAAACAACGGCAAAAGGTAAAACAAATCATCACGTTGTTCTCGGTGGCAGTGGCGGCGGTTGGCGCGTTTGCGTTTTATCAAACCAACAAACTTGGCGCGGTGCGCGGCGCGGCGGAAAAAGTTTTTTATCAAATGAAAGATTACGAACTGCGCATCAATCGAATTGAAGACGAGATGATGGGCCAGGCCGACTCCACGGATGTGATGATCATCGATCTGCGCGCGCAGCGCAAGAAACTCGAAAATGATTACCAGGAGTTTGTCAAGCAATTAGGAGTGATCGAGCAAAACCCGAACGATGAAAATTATCTCATCTGGCGCGTTGCCCACGACTTCGGCGAATGCGAATTGACCATGCCCAAAGATTTCGTCGAAGAAGTGAAGAAATACATCGCCAAGTGGAAAACCACGCCGCGCTACAGAAATGCGATTCAACTTGCCATTGAAAGAGGCTACGTGAAAGCCGTTGCCGATAAGATGCTCGAAAACAACTTGCCGCCGCAGTTCTTATATCTCTCGTTGCAAGAAAGCGATTTCGACAGCTCGCGTTGCGGCCCTGATACCCGTTTCGGTATTGCGAAAGGCGCATGGCAGTTCATCCCCTCTACTGCCACGCAGTATGGACTGAAAGTCGGCCCGCTGCAAAAAATGCGCAGGACCGATCCGCTCGACGAGCGCCATCATTTCGAGAAAGCCACCGGCGCGGCGGCGAAATACATTCGTCGAATCTACAATACTGAGGCGCAAGCCTCCGGCCTGTTAGTGATGGCCTCTTATAATTGGGGAGAGAATCGCGTTCGTGGCTACATTCGCAAGATGCCGGAGAACCCACGCGAGCGGAATTTCTGGAAGCTCTTGGAGAGCAAAGAAGTGCCAAAAGAAACTCACGACTACGTCTTCTACATTTTCTCGGCGGCAGTGATTGGCGAGAATCCCCAACTGTTCGGCTTTGAGTTTGATGATCCGCTGAAGGCGTATAAGGATTAAGCTCGCATTTCGCATGGCTTAATCTTATAAAATCGTCTTGTTGTTATTATGAAGCCTATTTATCTGGTTTTATTACTATCGGAATTATCAAGTGTATAATCTGCTTGTAACTGCTGAAAAGGGAGCATGGAAAAAATCCGCATATGAATATCCTATCGACAGGGCAGTTCACGTTCAGGAGTAAACGGCTAAGTCAATAAGCAAGAAATACAAGTCGTTCAACGAAGATGCAGTAACTGACTTGAGCGCATTCCCGTCATTGTTTTTGTATGAAAATGGCAGGGGAAAGTATGCACGAATTGGATGGATAAAGAAAATAAGACATAACAGTTCAACAATAGTCATTGAATATGAAATGGAAAAAGCAATTCCACTCATTCCATCGAAAGCAATTCAGGAACAGAGACTTAGTTTGGATATTGATGAATGGGAATTCAGGCGTACTCACTGGGCGGTAAAAGATATAGACTTGTTTTCTGTTCTTCTGGAGGCGGGATTAATCACCAAGGTTCAACTCAATCGCATGAACCACTCCCTACCAGTTGTTTCAACGAATGGTCAGATTCAGCGGATGGTTATTTCTCCTGAAGTATTCAAAGTCCCTTCTCAACAACGAGAGCCGAATCTTGTTTCCGTAATGATGCCGTTCGACTCAGCCTTTGCATCAGTTTATAAATCCATAGAACAAGCTTGTAAAAATGTCGGCTTGCGCTGTCTTCGTGCCGATGATATTTGGGAAGATAGTACAATTATCCAAGATGTTTTTAATTTACTTTATCGGGGTTGTATCGTGGTAGCTGATTTTACTGGTAGAAACTCCAACGTGATGTATGAAACAGGTATTGCTCATACACTTGGTCGCCCTGTGGTTCCGATATCACAATCCAAAGACGATATTCCTTTTGATCTTCGTCATCACCGCTTCCTTTTCCTTGTTTATTTGCCGAACAAAGAGGGACTTTCACAAATGCGGACGGCATTGGAGGAGCGCCTGAAAACAATACTCAACTCATCACTAAATGAGCATCGTACACTTACACATCACAACTGAATGGTGGAATTTCTTATTGAGGAACGTCAGGGGATCATCGACCAACATCATCCAACTCATTTTTTTCTTACGCTGCGGGTCGTCAGACTCGTGCTTTGTTTGCTCTTCAGGCCATTTCGTGTGGGTCTGGTGATTGCTGCGCTTACCCTTGTCAAGGAGCTTTTTCTTTTCGAGGGAAGATAACAATGCATAAAGCTGGTGAGGAATTTATTTCGCAGCAACTTCATATTCACGAAAGATCATTTTATGCCGTTTTGGGGCCGATTTGACTTAATCCTTCAACATCTTTCGTTTCCTCGTGCCGAGTTGTTTGAAGTTCTCTTTTGAGATCACAGGTTTGCCCGTCCGCGCCTCGATGTCTTTACGCGTCCTCCCCGCCACTGCGCCTCCGTCGTGAGCGTCTTTCTTGAGCGGAACAAACCCTTGTGAATCACGATCACGGTGCAGCTTCGTAGTGGTGGTCTCCGCCAACATGGTCAGAATCAATTCGAGGTCGGTCATGTGATCGCGCAGGTTTTCCCTTTGCAGGTCTTTCACCTCTTTGTATTCTTCTACTTTGAGCCTTGTCACATTCAGCTTTTGCGGGTCGCTGGATGTCTGCGCAGAAAGGGGGGTGGCAATTTGCCTTTACCCTTGTAAAGTACTTCTCAGTTGTCCGATTTTCTCGGACAACTCACATAGCTTTACTGAAGAAGTTGCTGCTGATGATCACTTTCCCTTGTGCCGCTCGTCGAGCCGGGCGCGGGTCATACGCTCACGCAGACCGCCTTCTTTCACGAAAGCCTGTTCCAGTTGCCGAATCTGCTGATCCAGCAAGTAGTTCGTCTGGTGAATTAGACAGATAATGATATTTGCGACTATTTCTGGTGGGCGAGATTCGATATAAGTCCTATAGGTCTCATATGACGCATTTTTATCTGCGCCAAGCTTACGAACAAACAGAGCTTGACGGCTGTTTTTATCCCAGAGCGCAAAGCCGCGCGTGCGCAGGAAGTCACGGTAGTCCTCCAACAACTCCTCTTGACTTGCCCGAGCCACGTTCATCAACTTGATCTCAGTCTCCTTTGACGTGCCGGATGCCATGCTGCCCTCGACGATGTTCTGCTTGCCCGACCGCGCTGCCTGCACCATCTGGTCATGCGTACGGCTGCGCTTATTAATAAAACGGTCGCAGAAAAACACCGTCGCATCATAGACGATCAGCGCCTTCTTGTAGGAAAGCAGATTCTGGTAGCCGCCATGCTTTGGAATGAAACCCGCACTCATCCCGAATCTCCTATTCAAGTGCGGAAAATGATAGTAACGCCTGCGCGCAATAGCAAGTGGAATTTGTAGGAGTGCTTTTGCCTTCCGTTCCCGTCAAAACAAATCTGTCTCAATTTCGCTGAATTCTCGGTAAACCCCTGGCCACTCGCGAAATATCTACTAATAGTGTATTCGCTGAAATAAAACTACAATATATTGAAAAATTTCCCTTGACATTCGTCGCATGAGGTTTTATATTCACCCCGCGCTAAAATTCCAAAATCAGCAGCTTCGTCTTCTCCGAACTTCTACTCACGCAACTTTAGGACGCTACGAAAGGGAGCATCATGGCATCCGCGAAAACCCCAACTGTGAAGGACAATCCAACATTGGATAACCTGATCGTGGAAAATTCGACCAAACAGGATTCATCGATCTCGAAACGCGGCGAACGGAAAACCCCGACGCCGGTTGAAACCAGCAACGGCAAAAAATCCGCCGCGATGGGTTTCGATGATCAAGGCGTCACCATGCCGACGACGATTGCCAAGCGCGACGGCCGCATCGTGCCGTTCGACATTTCCAGAATCGAAACTGCGATAACGCGGTGCTTCGCGAGCATCGGTCGCAAGCCACAGACGCCGGTCAGCCAGATCGCCCAACAAGTCGTCAACATCATCGCTGCAAAGTACACTCACCCGACGGTCGAAAGCGTGCAGGATATTGTCGAGATGGTCTTGCAGGCCGAGGGCGAGTATGAAGCGGCCAAGCGCTACATTCTTTATCGCGCCGAACATGCGCAGATGCGCAAGGAGCGGCCGATTCCAGAAGACCTGCGCAGCGCGTTTGCCGAGTCGGATAAATATTTTCCCACGCAATTGCAAAAGTTTCAGTTCTACGACAAGTACTCGCGTTTCAATTACGATGTGAGACGCCGTGAGACCTGGGTAGAAACGGTTGATCGCGCGGTCAATTATCTTCGCACGCTCTCCGGCTCTCGATTGCCGGCGGACACTTACGAGCGGGTTCGCAAGGGCATTCTGGAGATGCGCGCTATGCCCTCGATGCGGCTCCTGGCCATGGCCGGAGCAGCAGCCGAACGCAACAACATCACGATCTACAACTGCTCTTATCAGCCGGTCGAAAGCATCGACTCGTTTGTTGAAGCTCTGATCATCTCGATGAGCGGCTGCGGCGTGGGCTATTCTGTGGAGAGCCGTTACGTGGAAAACTTTCCGCGCATCCGCCGCCAGAGCGGCGCCAAGCCGCAGACGCTCGTCGTTGACGATTCTGCAGAAGGCTGGGCCGATGCACTGCGCACCGGCTTGGAGACGTGGTTCGATGGTGGAGATATTCATTTCGATCTGTCACAGCTGCGGCACTCCGGCGCTCCTTTGCGAACAAAAGGAGGCCGCGCTTCCGGGCCGGATCCGCTGCGCGTAATGCTCGATTTTGTTCGCGCCCGTATTTTCACGCGCCAAGGAAGTTTTCTGCGACCCATCGATGCGCACGACATCATGTGCGCTCTGGGAAACGCCGCAGTTTCCGGCGGCGTGCGCCGAACCGCGATGATCTCTTTGTTCGATTACGACGATCTCGAAATGCACAATGCCAAGACCGGCGACTTTGAGCGCGAGAACAGCCAGCGCTGGAACGCAAATAATTCCGCCGTATGGCCGGAAGCCGGATTGACCCAAGTCGATCTTGCCAAACAAATTTTAGAAATGGTAGAATGCGGCCGCGGCGAGCCGGGCATCTTCAACCGCCAAGCAGCGATGTCCTCGCGTCCGGCTCGGCGCGCTGCCGCAGAATTCGGAACCAATCCCTGCGGCGAAATCGTCTTGCGGCCGTGGGAGTTTTGCAATCTGTCGATAGCCATCGCCAGGCCGCACGATAATTTTGAAAGCCTCAAGGAAAAAGTAGAGTTGGCAACGATCATCGGCACGATTCAATCCATGGCCACTCATTTTCCTGGGTTGCGCTCTCAGTGGAAACAAAACTGTGAGGAAGAGCGACTTCTTGGTGTTGACATCAACGGCCAGTTGGACAGCCCGATTGCGCAAGACGCAGCGGTGCAGGCGCGCATGCGTGAATGGTCGATTCAGGTGAATCGTCAAACAGCAGAGACGCTGGGCATCAACCCATCAGCGGCCGTCACCTGCGTCAAGCCATCAGGAAACTCTTCGCAGCTCCTTGATTGCTCGCCGGGAATTCACACGCGCTGGGCGCCGTACTACATCCGCAACGTTCGGGTCGGAACACACACGCCGATCTTCAAAGTGTTGCGCGACATCGGCATTCCGATGGATCCGGAGAATGGGCAAACGAGAAATAATGCCAACACTTGGGTGATCCACTTCCCGGTAAAATCGCCGGAGGGTGCGGTGACGAGAAAAGCAAGATCGGCAATCGCGCAGTGCGAGTACTGGCTGCAAAACAAAGTTTATTACACCGAGCACAATCCGAGCGTGACGATTACTTATCGCCCGGATGAAGTCTTGGACATCATCAAGTGGACGTGGGATCATCGCGATCTGGTCGGCGGCATGACCTTCCTCCCGGCTTTCGATGCGCTGTATGATCAGATGCCTTACGTCGAGATTTCCGAGGAGGAATACAATCGCTTGAACGCGACATTTCCGCAAATTGATTTTTCGAAACTGTTTTATTATGAAGAAGAAGATCTGACGACGGCTGCACAAGAGTTGGCGTGCATGTCAGGCTTTTGTGAGGTGAACTTCTAAGAAATTTTCTGAAGGTGTTTTGAAAATCCTTACCGGCACGGTGGGATGATGAGGAGTGATCCCGCCCTTGTGCTTGCACCATGAGGGCGGGATGTGTTCGATCCGCCCCGCATTCAATAAAATCTACGGAGGCGGAGCGGGGCATTTTTTGCTGTCGAAGTCGTCCTCTACCTATCCACATTCATATAGAGAAAGGGCTTTCCATATTGGAAGGCCCTTTCTCATTTTAAGTCACCAAAAAATTTTGTTCAATCATTCTCGAATAAAAGCAAAGTCGGCAACTTCCAAACTGTCGCGCGCGTCGGCGATCGCTGCCGGCCGCCAAAACCCCGTCACCGACATCTTCTGGTGTTGCCGGTTGCGCAGAACGCGCGCCTTCTCCCCTACTAAAATAATCACTTCTCGATTCTCTATCTCGATGGCAAGGGTAGCCAGAGAATCTGTGCCCGTGGAGAAAATAACGCCGACTACGGATTTCAAAAGAAAAGATCGAGCAGGTCGAATTTGCGCAGTAGCAGAATCAAGTGATGCCTGACTATCCGACCGATTCAGGCTCATCGAGGAAGAATCACGCACGGGTTGATGAAGCGCTTCGGGGTTCTCTTTCTTCTTGCATGCGACCAGAGTTAGTAGGCAGGCAAAGTAAGTGAGAATTCTGTTTATCTGGCAACGCACCAGGAGACCATCATGATTGAATTTCAACTTAAATCAACACCTGTAAAGAGAATACTAAAAAAACTCACGAACGGCCCAATTATCGTCCAAACGATGGCGATGTTGAAATACTGGCCGAGCACGATGATGCCGAGAAGTAAGAATGGGCCGAAGCTTTCCAGTCTTGAGAAAGCAGGCAGAAAAGTTTCCGGCAAAAATGCCCGAATTATTTTGCTGCCATCCAATGGCGGGATGGGCAGCAAATTGAAGAATGCCAAAACAAGATTGATCACCACAGAATACGAGATGATGAATTGCAAAATAACGCCGGTGCGCGTTTCGGGAGGCGCACCCTGCATGAATTGATATATGATTCCAAAAATGAGCGCAAGGGCAAGATTCGAGGCCGGCCCCGCCGCTGCAACGATCATCATGCCGCGCTGCGGATTTTGGAAATTGCGTGGATCGACTTGAACGGGCTTTGCCCAACCGAAGCGCGCGATAAACAAAAGAATAGTGCCTATCGGGTCGAGATGAGCGAGAGGATTCAACGTCAGCCGCCCTTGGTTTCTGGGAGTCGGATCGCCAAGCCTATCAGCCACGAAAGCGTGCGCAAACTCATGCAGCGTCAACGCGAGGAGAATCGGCGGAGCGCTGATGAGCAATTGCAGGTAGAAGTCCATTATGCTGAAACCACTTTTTTGAGATCAATTCTTGTCAGAAGCGGCTCTGCTCAATCGAACCAGCCGCGTGTCTTTCTCAACAACATCCCGCGCATGAATGAACACCTGATCGACAACGCCATCGATAGGGGATTTAATTTCATTTTCCATCTTCATCGCTTCGATGGTCAATAGGCGCTGGCTTTTTTTGACCCGGTCGCCGCTGTGGACGAGAAGACGAACGACCAAGCCGGGCATCGGCGCATTGACCTCGACCTGACCAGTCTCATCTTCAGCTCGCGAAAGTTTTTGCAAAAGGACGGCTCGTTCATCTTCCACAACTACCCTGAAATTGTGTACACCGATTGATATTTCATCTGCACCTTTGCTGCTTGCCACTTGTACCGTGTAAATCTTATCGTCAAGAATCAATGAGAATAAATCCGGACGCAGGGGCTGCAAATCAAAACGTACCTGGCGGCCATTTAATGTAGCGGTACCGGAGGCAAGGTCAATGTTTTGAATAGAAAACTGCCGCGACGCGATAGAGGCCGAATAACGCATGGAATAATGATTTCTTCAGGATTTTGCGCGTTTTTGAATTTTCATCGGCGCTGCTTTTTCGGGTTTTCGCACCACAGCGTTCAAAGGAAGCGGCGATAGTTTTTGTCGCCGTCGCAGCGTGGCGGCAATGTCTTTTTGTCTATTTGAGAACTTGTGCATTTAAGAATTCATGGAGCTAATTGACACCCGGAAGGTTGTGAACCCTGCGCCAGCGGGAATAGCGCACCGGAAGGGATGAACGAAAAGAAAATGATCAACCCCGACATTTTTCATGCGAGGCAAAGATACTTTTCTTGAAGCGAAGACACGATGAATGCTTTCTGCCACGGCTTTGCTGTGCTATCAAATCGTCGAGCTATGTTCTTTGAGAAAACTTGTTACTCCGAACAAACGATACGGCGTAAAGCCGACCTTCCTTCGATCAAGGGGCGCCTGTTTAGTTCCAGTCTGACTCGTCCCAGTCATTCGTCTCACCTTCTTCGGAATCGCTACGATTCCAATCTTCCTCTTCTTCATTCCAATCCTCATCGTCCCAGTCATCTTCGTCTTCCCAATCATCATCATCTTCTTCATCATCTTCTTCATCTTCAGGATCATCCTCGTCGTCCCATTCCTCTTGATCCTCCACATCATCATCGGTTTCGCCTTCGCCTTCTTTCTCTTCCTCATCTTCCTTTTCCTCCCATTCCTGCCCCTCGGGGTCGTTTTGGCGTTTGGGCATAGTCACCTGCTCCCCCGAAAAGCAATCACTTGATTCAAAGCGAAGAAGGGAATGGCCCGCTGCAATCGTCATCAGGTTGCCTGCGTCGCCATGAAAAAAACAATCGCTGCGATGCCCGCCAATATTGAATTTAAGGTTCATAAAATCTTCTCCTTCCACCAAAGCTGACATATTCTGTTCCTTGTCGGCTGAGCGCATTGATTTCCGCATGAAATAAAAATTGGCTCAGTCGTCTGTACCTATCTTCCATACCACCCTCATTGATCGACAGTCAGTATTTAGTCGATAAATCGCATTTTCAGGATGAAAAAAATCTTCCACATCGCTGCAACAATTCATGTCGTCCGATGTCGATGCGCGCGAGCTTTCATGATCTCCACCAACTCATAAACTTTAAGCATGACCATGTCTGCCTGCTTTTGCAAGAGTGGTTTGGCTTCCGGCGTACATTCGAGCGGCGGCAGTATGATCGCTTCGCCGACCATCGCCGATACGCGAACCGGCCTCGGGAAGATTGCCCCCGGAGGCATCGCCTCGCGTGTACCATGCAGCGCCACGGGAATTACCGGACACCCAACCATTTGAGCCAATCGGACGAAGCCCGTGCGCGCCCTAGGTTGGTCGCCGTTGTGCAAACGTGTGCCTTCAGGAGCGATAAAAAAAACCCCGCCCTTTTTCAAAACCTCGAGCGCTCTTTGAAAAGCCTGATCGTCTCCTGAATCACGCACCACAGGAAAAAGTCCGATAGCGCGCAACCACCAGCTCAACAACGGTATTTGAAAGAGCGAATGCTTGGCCATCGTGGTAATGCGCGTCTTCACCACAAGGGTTATCGCCGCCACATCGACAAAACTGTTATGGTTCAGCACACCGATGTACGGCCCTTTTGCCGGAAGATTTTCCAAGCCCTCTGCCCTTCCTCGAAAATAGAGCAGACTTATGATCTTCAAAAGATAGTACGAGAGCCAGTAGATCACATTATCCTGCAGGGACGAGTGAGTGCTCGGTGATTTTTCTAAATTTTTTCAGCCGAAAGTAAATCATTCACCTACAAAAAGCAAGTTAATTTTGGCCACACCACGGCCCGCAGAGCAGCGAATAATCATTTGTATTATTTCTTCTTATAAACACCACGACGCTCGATGTACTCGAAGACCGGATGCGGCACAAGATACCGAATCGAGTGTCCCGCCGCCAAGCGTCGACGAATTTCGGTGGAGGCCAATTCGAGCAGGGGCGCCTTGAGAAGGATCGCCCGTTCAGCATAAATCGAGCAGGCTTTACCAACTTGAACGCCGTGTCGCGGATAGACGGCGAGAACGCACAGCTTCTGAATTTCGCCGGCGCTCCGCCACTGGTCAAATTCAATAAGATTATCGGCGCCGATAATCAAGAATAAATCGGCATCGGCAAAATCTGTGGTTTGGCGAAGCGAACGCAAAGTATCAACAGTATACGATGGGCCGTCACGGTCCAACTCAATTGTTGAAATAGAGAAGTAAGGGTTGCCAGCGATCGCCAGCTCCAGCATTTCTAATCGACATTCTGGCGACGTCGTGGCGAAAGTCGTTTTATGAGGCGGAATTCGATTCGGGATGAAAACCACCTTATCTAATTGTAAGTCTTCCCGCGCCCATTCTGCCATTGCCAGGTGGGCGATGTGCACGGGATCAAAAGTACCCCCGAAAATTCCGATGCGCTGTCTCACTCCGCTCACTGCTTGCCATTGCCATTGGTTGCCGCTTGCACTGTAGTTTTTTTCAACAGTTCCTCGGCTCGCTCTCGAAACTCGGTTTTGGGAAATTTCTCAAGCAACAGTCTCAAACTGGCCGTTGCCTCTGCCGGTTTCTGGAGTTTGATCAAGCATTCGGCCCGATAAAAATAAGCCGGCTCTGCGAAACGAGTATCATAATATGTGCTCAAAACTGCGTCGTAAGAAATGACTGCTGATTCAAAATATGCCATTCGCCTATAGAGAGTTGCTGTGCCATACTCCTTCCTGGCAAGTTTTTCACGGGCAGCGTCAAGCATTGGCGCAACTTCGGAAACCAACGGGCTGCCTGGATAATCCTCGAGGAACTTCTGAAATTCATTGATCGCCATCAGCGTGTATTTTTGATCGAGATCAGATTTTGGCGAAAGCTCATAGTAACTCAGTCCGATTTTGAATTGCGCATCATCAAGATATTCACTGCGCGTATATAACCGCACGAGCTTTTCATATTCCGCTGCGGCCAGCAAGAATTCTTTCACTTTAAAATGACATTCCGCCAGCAGAAATTGAGCGCGATCGACCACAGCGCTGCCCGGCGCGTTCAGGATAATGATACGGAGCTGGGTTTGCGCTTCGAGGTAATCTCCATCGGCAAAAAGTTTTTCCGCATAGGCGAGGCGTTCCTCGGTTGTCATATTCGCCTTGAGCTTGTTTCCACCACAGGCGCATAAGATCATCATGCAGAGCATCGCCAAAACCATTTGCCGCGGTTGAAATTTGAACATTGACACTCCCTTCACTGAAAACTATTGACTTCGCAATGCATAGAGCGCATAAATGGCAACCCCCGTTCCCGCTGCCAGAAGCAGCGGTTCCATAATGTGCGCCCATGCCGATTTACGCCGCAGATCACCGACCGTGAACGGCACCTGCGGGTTTTCAAGTTCCTTGATTTCCGAAGACCGGACGGTATCCGCATACTCGGCTTTAAACAAATCATGCAACCAAATTCGTCCGGCAGGTTTCTCGATTAACTCAATATCCACCTCGACGACGGCGGAGCGGCGCGCCGTACTCTTGCGAAAAAGCCAACCGGTTCTCACCGGGCTATACACCACGCCGGATTTCAGCACCTGACTGTTGATCTGTAAATAATTTGGATCGGCCGATAACGAATCACCGCTGTAAACAATTCTTCCTTTTTCGAGCGCTCCCGCGATGATTCTCCCTCGCAGCAGGGCCGCAATCGACGCTTCATCTTCAATCGCCGTCAGCAGTATTGGAATGTCGCTCAGCGCCGCACTTTCCTCGGTTATATGTCTTGAAACCTTGTCGAAAAGCTTTTGAAAAACCTCAAAATTATCGGGACGCTCCGGTGCTTGTGAAAGAAGTTTTTCCGGAATGAACAACGATGCACAGGCGAATATCAGGCCACTAAGATGAACGTTCACCATGCTTACAGCCTCACAAGAAAAGTGAGCGCATGATAGTACGCATCCTTTGTATCCTGCTTTTCGAGGCGTACGCCGTATTGAACCGACCAATCAGGTTCTTGCAACTGCGTTCGCGCGTGCCGCCACAAATTTTGATCGATCAATCCAACTCCGGCTGACAAAAGCTTACACTGAAGGATACGATCATAGAAATAACCGCCGCGCAGAGCCAACCACGGTAAGAACCGTTGCTCGATTCCCACGTGAACCTCTCGCACTGGTCGTCTTGATTCTTCGCCAAGATTTCTCACGTCAAATGCCAGCAACATGCCGAATGGAGTTTTGTAAGCGATGCCGAGGTTTATCGCCTCATGGACCAGCCGTTCCGACTGGATCAAATACTCCGTCATGTTGTCCGGAAAACTCCAGTAACTCACACCAACACGAATGTCGTTGCCGGACAGCAACGTGACGCCATAAGACCAACCCGCTCCCCACTCTCGCCCATTCGCTGTCTCCTGGTAGTAGACGCCAACGCTCGCCCCGATGGCCACGCGCTCCGCAAACAAGGCTCGCCCCGCTAAAAGGCTGTATTGATTTTGTGAATAGTCGCTCGCATCTAAAAAATTCTGCCGGCTGGACAATGTTGCGTGTGGCGCTTCTTCGCCAAGCAGTGCTGCAATCTGAAAAGAACGATTGCCAAAAGCCAGCCCATGAACGAAAAGCTCGAGCATCGAAGCGAGTTCTTGTGTCCGAAATTTTTCGCTGCCATGAAGTTTTTCGGGTTCATGCAGCGCCATCGCCAATCCGATCGGGTTGAGAAAAACACTCAAGCGCGTGGTGCGTTGATCACCGTACATCGTAAAGTTTGCCGGATTATAAAGCAGCGCCGGTAAATTGTCTGCAACCGCAGTGAATGCGCCGCCCATGGCCATTGGCCGCGCCAACGTTGTGCTGAGACTATAGTACTGATGTTGTGTTTGTCCTAATATTGACTCGCCGGCGAAGAGAACTCCCAAGAACAAAACACTTCTGCACGTAAAGATTGAAGATAAGATTGCTGTCAAAAAGTGTTGAGCGCCACATTTATTTTCATTTACCATTTGTATTCACATGCTCTCATCGATCAAATTAAGGTATCGGCAACTTACGAACCGATCTTGGAGGTGAATCGAGATCTGTAATGCTCGAGAAGGGCGAAAAGAACAGAGAGCGCACCGACTCCCAAAACGCTTTGTGAAAATACCGATCCGTATTTCGAGAAGACGCTACCATCTCGTCGCAACGGCACGGAATCAAAGAGAACCGCCTCTTCATTCAAAGCACTTTCGCTGCCAACCCGTCCATAAGGATCAATCGTCATCGAGATGCCGGTGTTGGCGCTGCGAACGACGCTAATGCGATTTTCAATCGCGCGAAAAACCGCCATGCGCGCGTGACCATATGGCATAGTCGGGCCAAACCACCCATCGTTCGTAATCACGACAAGGAGATCGGCCCCGCGCTGAATGTAATCGCGCGCCTGCTCGGGAAAGAATGATTCAAAACAAATCAGTACGACCAAGCGCAAAGTAGCAGAGGCGTTCGGTTCTCGATTCAATTCAAAAAGTTCAATACCCTCACCTGGAGAAAAGTTCCCCTCGCCCATTTCGAAGCTGGCCAGCCACTTTTGCAGCCAGGGGAATTCATCTTCCCACGGCACGCGCTCGCCAAATGGCACAAGGTGCATCTTGGCATATTTTGGAATTTCCTCCCGGCCCGGCGAAAGTAGAATTGCAGTGTTGTACGTTTTGTACTTCTTCTCGGAAATAAACTTGTAGTCGGGGGTGCCGGTGAGCAACGGCACATCGAGCTCTTGCACAAAATTGCGCACCCGCGTCAGCTTTTCCAAATCATGCAACAGCCACGTTGGGGTCGCGGTTTCCGGCCAGACGATAAGCTCTGGTTTCTGCGCGGCGCATCGGCGCGTCAGCCTTTCATAGATCTCGAAATTTTCTTCAACAAACTCCTTGTCCCATTTCATATAGGGGTCGACATTCCCTTGCACAACTGCGACTCGAAGTTCATTTTCTGTATTTTGGTGAAAGACTTCACGCCCCACGGGTTCGTCCGCTTTCACGGGCGAAGGAATCACCGCCAGCCCGTACAGATATGGCGCGATAAACAACACCGAGAGAAGCATTGCACAACCAAGGAGCCATCGCCTCTCGCTCCGGTGTTTCCACATCAGCAGGAAAACGACATTCAAGCATAACACCCAAAAACTCACGCCATAGACGCTGGTGACGGCAGCAAATTGAATGAGCTCCAGATAGTAGCTCTGTGTGTAGCCAAGCGTGACCCAGGGAAATCCCACTTCTCCAAGAGACTTGACATACTCAATCGCCGTCCAGAAAAATGGAACGAGAATCAAATATCCCTGCGACCAAGCACGGCGGGCCGTCGTAACCGCATAGGCGAAGACAGCGTAGTACAGCGGGTGGATCAGCATGGTAGCAATCGCCCCGGGTACCGTTGGCCAGAAGATCCAATACAACGTAAGCACGCTTAAAAAAAAACCGGCGATGTAGCCCCATCGAAAAGATTCTGCTGGCCTCTTATTCTCCAACAGAATCAGAAGAGGGATGACACTCCAATATGCCAGAAAACCGAGCTGAAGAGGTGGAAAAGCAAGGGCGATGCCGATAGCGCAGCTCGCGGCCAATAGTAAATCACGCCGCATCAAAAGAACACCTCTTTTCCGGTTGCTGCCGATTCATACATTTTTTCTATTATTCGCATGCGTTCCAGACTTTCTTCGCCGCTTGAGAACATGTGAATGTCTTCACGCAAACATTTTACAAAGTGACGGAGCTCGTTTCCATAGGACTGCTTGTAGATGTTCGTCGTCGTATCTTCACGCGCAGGAGTGAGGTTCACTAAACTGCCGTGCATTTCCTTCATGACTCGCAGCGGGTTAAGCAGAGCGCCGCCGCGCG
>Ga0247727_10012049_pt1 | contig 14936 bp, 11 predicted proteins | sample WisWelCaveWW1625_FD_202498 | JGI IMG/M metagenome (GOLD analysis project Ga0247727, IMG submission 202498) | Biofilm microbial communities from Wishing Well Cave, Virginia, United States - WW16-25 | ecosystem: Environmental > Aquatic > Deep subsurface > Groundwater > Cave microbial mat | place... | reverse complement strand
TTCAAGTGGCCGTGGGGGAATCAATTCCAACTCAATCTCTCGGCGGCCAGCGCCGGGAGTTTACGGCCCGTGGGCAGTTTCCCGGACGGCGCGAATCCGTTTGGCGTGTTGGACATGGCCGGGAATGCGAATGAGTGGGTGGCCGACAACTTCACTCCCAATTTCTACACCGAGTCGCCGACGACCAATCCGCGCAATGATGCCGGAGGCAACAACCGCCTCTATCGGGGTGGCAGTTACGACAACCCCGACGCCTCCTACTATACGACCAGCCGCCGCTACGTGAAGACAATCCTGGCCGTCGAGGTTGATGTGGGCTTTCGTTGCGCGCAGGATGCGCCGGAAGTGAACAAAGCTGAACCACAGGCTGCGCGCGGCACGCGCGTTACCGAGTTCTGCAAAGCTTACGACATCTATAAGCCAGGCGCGCAGTGCCCATAGTTGCCTTCATCAGCGTTCCAAGCCGCTTTTGCCCAATCCTGCCTCAACCCACCATAAAACTGAAATGCAATTGCAATCCTGCCCCCAATTGCCGCCTCTGGATCGGCATGTTAGAATCTTGAGACTATGCTAGTCGGCAAAACCCTCAAAGGCCGTTACCGGCTCTACGATCAACTCGGCGTCGGCGGGTCGGCGGCGGTGTTCCTGGCCCGCGACTCGGGTACGGGCCGTATCTCCGTCGTCAAAATCATCCACCCCCATCTCATTGAGAGCAAGTTCATCGCCCGCTTCCTGCGCGAGATCAAAGTCCTCCAGCAGGTGCACAGCCGCAACATCGTCGAAATTTACGATTACGGCCTCAATCACACTCAGGAAAACCTGCCTGCGCCTGTCAGCTTCATCGCCATGGAATACGTCGAAGGGCTGACGCTGGCCTCCATCGTCGAACGGCTCGGCTCCGTCTCCGAGTCCAACACCCTCACCCTCGCCACCCAGATCGCCCAGGCTCTCACCGAACTGCACCTGCTCGGCGTCGTCCACCGCGACATCAAATCGCAAAATATCATGGTCACCGCCGATAACATCGCCAAGATTATTGACTTCGGCGTGGCGAAAAATTTGGGCGAAAAGACTATTACCGGCACCGACGTGTTTGCCGGGACGCTTTCCTACGCCTCGCCCGAACAACTCAAAGACTCGCGCAACGTGGACATCCGCTCCGACCTGTATTCATTGGGCGTCGTCATGGCCGAATGCCTCAGCGGCAAAGTGCCGCCGCGCAACCGCAAAGGCCAGCACGTCTTCACCGAACCACGGCCCGATGGCAGTACCCCACCCGCCCGCCGCCGTCTGACCGGCCCGGCCCAAAACGTGGGTGAAGTTGTCCTGGGCCTGCTGGCGCTTGACCCCGCTGACCGTTATCAATCTCCCGACTCGTTATTGCTCGACCTCGAAACGCTCGGCAACACCCAAACGCTCTCTCTGCCGTGGGAGACACTGGGCGTGCGCACCAACCCCAGCATCGTTCAACAGCTTGGCGCCACCACCGAAACCGGATGCTTCCTCATGTCCGAGCGCGGCGATAAAATTCCGATCACCCGCCGCGAAGTCGTCATTGGCCGCTCGGCCCCCACCGACGACACTTGGATTCCCGACGTGGACGTGCGGCAGATGGCGCTCGAAAAAGCCAAGACTGTCTCCCGCTTCCACTGCCGCATCTTCACCGGCGACGACAACGCCTATCGCATCATGGACATGGGCAGTTTCAACGGCACGTGGGTGAATGGCCGGCGGCTGGAGAGCAAGGAGGCGGTGGCCCTGGCCGACGGCGCACAAATCCACCTCGGCGGCATCGCTTTCACCTTTCACGTTCCCCAAAGCGCGAGTCAAAAATGAGTCAGACCCGCCGAGCGATCAAATCTCCGTTTGCTCCGCAACCGCGTCCTCGCGGTTGGGGGCGGCGAACAGTGGCCCACTCCGCCATTTCCCCGCACGCCCGCGAGGACGCGGACTTTGAGCGATTTTTCAGATGTATCCCAAGCCCGCTGAAGCGGGCTTCGCTTTTTGTTATTGTGATTCTATTATTCATCGCCACCTTCGGTGCGCTCCCCCTCGCCTCCGCCCAATCGCCGGCCACCGCCGCCCTCACCCACATTGACGCCTCGGCCTTTCCCGAAGTGCGCGCCCTCGTCTCCGTGTCCGAAAATGGCGGCCAGCGTATTGGAGGATTGCAGGCCGGAGATTTTCAACTGCTCGAAAACAATTCGCCGGTGGCGATTACGCAAGTGAGCGAGGAAGAGATCGGCTTGCAACTGGCTTTTGTGATCGAATCGTCTCTAACCTTTTCCAAGCGGGACGCGGCCACAGTCACCCGACTCGATCACATCAAAAACACCCTCGCTGATTTTGCCGTCGGCCAGAGCGAGGTTACGCCCCGGCCCTACATGAAAGACACTCTCGACAGTCTCAGTATCTTTGCGCCCGAAGGCCCGGTCATTAGCGCCTCCAGCGTGGGCGGCGAGATTCGCAACGCCCTCACCCTTTACACTTCCGATTTCCCGATTGAAACGCGGCTCTTTGAATTGATCAATGAAAGTCTGGCCGCCGTCACCGCCGACGCATTGCGCCCCGGCCTGAGGCGCGTCATCGTAGTCTTCTCCTCCGGCATTGACTCCACCGCCGACGCCGAAGTATCGGCCATCGCCCGCGACGCCAATGCCAAAAACGTCCTTATTCATACCGTCATGGTCGGCAACGCCGATGCGCCCAAGACTCTGGCCGCCGAGAATCTTCAAGCGCTGGCGACGCTGACTGGCGGCTCGTTCCGCCTCTTCGAAGGCGAGGCCAGCATGGGGTCGCTGTGGGAGCTGGTCGTCAGCCAGCGGGCGCAGTATCGCCTGGCATACCGCTCGAACATCGCGCAACCGGGCCAGCACACGCTGGCGGCAAAAGTGGAAGTGGTTGGCGGGGCCACTGTCGAGTCGGCGACCACGACCTTCTCGCTGGCGCTTCAGCCGCCGGCGATCACCCTCAGCGGCCTGCCAGCCTCGATCACCCGCGCCGCCGGCCTGCCCGGCGCCGATCCGGCCTTGATCGAGCCGCGCACTCAAGAGGTGGCTGTGCAGGTGAATTTTCCCGACAGCCTGCCGCGCAAGATCGTCAAACTGCAATTGCTGGTGGACGGCGCAGTCGCCGACGAAAAGCTGAATCAGAGCGCAGGGGGGACGGCGCTGATCTGGGATTTGACTCAATATGCCGAGGACGCGGCGCACAGTTTGCAAGTGATCGCCGTGGACGAGTTGGGACTGGAGGGCCGGAGCGAACTGATCACCATTCCCGTCAACATCAGCATTCCGCTCACGCCGGAGCCTTCGTCAACCAACGTCTGGCCGATTCTGTTTGGCGTGCTGGGCATCGGCGCGGCGGGCTTTGCGTTGCTCACGCTGGCGGTGGCAGTTGCCGTCGCCCTGCGACAACCGGCCTCGTTGAAAGAGTTCATGCAAACCGCTGGCCAACGGGTGAAAGAGTTGACCGAGCCGTTCATGCCCGGCCCGCCCGCCCGGTCTGAGACGAAGCAGGGGCGAGCCTACCTCGAACGGTTGGCGCTGGATGGACTCTCCTCGCCGCCCATTGAGTTGAAGGGCAACAGCCTCCGCCTCGGGCGCGACGAAACACTGGTGCAAATTGTGTTGCCCGAGCGCTCGGTGTCGCGCCTGCACGCCCGCATCGCCGAGGAAGAGACCGGCGTCTTTTTCATCCACGATGAAGGCTCGACTTCCGGCACCTGGGTCAACTATCAGCAAGTGCCAATGAGCGGGCGGCAACTGCGGCACGGCGATTTGATCAATCTGGGCCGCGCCCAGATGCGGTTTGTAATGCGCTTCGTGGCCGAAGGGCCGGCGCAGGGCGAGGACGCGCCCTCGGCGGCGGACATTGCCAACGCCACCGAGCCGTTCCAGCCGCCCAATTTTTCTCACCCCTCAACAGAGTCGAAGGTGATGATGGCGGATCCACCGGGCACGCGCGACACGAAGCAAGGCCTCAAGACCGAGCCATTCTTCGAGTCCTACAGCACCGAAGCCTTCTCACCGCAGTTCGACACGCCGAAGGAAATCGCGCCACATGACGCCCACTCGCCGCAGGCGGATGACGGACCAGAGAGACAGAAGACCGACCCGGTCGAGAGCGCCAGTGAGGGTGATAAATCCTGAATGCCCGAACCCACCCTTGGCACCAAGATAGGCCCCTTCACTGTCGCCGAAAGCCTGCCCACCGGCCACGGCGGCATGGCCCGCGTCTTTCTAGCCAGCGTCAACAATCGTGAGACCGACGGCGAGAGCCTGCCCGAACGTGTCGCCCTCAAGATCGCCCGCGCCGTCTCCGCCGACAAACCGGGCGCCTCTTCGGAACAGGCCTTTTATTTTGAGGCCCTCAACAACGAAGTTGAAACCCTCAAACGCCTGCGCCACCCCAACGTCGTGCGGCTCTTCCCCATTCCGCGCGGCCTGCCCCGCAACCCCTACGCCGCCCGCGCCGCCGAGCTCGATGGCAACCCCTGGTTCTGCGCCATGGAATTTCTCGGCGGCGGCTCGCTCGAAGAGCGCATTGAAGCCCTGGGCGCACTACCGTTGAACGAGGGCATGGAGATCGCTTATCAGATCGGCCTGGCCATTGATCACATTCATGCCAAAGGGCTGGCCCACCTCGACCTCAAACCCGAAAACGTCCTCTTCCGCTACCCCGTGCCGAAGGACGTGCGCAACATCACCCCGCGCCCGGTGCTGATTGATTTTGGCATCGCCGCCAAAATGCGGATGATGGCCCCGCCCGCCGGGTCGCTGGCCTTCATGCCCCCGGAGCGCATCCGCCTCCTGCGCGGCGAGACCGCCCCCGAGCAGGTGGGCGATCAGGCCAAAGTGGATGTGTATGGCCTGGGGGTGATCCTCTACCGCATGCTCACCGGCAAACTGCCCTACGAGAACCTGCCGCGCAGTGAGTTGACCAGCGCCATCCTCAACACCGCCCCGCAACCGCCGCGCCAACTCAACCCCGACATCCCGCCCAAAGTCGAAGAACTGATGATGGCGGCCCTGGAGAAAGAACCCCTGCAACGCCCGCCCATTGAGGAGGTGATCACCCGCCTCGACGAAACGATGGTGGGCCGCCCGCCCGCCCCGTTGCGCACCCAGCCGCCGCCGCGCCCGCAACCCCGGCGTTTTCTGATTCCGCTCACCACGACTCTGGCCATCGCCCTCTTCCTGTGTTCATTGATTTCGCTGATTCAATTTGGACTGCTGGCGAATAACTTTTTAAACGCCGACTCGACGGCCGCCGTCACCGTGGTGGTGACCGCCACCCCGGCGGAACCGACCGCCACCCCGGCCTCAACTCTTACCCCAACCCAGCCGCCCACGCCCACCCCGGTGTCCACGCCCACGCCCCTGCCATGATCCGCGCGCCCCAGACCGACCTCATCGTCGGCTATCAGACTCACCCCGGCGAAACGGGCAAGAACAACGAAGACCGTTGGGCCATCGCCGCCTACGAAGGCGCGCCCGGCGACAAAGGCAAAGTGTTGCTGGCGGTGGTGGCCGACGGCATCGGCGGCCACAGTTCCGGCGAGGTCGCCTCGCAGTTGGCGGCCGACACAGCGATCAAAATTTTCGATCAGGCCGCCAGCCGCGCCTATCCCGATCTCTTCAGCCGGGCCTTTGCCAGCACCGCCCAGGCCATCGCCCGCCACACCGCCGCCCATCCCGAAGCCGAGAAGATGGGCACAACCTGCGTCGCCGCCGTTATCGCCAACCGCCGTTTGTACACGGCCACCATTGGCGACAGCCGCCTCTATCTCATTCGCGACGGCGCGATCAAACAAGTGTCGGTGGATCACACCTGGGTGCAGGAAGCGCTTGAACACGGCATCCTCACCAAAGCCGAGGCCCGCCGCCACCCCAATCGCCATGTCGTCCGCCGCTACCTCGGCGGGCCGGAGTCCATCCCCGACTTTCGCCTGCAACTGCACGAGTCTGAATCCGAAGAAGAGTCCCTCCGCAATCAGGGCCTGCCCCTCAAGCCCAATGACGTGGTGTTGCTGTCGAGCGATGGCATGACCGATCTGGTGGAAGACGATGAAATCCTGGCCGCCTTTCGAGAACACAAGACTCCTCAGGCCACGGTGGACGCCCTGACCCTGCTTTCTCGCCAGCGCGGCGGCCCCGACAACATCACAATGATCGCCGCCCAGATTCCGGGGAAGCACAAAACCGTGCCGCGCTCGAACGCAGGGGCGGGAATGGGTTGGGGCGGCGCGGCCATTGCCGGGATGCTGGGTGGCTTCGGGCTGCTGGCCCTGCTGGCCGCCGCCCTCATCGGCGGCTACTTCTTCCTCACCCAACCGACGGCGACGCCGCCAACGCCGACGGCTACCCGTCAACCGACTCTGACTCAACCCCCGACTCTTCCAGCCACCCAACCGCCGACCACTCAGGCCGCGACTCTGGTGAAGGACACCCCTACGCCCATCCCGCCCACAGCAACGAACACCTCTCAGCCTACGATTGACCGCACGAAGTTTCCGGTCACGCCGACGCTTACTTTGACTCCTGCGCCCGACACTGGCACGCCGCCAACCGAGACCCCAATTCCGGCGGGGACGGTGGGGCCGTGAACTACTCAACAGCGATACCGTTGGCGAAATCGAGGAGTTCGGCATCCCGCGATGCGGGAGCATCGACGATGCCGAACGGGGCCGCACCTGGGGGTGCTGGCTTGATGCTCAAATCGCAGAGTAACACCGCCTGGAGTTCCGGGGGCGCAGCCCGGTTGGAAGTGTGGTATGACCCGGACCCGAACCCGGCTAACTCGCGGGTGAAGGTGGTGACGTATACAAGCACTCAAAACTGGGTGCAAAGGGGGGCGGATATTCCGGTCTCGTTTGCGAATGGTGACGTGTTCAGCGCGCGAGCGACAACGGACGGGAAGGTAATGGTTTATCGCAATGGGGTATTGCTGGCGACTCGCGATGTGACAGCTTGGCCGTACTATGCGAATAGCGGCTACATTGGTTTGTGGACGATTGGGGCAAGCAACACCTTGCTCGATGATTTTGGCGGCGGAGGAGTCAATGAACCCTGAGGCGCCTGAGAGGCGGATCGCATTTTGTCCACGCCGACGAAGCCTGCTCCTACCTGCGATCACTCTGATCGCAAGTCTATTGTCTGCTTGCGGACAAATATTTCCGCCGGCGGTTACGCCCACACCGGAATTGGCGTCAACGGCCGGGCAAATACTTTTTCATTCAATTCGCGGTGGAATTTCTGTGGTCAATAGGAGCGGTGAGGGATTAAGACATCTGACCGGCGAAGGTGGCCGTTTTGGCGTTTGGTCGCCGGATGGAAAGCGCATTGCTTATCTCGCCCCTGCAGGCGGCGACTATAGTCAAATCTTTGTGATGCGAGCCGATGGACAAGACAAGGTACAGTTAACCGAATCTCAGTGGGACATAAACGAATTGTCCTGGTCGCCAAATGGCAAATATATAGCGTTTGCGGGTCGTATCAATGATCTGGAGCCGGACATCTATGTCATGAATGCCGATGGTTCCGATCAAAAACTCCTTGCGGGCTTTGCCGCGGATCTACGATGGTCGCCGGATAGTGAACATATAGCTTTTGTGACCGTTGAACATCATCAGTCACATCGGATAGGCATCATACGCCCTGATGGAAGCGACTGGAAAGTTATTTACCTTCCAGTGAGCATTCCATGTGAGGGTGTGGAATGCCCAGATGATGGTAACCCGGTGTGGTCACCAGACGGCAAACTTATTGCGTTCGTGTCCAACCGTGATGGCGACAGCGACATCTATGTCATGAATGCTGATGGGAGTGATCAGCGGCGTTTGACAAATAACTCGTCTTATAATGTTCAGCCAAGCTGGTCGCCGGATGGGAAGTATATTGCTTTCATATCCTGGCGCGATCTTCCGAATACTGAAATCCACGTCATGAATGCCGATGGCAGTGATCAGCGACGTTTGACGAATAACTCGTCTTCTGATTTGCAGCCAAGCTGGTCGCCAGATGGCAAGTATATTGCTTTCATATCTGACCGTGACGGCAATCGCGAAATCTATGTGATGAATGCGGATGGCAGCGATCAGATACGGCTGACCAACAACACAGTTAGTGACTATAAACCGGTTTGGTCGCCACAGGTGGAGGATCATTAAGGGCTTTGTTGTGCCTGACTAAAAAGCGGCGGCGGCAGTTGAATTGTTGCCGCGTCGTTTTTCCCAATCCTACCTCACATCTGCGCCCCCGACTCCAACGGCGGGGCCACGGCCAGAAAGTCCTGGGCGAAGCGGCGGCTGTAACTGGTGAGGAGGGATTGCAGTCTATCGGCGTCGGGGGTAGTGAGGATCAGCCCGGCGTGGTAGTTTTTCTTGAGCCGCCAGACCACTTCAGCGTCGTCGTAAGCGGAGAGGTCGGGCCATTCCTGGCGGGCAAGGCAGTTGAGGACAGCGGCATAATCGCGCCGGGTTTCCGGCAGGTGATAGGCCTCGCCGCGCAAAAAGGCGATCTCCATCTTCGCCCACTCGGCCCATAAATTGATGCCCGTCGCAAACTCCACTGCCTCTGCGATGTTGGCCCCGCCCACCCGGGCCGCGCATTCCAAAAAGTAAATCTTCCCGTCGGCGTGGGCGCGGATGTATTCGGCGTGGGTCGCGCCGCGCACCGCGCCGAGCGCCTTCAGCAACCCGCGATTGAAGTCGAGTAGTTCGTTTGTCTCCGGCGCGTTCCAATCCATAGTGCGAGTGAAGAAGACGCCGCCGCCGTGATAGACCTCCATCGGCGGACGGCCATACTGGTGCGGCGCGGCGAAGAGCAGTTCCCCCTCCCACACCAGCCCGTCCACGTGAAAGACATCACCCGGCACGAATTGCTCCAGCACGTAATGCGATTGCCTGTCGCCCAGCGAGTTCAACAGCGGCCAAAGTTCATTGGCGTGAGTTAACTTTTTGATACCCATGGCGCTGGCCTCGGCGCGCGGCTTGAGCAGCCAGGGCGGCGGCACGCGGGCCACGAACTCGCGCAGGCGGTCGTAATGAAACACGCCGGTAAATTTCGGCACGCACACACCGGCGTTCCGCGCCGTCGTCCGCATCGCCAGCTTGTCGCGGAAATTTTTGGCGAGCGAAATGTTCATCCCCGGCAGGCGCAGGTGTTCGCGGAGGATGGCGGCGGTCTCCACCTCAAAATCGTCGAGGGGGACGATCTGGTCAATGGGGTGGTTGCGGGCCAGATAGCTGACGGCATTCATTACATGCTCGATGTTGAACAGGTCGGGCATGTAGAACTTGTCATCAATGCTCTCGTGCGGCCATTCGGCATCCCGGAATCTGTCCAGCGTCAGCAACAGCACCCGGCAGTTGTGCCGTTTGGCCTCGCGGATGAAGGGGAAGCCCTTCACGTCGCTGGTGAGGAAGAGGAGGGTGAGGGGGGATTGAGGGGGCATGGGCAGGCGCTCCGAAACTGGGAGGTGGGTAGATGAATTTTAGCAGATGAGTTTTGCTCACATCTCTCTCATCCCATATTGAAACTCATACTCTGGCATCAAGGCCATGAAGGGGTCGGGATCAAACGCCTCCGGGCCGAGGACGCCTGCGCCCTGCCATTGCTTTGAAGCGATCAACTCCATCATAATCGTCGGGCTGACCGCCGTCTGCCAGACCACCGCCTGCACCCCAAATTTCCTCATCGCCATCTCGTTATCGGCCACTTGATACAAATACACCCGTCGCGGCTTGCCGTCTTTCTTTCCCGTCACCCACGTTCCGGCGCAGGTCTTGCCCACCATCCGGTCGCCGAGGGTGGCCGGATTGGGCAGGCAGGCGGCCACCACGTCACGCGGGGCCACTTCAACGCCCTTGACGCTGATCTTGTTTTTGTTATCCAGCCCGATGGCTTGGAGCATCTTGAGATAACTGATGAAGCGATCTCCCAAGCCATATTTGAACGTGACCCGCTTACACTTTACCCAGCGCGGCACGAGCAGGACTTCCTCGTGTTCGACGTTCACACACTCCACCGGCCCGATGCCTTCGGGGAAGTCGAACACTTCGGGTTCAGAAAACGGCGCGGTGGTGTACCAGCCGCGATCCTTTTCCCAGATGATCGGCGGGTTGAGACATTCTTCAATCGTCGTCCAGATCGAAAAGTTCGGCGCGAAGTCGTAGCCACGCACTTGCAGGTTGGCGCCGTCGCGAATGCCGATCTCGTCAATCTCGTTGAAGAGATGTTTCTCGGCATAGCGGGCAAACACGTCGGCCAGGCCCGGCTCGACGCCACTGCCCACCAGCGCCAGCAATCCCTTTTCCTTCCATTGCTCGTTGCGCGCGAATTGGGCATCGCCCAACTTCACACCAGGCTGGCTGAACGGTTCGGTCAGGTGCCGCTCCGAGAGCGCCATCGCCATGTCCATGTAGTGGCATCCGGCTTCGAAGGCGGCTTCAAAGATGGGCATGTCAAAACGTGGCTCGACGGCGTTCATGATCAAATCAACGCCGTGCTGGCGGGCGAGGGCGACGATCTGGGACGAGTCGTTGGCGTCCACGCGGGCGGCAGGGAACCGGAGGGGGTCGCCGAGTCTGGCCGCCACCCCCTCCGCCCGTTTCAGATCATAGTCAGCCAGCACCATCTTATCCAGCCAGGGCCGATTTTTGGCGATGACGGCAATGGCTTCGCCCACGCCGCCGACGCCGATCAAGAGGACTTTCATAAAATCTCCTTTGGGCAATCACAAGGGTTGCCCCTACAAAAGAATAGTTAAACAAAAACGGGTAACGATGGCTCGCTTGCCTCGTTACCCGTCCAATACGGATATGATGACGTGTTATTCGTTACTGTGACGATAACTTAATTAAACAAAAGAGCCGATAAGGAATTCCTTTCTATGGCAGTCAGGGACGTCAGGCATCCCCGGTCTCGGGGGCCTCTTTCGTCTTCCAAATTTTCGACGCGCGATCAATGAACAACACACCGTCGAGATGATCGATCTCGTGTTGAAAAATCCGCGCCAGCCAGCCCTCGGCTTTGATCTTCATCAGCTTGCCCTGCAGGTTGAAGGCTTTAACGGTGACGGCGGCGTGGCGTTCGACCTCGCCAGCATAGCCAGGGATGGACAGACAGCCCTCGACGCCCGTCGCCGTCTCTTCGCTGGCCCGTACGATCTCCGGGTTGACGAGGCGGAACAGCTTCTTGGGCGCCGCCTCTGCTTCCTCTTCCGGCAGGGCCTCCGACCCCGGCGCAAACTCGACCACGATCAGGCGCTGGCTCACCGCCACCTGCGGGGCAGCCAGGCCCACGCCCGGGGCCTGACGCATCGTCTCCACCATGTCGTCGGCCAACACCTTCAGCGCCGGGCCAAAGGTCGTCACCTTCCTTGCCTTCTGTCGCAAAGTTGGCTTCTCCAATGTAATAATCTCACGCACTGCCATAATTCCTGTTCGTTATCTTCCTTCACGCTTTCTGCGATCTTCGTCCAGCACTTCGTAAAACGCCGAAAAGTACTGCCCCAGTTCTTCCTGCCGCTGTTTGGCCGCATCTGCTCCCAGCTTGGCGGCTCGGGCCTCCTTGCGACGATAAATATCCTGTTGCACCGCTGGCGGGTTGAAGACGTTGAAAAATTTCATCTCGCCGCCCGGCCCGGTTTGCACCGTCACCGTGCCATAGTTGAGGAGGTTCGCCAGAATGCTGGGGCGGATGTAAGACACATTCATGATCGATTCCAAATTGGCCGCTTTTTGTTGCTCTTCGCCGAGCGGTTTTTTTTCAAGGTCAATGACCTGAGTCGGCGTCACCATGTAAATGTCGTTGCGCCAATCCAGAAATTGATAAGCGGCCACACCGGCGAAGAGCAGAATGGGGAGGACGACCGATCCCAGAGCGAGCGCCGCATCCTGCACCGTGAGCGGCGGCAACGCATTAAACGGAAAAACGCGGAACAGATACAGAAACAGCGTAAACAACACGATGATGATGGCGAACACCAACGGCCCAATTTTTTGGGTCAGCACGAAGTAATGCTTGTGGTAGACGATAATATCGCCCTGCTGGGCGCGAATGTCCAGCCGGAATCGTTTAGCCAGCGCCCGCAGTTGATCCATCATCGTGGGTGGCCGCTTCAGCGGCTTGGGTTGCTCTTTCGCCAACGGCGCTTGTTGCGGCGGGGCCAGCGAGCGCCGGATATTTTCCTTAAGCACAGCCCGCTCCTGCATCTTTTGGGCGATGCGGGTGCGGTTGAGGTGTTCCAGAATCATGTCCGCCGTGGCCTGCGGGTTGGGGACATTGTGAAAGATGATGGGGCCGGAGAAGGTGTTGACGATCAGATCGCCGTAGCCCAGCCACTGCCCGACTTCGGAGGCTTTGATGGTAGTGTTGCTTACCGACCCCAGCGGCACTTCCATCCGGCTGTCGAAGAATATCACCACTTTGTCAATGTCAATGATGCGCTTGTTGGTGACGATATACCAATCGTTGTGGAAGTCCACCCAGTTCCAATAGAACCAAAGTAGGCCAGCGACAAATATCGCGCCGACGACGACCCAGACCCACAGCGTGAAGGCCGGGGGGATCAGCGCGTTGAAATACATGGCCCCGGCCCCCAGCCCCGCCGCCGTCAACAATACCAGAATCGGCGGCCCGAGCATAACGTACAAAAAGACCGGATGTTGCAGGGTTACCAGATAAACGATCTCATCGGTTTTGTCTCTGGCCTGCTCACCATGCAGGAGTTTGAGAAAGTCTGAATTGCGGGTAAACTGGCGCGAACGGATGGCGACATCGAGATTCGGTTTGATTTTTGAGTTGGCGATGATGGTTTTTTCGAAGTCAGCCTGCTCCAACTTCCACAGCACCACCGGGGTCAGGGCGGTGACAGTCGCCGAGCGGGCGCGGTGATCGTACAGCGCCATCTCGCCAAAATAGTCGCCGCCCACCAGCCGCGAGACGAGGCGAGTCTCGCCCGTCATCGCAACGCGGGTGATCTCAACCTGCCCGCGATCAATCACGTAAAAAGCGTCGCCGGGGTCATTTTGTTGAAAGACGGTTTGCCCGGCGGCGAATGTCACTTCTGTGAAATAGGGGGCCAATTCCTTGAGTTCGTCGTCATTGAGCGAGATGAACAGATGAATTCGGCGCAATGATGGAAATGCATCGGCCATGTTCAGGATTGTAGCATAACCCGTTTATAAGAAAAGCGAATTAAGAGGTGTCAGATCTTGAGGCTTGTAAAGGGTGCAAGTTCATTGCCCGGCGCGGGCTGGGGTCGCCGCCTCTAAAATGGGGGGCGGCCACCCCCGGCGTTCCAATTTTTGCGGAGCGAGGCCCGACACGTGTGTCGCGCCCACTGGCCCGGACAGAGTAGGAAGGCAGAATATCTATCTTCCCCTTGCGCCGCGTGGTAGAATTTGTGTCAGTAGCGAGGAGGCAATATCATGGAAAAGCAAACAGGGACAGTTGCCGTCAAGCGCGGTCTGGCACAGATGCTCAAAGGCGGGGTGATCATGGACGTGGTCACGCCGGAGCATGCCCGGATCGCCGAAGACGCGGGCGCATGCGCAGTGATGGCGTTGGAACGTGTTCCGGCAGACATTCGCGCCCATGGCGGCGTAGCCCGCATGAGCGACCCCGACATCATTCTCAAAATCATGGACGCCGTCACTATCCCGGTGATGGCGAAATGCCGCATCGGCCACTTCGTCGAAGCGCAGGTGCTGGAAGCCCTCGGCGTTGACTACATTGACGAGTCGGAAGTTCTCACTCCGGCGGACGAGCAAAATCACGTCAACAAGCACGACTTCAAAGTGCCCTTCGTCTGCGGTTGCCGCAATTTGGGCGAGGCGCTGAGGCGACTCGCCGAGGGCGCGGCCATGATCCGCACCAAAGGTGAGGCCGGAACCGGTGACGTGGTGGAAGCTGTGCGCCACGCGCGCTCGGTGCTGGGCGAAATCCGCCGCCTGCAAACGATGGCCGACGAAGAGTTGTTCACTTACGCCAAAGAGATCGGTGCGCCGGTTGAACTGGTGAAAGAAACGAAAGCGTTGGGCCGCCTGCCTGTCGTCAACTTTGCCGCCGGTGGCATCGCCACCCCCGCCGACGCGGCACTGATGATGCAGATCGGGGTGGATGGGGTGTTCGTCGGCTCGGGCATCTTCAAGTCGGGCAACCCGGCGCAGCGGGCCAAAGCCATTGTTGAGGCCACCACCTACTTCCGCGACGCCCGCATTATCGCCGAAGTGAGCCGCAATCTTGGCGAGCCAATGGTGGGCCGGCAGGTCGTTGATATTCCAAGCACGGAGTTGTTAGCCAGTCGAGGGTGGTAATGCAGGAAACCATATCTTTTGACAACTTGGTTTCTGTGGTGAGGCGCCCATGTTCTTCGGTTCGAAAACTCAACCGGCGAGACCTAAACGGCCTGAGATCAACCTAAACCCCAGTCACAAGTTTCGCGGGCTGGGCAAGTTTCCCGACGCCCAACTGATGATGCTCGTGCCAAAAGCAGTCTGGCAACGGACGCGGGCTTACATCCCGCATTATGAGGCGGTGCATCTGGCCGGACGCTTTGGGGCGGAGCCGGGTGATTATGAGTGGGAGGTCTTCGACAAGCCGCAGGGTCTCAAATGGTGGCGGCGCACCGTCTCCGGGGACGCCGCCTATTGCGCCGCCGTCATTGCCCCGTTTGCCGACGCCGACCCGGTCGAAGTGCTGGGCATTATGGATGTTGCCTCTGACTCGCCCTGGTGGTTCGACGCCATCTTTGACATGACAAAAGTCAGACTGCGCGCCGAGGTCCTCACCAAACGCCAAAGCATTTCGATGGATCAGGCTGAGATTCTGATCAGCATCGAAGAAGAATACCGCTCGATGCATCTCATCACCACCGAGCGCGACTCCAATGGCGTGGCCTGGCGCGTGGGCGACATTGACGAAGTGACC
>Ga0247727_10012048_pt1 | contig 14936 bp, 13 predicted proteins | sample WisWelCaveWW1625_FD_202498 | JGI IMG/M metagenome (GOLD analysis project Ga0247727, IMG submission 202498) | Biofilm microbial communities from Wishing Well Cave, Virginia, United States - WW16-25 | ecosystem: Environmental > Aquatic > Deep subsurface > Groundwater > Cave microbial mat | place... | reverse complement strand
TAAGGCGGTAGTTTTCATAAGGCGAAAGATCGTTGACTGGCGCAGGCGCTTCGCGCAGGAACCCTTGCTCCGCCAGGTATTGCTCAAACTCATCCTCTGTCATCTGCGGCTGCTTGGCGGCCTGAGCGTCTTCCAGCAGGGAATCTACTAAGTCACGCAGTTTGAGCAGGTCTTCCGGAGGCAGGATCTTCACTGCCTCCGTCACTCTTTCCAAAACAGCGTTCATTGCTTTTCCTCCTTCGCAATCATTTGCCGCCAAATTCAATCCGGGATCGGGCGGATTTTAGCCCTCATTGTCCGCATCAGCAAAGTTGTGCTAAATTTCCAGCGGTAATTTTAGAATGAAGAATTGATTTTTATTGCCGAAGGTAGGAAAACCGTTATGCCGATTTACGAATACACCTGTCAGAAATGCGGACACCATCTGGAAGTGATGCAGAAGATGAGTGACCGGCCTCTGACTCGTTGTCCCGAATGCAAGGGCAGGCTCGAAAAGATATTTTCGCAGACTAGTTTTCAGCTCAAAGGCTCAGGCTGGTATGCCAGCGATTACACCGGTCGTGGCAAAGCCGAAAAACCGGAGAAATCTGATAAGGCTAACAAGGGCGAAAAGAAAGAGGCCGCGCCCTCGACCGCGACTTGCGCGACAACTGGCGGCGGGTGCGCCACCGGAATGTGCGACAACTGAAATTCATCACGCAAAGTGGTTAAAGCAATGATCGAAGCCGCGGCGACACACAGACGCAGAGCAAAAATGAAGCGCAGCCTGGCCGCCTCACTGCTGCTCTGTGGCTTGGCGGCGCTGTGGCTTTTCGATTTCGCCGCTTCGACGACCGCGCAATCAGGCCGCAGCCCTGCGGCTGGCAGACGAACCACGGTCGTCAACGTCATTGCGACGCGCGTTGACGATCCCAACAAACCGAAATCGCTGCTTTCGGGCGACGCGGCCAAAAAAGAAGAAGACGAAAAGATCATTCCGAAACAAGCGATTGAAATATACGACGGCGGCGTGTTGCAGAAGGTCGAATCGTTCGCGCCCGACCCCACGCCCGCGCGCATCGTCGTGCTGATGGACAATTCGACCACGCTGCAAGCCGACCTGAAAAAGCTGGCCACTGTGCCCGCCGCCTTCGCGCCCGAAATTTACGAAGGCGACAAGGTGATGGTCATCGGCTACGACACGAAACCCGAAGTCATCACCGACTTCACCGACGACCCGAAGCAGTTGCAGAACACCCTCTCGCTGTTGCGCAAAACTGATGCGCCCAAATTGTTCGATGCCATGAACGTGGTGATGGAGGATGTGCTGAGACCGGAAGTGGGTTTCTCGAAGCGCGTGATCGTGATCGTGGGCGACGGCCTTGACCGTGACAGCAAGATCAAGTTCGACGAGTTGCTGGCCAAACTTCAAGACGAAAACATCACGGTCTACGCGGTTCAGGTGCGCGACCGCACGCGTGGCGCTCTCCGCAAAGACGCGCCGAAAGCCGGCGAAGCGTTGAAGCAATTGACCGAAGGCACCGGCGGCAGGATCTATTCGATTGACGACGACATCAGACAATCGGTCAAAGAGATTTGCGACGAACTGCGCAACGACCGCTACCAGCTCACCTACTATCCCGAAGGTATCAATCCGATCAACAAGCGGCTGCTGCTGATCTCGTCCTCCGACGCGACGATCCAGTTGCGGTACAAAGGCTGGCACCCGCCGCGCAAGCTGTAGCTTACAAACAGGGCACGCCTAAAACCTACGACCCAAAACCCAAGACCTATAAATTTTTCCTCCGCTCCCTCGATCGAGTGATGGTTCGAAGGAAAAGTTTATTTATAGGTCTTGGGTTTTGGGTCGTAGGTTTTAGTTCATCCTTCGATTTCCACCCGATAATCCTCAATCACCGGATTCGACAAAACATCGTGCGCGAAATTTTCGATCTGCGCCTGCGCTTGCGCTTCATCGAGCGTCGGGTCGAGTTTGATCTCGAAGTATTTTCCCTGCCGCACGTCAGCGATTCCTTGATAGCCGATGGTTTCCGCCGCGTGATGAATCGCTTTGCCCTGCGGGTCGAGCACGCCGTTTTTGAGCGTCACGTAAACTTTTGCCAGCATCTTCTATTTTCCTTTTCCCGAAAAAACTCTCTCGAAAATTCGATCAACATTCTTCAACTGCGTCCGCACATCGAAGGCTATTTCGATCTGCTCGGACGACAGCTTCGACGTGATGTCCGGGTCTTGTTTGACCAGTTCGCGGAAATCCGAGCCCTCATCCCAGGATTTCATCGCGTTGCGCTGCACCCAATAATAAGCCTCTTCGCGCGCCACGCCCGCCGCCGCCAATTCGAGCAGCAGTTGTCCTGAGAAAACCAACCCGCGCGTCGCGTTCAAATTGGCCAGCATCCGCTCCGGTTTGACGACCAGCGTGTCAACAAGTGAATTCGTCTTCGCCAGCATGTAATCCACCGCGATGCAGGCGTCGGGCAGGATAACGCGCTCAGCCGATGAATGCGAGATGTCGCGCTCGTGCCAGAGCGCGTTGTTCTCCAACGCCACGACCGCGTAGCCGCGCACGACGCGCGCCATCCCGCAAATTCGTTCGGAGAGAATCGGGTTGCGTTTGTGCGGCATCGCGGACGACCCCTTCTGGCCAGGCTTGAAATATTCGTGCGCTTCGCCGACTTCGGTTCGCTGCCAGTGGCGGACTTGCAACGCGAACTTTTCGAGCGACGAGGCGATGATCGCCAGCGTCGTCACGAATTCGGCGTAACGGTCGCGTTGAATGATCTGCGTTGAGACGCTCGCCGGTCTGAGTCCCAGCAGGAAACAGACGCGTTCTTCGATCTCAAGGTCGAGGCGCCCGAACGCGCCGACCGCGCCTGAAAGTTTGCCGTAGCTGATTCCGGCGCGCGCGCGCGTCATCCGATCAATGTTGCGGCGCGTCTCTTCAAACCAGAGCGCGAAGGTCAACCCTAGCGTCGTCGGTTCGGCGTGGACGCCGTGCGTGCGGCCAATCATCGGCGTGTCTTTGAATTCAAACGCGCGCCGCCGGAGCGTGTCGCTCAAGGTTTGCAACTTGGCGATGATCAGATCGCCCGCTTCGACCAGCAGCAGCGCGTTCGCCGTATCCACCACGTCCGAAGAGGTCAGGCCGTAGTGCACCCAGCGCGCTTCCTCGCCGATGTTTTCAGCCAGGTTCGTCGTGAACGCGATGACATCGTGATCGAGCGTCTTTTCCAGCTCGTGAATGCGTTCGACCGAGAAAGCGGCTTTTTGCCGAATGACTTCGACCGCCGCTGCGGGGATGTTCCCGGCTTCGGCGTTGGCCTGGCAGGCGGCGATCTCCACGTCGAGCCATTTGCGGAAGCGGTTCTCTTCAGTCCAGATCGCGCCCATTTCGGGCAATGTGTAGCGTTTGATCATCCTGAGAATCCAGGATCAGTACCGCGAGCGGTAGCGAGCGTGGCTCCATCAATGACCGGCTGATGGAGCCACGCTCGCTACCGCTCGCGGTACTGACTTTTTGAGAAGCAGAGCACGCTCAGCGCCGCCGCGGCAATCGGGATCAACCAGTGCGCCTTTTCATCTTCCGGCTGGCCCATAAACAAAAGAGACGCGATCCACAGCAGCGCGACGACGGCCAGCCCAATGCCTGCGCGTTTGTATGCTCTGGTTGTTCTCTCCCGTTCTTCGCTCATCGAAACTAATCCTTCAAATCGTCGCTGATACGCAAGCTGCGGCGCGAGCGCACGGCCAGTCCCGGTCGCGCGGGGAGCACTTCAATCCGGCGATCATCTTCCAGACTTGGCTTCCGCTCGGTCAGGAACGACAGGCTGTATTGCGCGCCGATTTCGTTGACCAGCGTCTTCCACGACGCGATCAGATCGTCGTGCGTCGCCGGCAGCCACATCTCGCCGCCGCTCGATTCCGCCAATTGGCGCAACTCCACCGCGGCTGCGTCGAGCTTCGGCAAGTGGCGTCGCAATTCGACCACGCGCTCCATCGTCGCGCTTGAATGTTGCTCGTGGGTGTAAGCCCAATTCGCCGCGATCTCGACCTCGCGCTTCAAAGCTTCCGTCCAACCCAGGACGAAGATCGTCGCCTTCGATTTCGCCAACTCGACCATCGCCTTCGAGCGCCCGGTTTTGCTGTTTGAATCAAGGCCGTCGCTGACCAGAACGATCACGCGGCGTCCCTGCTCGCGTGTTTGCAGTTTCTCAGCGGCCAGCTTCAACGCGTCGAGGAAAGTTGATTTAACGCCGACGCGGTATTTCGACCGCAATGCGTCGAGCGCCCGATCGCGGTCGCGGGTCCAATCCTGAATCAACTGGACTCGGTCGTGGTATTGAATGATGGCGATTTGATCCTGCGGCGAAAGGCGGGAGACGAACTTATCAGCGAATTCGCGCGCTGTTGGGCGAGTCAGTATCTGATACGATTTCGCCGTCTCCCAGATCGGCTTCTCATTGCTCGGAGGGATGCGTTCCGTCGGCCCGTTTTTGAATGTCCCGATCTCGTTGCTCGTGTCGAGGATCAGCACGATGTTCGCTGGCTCGCGTTTGAGGCGCGTGGCCGGACGGAACTCACCGTCTTCGAGCACGATCACGTCCTTCGGTTCCAGGTCATCAACATAATTTCCGCGCGCGTCATAAGCGACCAGCGGGACGGCGACTTCGCGCGTTTCGATTCTGGCGATGGGTTTTTCTGACGGCTGCTGGCCTTGAGGTTTGCGGCCTGATTGCGCAATGACAGCCGGGCGCAGACAGCAAATTGCAGCGATGGCGAGCGCGCACTGCAAAATGATCCGCGGATCAACGCCTGCGGCGCCGAGCCGATTTCGATTTCTACCTTTCACAACTCTATCCATTCATTCGGCCCGTCGTAACGGGCGACTTTCACGCGCTTCTCCGCGTTTGCTGAAAACAGCGGCGCGCGGGCTTCCAGCGCCTGAACCGCCGCGAGCCTGGCGACCGCCGGGTGGTTGGTGTTGCGCGACAGGTGCGCCAGCACGATGTGTTCGGCTTTGCCGTCGAAATCTTCACTTAGATAACGCGCCATCTCGTCGTTCGACGTGTGGCCCTGGCGGCTCATGATCCGCTGCTTCAAAGCCCAAGGATAAAACGTGCAGGCGCGCAGCATCTCGACCTCGTGATTCGCTTCGATGATCAAAACATCCGAGCCGCGGAAACGCTCGGCGGCCAGCGCGTTGATGTAGCCTAGATCAACCGCGATTCCCATCTTGACGCCATTGGCTTCGACCGTAAAAGCCATCGGATCGGCGGCGTCGTGCGGGATCGCGAAGGGGTGAAACCGGAACGCCCCGATCTCGAAATCTTGCGACGATGAAATCGCCTCGCCTCGGCGAACGATCTTCGCCTTCTCGCCCAGATTGCAGGCGTCGAGCGCGGCAGTCGAAATGTAAATTGGGACGTTCAGCGCTTTTGAAAGAGAAACCAGCCCGCGCGCGTGATCGCCGTGTTCGTGCGTGACGATCACTGCGTCGAGCCGCGTCGCGTCTTCGCCGACGGCGTTGATGCGCCTGATCGTTTCGCGCGCGCTCAACCCGCAATCAATCAACACACGAGTCTGGCCGGCGACGATCAGAGTCGCATTGCCCGAGCTGCCGCTGGCGAGAACACAGATGCGCATTTGAGAAAGTGAAAAAGTTGAGATTGTCCGAAGGTGCGTAAGTGAGCGCGCATCTTAGCACAAGGGACGGGCAGGCGACGAACCGCTCCGGTTTCTACTCGCGCCGGCGTGAAGATTCGAGATGTCTGGTTGTGTGCTCGGTGACGCTCGATGGGGGAACGAGTTCAGATGTCGTGGGCGCCGATAGTGTGGGTACGTGCGCGGGCTGCCGGATCGGAGCTTGATAATTCACTTGGCTGCTCGCCGGTTGATTGAGCGCAGGCTGCTGGCGCTGCTGTTCCTTCAAACGCAGATATTGACCGACGCCTTCGCCGATCATAGCGAACGCTGGAAATAAAAACGCCCAGCCCCAGGTGAATCCGCCGGGAAACCGAAAGCAAACAAACAGCGCAGCCAGCAGAAATCCGATCCCGGTGAAGAAATTGCCCATCGCTCTCTCAATGCTCGGTTCTTTCCGCCCGTGACGATGGCGACGTCCGCGCCGGCCATCTTCAGCTTCGTCGGCCTGAGGCAATTGCCCGGTCAATGCCTGCGGGATCAAGCTCACATTCGCCCCGCATGAGCGACAAAATTTCGCGCCATCAATCGGAGCCGCGCAGTTCGGACAATACATTGTGTTTCCTCCCAGGTCAGATTTCAGCAGCAATTGATACGTCGAGAGCTATGCCCGCGGTTCGCCACTTCTGTTTCACAACCAGTCGAGCCGCCCGTATTTTTCTCCGACCAGACTTAGGAACAAAGCTTCCAGCGTGTTGAATTGCCGCCCGTTGCATTCCAGCGTCCCGCCGTTGGCCAATCGTCCGACGTCGCCGCGCCAGGCCAGGCGTCCGGCGTTGATGATCGCCACGTCGTCGCACAACCGCTCGACCGTTTCGAGCACGTGCGTGGTCATAAAAACCGTGCGGCCTCCGGCGACAAATCTTCGCAGCCAGTCTTTGAGCATCGCCACGCCCGCCGGGTCAATGCTCTCGAACGGCTCGTCGAGGAAAAGAATCTCCGGGCGATGAATGATCGCGGCGGCGAAGGCGACCTTCTTCCGCATTCCGGTGCTGAACTCGGCCAGACGTTTGCGATAAACCGAAGTCAAATCCAGCACGGTCAACAACTCCTCGACGCGCTGCCGGACGGTCTGTTCGTCAAGCCCGTAAACTCGCGCGGTGAAGGCCAGGAACTCGTGCGCGTAGAGATGATCGAACAGAGCCAGCCCTTCGGGCATCACGCCGATGCGCCGTTTCAGCTCGACCGAATCCGCCGTGAACCGTTCGCCCAGCAGATCAATCGCGCCGGAGGTGGGATCAATCAATCCGGTCAAACAACCGATGGTCGTGCTCTTGCCTGCGCCGTTCGGCCCCAGAAACCCGAAGAGCCTTCCCGCAGGCACGCCGAGCGACAGGCGATCAACGGCCATCACTTCGCCGTAACGCTTGGTCAGATTTTCGATGTTTATTGCGAGGGGCTGCGCGACCTCACCCGACGTGGCCCGGATGGAATCCCGGATGGAATCTTGGATGGAATCTATGGATAGAATTTCGACTGTAGAATTCATAAGGAGTGTGGGGGAAATAAAATACGAATTGTTTTATTTGTCTCTCGCTCCGGCAATCAGATTGATCAGTTTTTCCCGGCGCGAGATCACAACCGGCTCGATTGCCCTGAGTGAGAAGAGATAAAAACCGATACTCAACATCGGCAACAACAGCGCCATCCACCAGAAGCGCAAGATCACCGCCGGATCAAGACGTTGGGAAAGCCCCATAGCAATCGCATACGGAACGAAGACTCCGCCGATCATCACGACATTTGCGCCGAACGAGAGCCGGCTGTTCCACATCGCGTCGAAATCGGCGCTCTTCGGCGCCAGCACGCTCGTCCACAATCCCAGCGCATTGAACAGGAAAAGGCTGGCGATGACAATGCTGAAGATCACTATAAACATCCGCACGTTCATCTGCGTCTTCGCCAATGCCACCCACAATGCCAAGGCCGCCAGCATCGTCACCGCGCGCAACAGCAGCGAGGCAATGCTGCCCGCGCGCAAGCTGGTCGCAAACGACGCCGGCAAAACTGCGAAACGGCGAATGCCCGCGCCCTCGTAACCGAACAGGTTGAGCATCATCGCCACGCCGGTCGCCGCGCTGGTGATGAAGAACAGAGCGAAGGTGATGATGATCTCGCCTTTGGCGGTGCGACTGGGAATCAAAAATTTGCCGAACAGAACCAGCAGCGGCGAAGTAATCAGACTGAACCTGATCAGATTGCAGCGCAATTGATAACGCAATGATCTGGCCACAAACGGGGCGTGATTGCGGCCAAACAGACGGGCGATCTGATCATACAGATCGTCCCAGGTGGCTTGGCCTGAAACCGCGCCTTCGGTGATCGGCGGAATTCTCTCGATCCGGTCGAGCGACCAGGCCAGCGCCGCGCACCAGGCAATCAGCAAAAGCGCGCTCCCCAGCACCATCAGCAGAGTATCGCCCGTCATCATTGTCGCCGCAGCGCCCGATGGCGTGAAGCGCAGCATTCGATCAATCAGTTTCCAAAAAGACTCGCGCTTCGAGACGGCGATCAGCGAAATCGCCAGAGGGCCGAACGAAACCAGCAACAGAACGATCACGCCCATCAGCGCCGTTCCTCTCCGCGAGCGCATGATCAATCCGACGAGCGAAAGCAGGCAGGCTGTGGCCAGATAGCTCGCGGCAATGAAAAACAGCGCTGCGGGCAGCCCGGTGATGAGCGATCCTTCGCCGAACCAGGCGAACCCGACCGCAAGTCCCAGCGCGCCGACAATCAGTATCAGCCAGACCGGATCGAGCAATCCGATGGTCAGCCTGACCGTGAACCGCTCCTGCGAATTCAACGGATAACGGCGCAGCGATTCTTCCGTAAAAGCCGCCTGAGTCCCCACGCCGAACAACAGGCTCAGCCCCGCTCCGTTGATGAAAAACATCGTGAGCATCCACCGCGCCACCAATCCGGCCTGTTCAAATTCGGTGTCAACAATTGCCGCGCCCAGGCCGCTGAGCGCCGCCAGCAGCGCAGCCGATCCCCCGAGCAGATAGAGCGCAACCAACAAAGCGATTTTGCCGTTGCTGGTGCGCGCCTGCGCCCAGATCAGCCGATAGCGCAACCGGACCAGCGTCCAGAGATTGCCGAGAAATCCATCCCGCATAATTTTGTCTGAAGAAAAATTCCGAACCGGATTTTCAAAGCTCAACCTTGCAAATCGGTAAAGACAATGATCGGTAAAGACGAAGCTACATCATATTCCACCCGAGACGGTCGCCTCAAATCGAGCAGCGCCTGCAATCGTTTTTCTCACGACCTTCGGCAATCATCCTTCCAACCCCGTCCTCGAATGTAACCTGTCATCAATCGTTGTCATCAATCGTGGACAGCGCGTCAGCTTATGTGTACACGATCAAAGACACCGATTATCGTCAAAAGATATGTTGAGTTATTCAAGGCCGAAGCTGACAACAGTAAATTCAGCTATTTGTCCACTTAGAGTCTTAACCCGAGCCGCGAATCTGCGTGGCACAGTCATTGCTCAAGGGTAAAGCGGGCCGAGACAGGAACTGCAAACGAAAGGTTCCGATAGGTTTTTGAAGTGGGAGAATCAAGTCAGGCAGCTCGGGCGAAGAGCAATGTCCTCACTGTTACTTGCAACTCTGATGCGCGGAGGCGGTTCTCCCAATGGGTTATCGAATCGAGATTGGAGCGCAAGCTCCTCACGAGTATGTAGTCGCCGGCTAAAGTAAGGATACGGGGGTCGGATTTAGCCGGTGACTACAGACTTCGGCTCGCGGGTTACATCGTTCAGGGAACGGGGCACACTGGGCGACGTAACCTGCGAACCGGCCTTAACGGGCGTGAGTCGAGCGCGATGGCAACGAGTTTGACAATTGGTTTTGGCCGCTTTGAAGTAACAGTCCTCTTGAGCTTGTGGTTGCCGGCCTGAAGAAAATTACGGGGGTCGGATTTAGGCCGGCAATCACATCATCGCTCCGCAAGTTATGAAGCCCGGAATTACGGGGCACAATCGGGCGACGTAACTTGCGGATCGGAAATCAGGAATAAGCCGCAAGCGGGTGCTTGCGGCTGCCGATTGTAATTGCCGGCTGGAAAAGACACGGGGGTCGGATTTTAGCCGGTAATTACAACCCTCGATTCGCGGGTTACGTCGTTTCGGAGAACGGGGCACACCGCAACGGCGTAGCCTGCGAGTCGAAACCCTGATCAAAACAATCCAAAGCTCAAGCGAGATTGAGCGAGATCGAGTTTGACACAACAACGAGTTTGGAGCGCAAGCTCCTCACGAGTATGTAGTCGCCGGCTAAAGTAAGGATACGGGGGTCGGATTTAGCTGGTGACTACAGACTTCGGTTCGCGGGTTACATCGTTCAGGGAACGGGGCACACTGGGCAATGCAACTCGCGAACCGGCCTTTCGGGGCTGGTGAGTCGAGCGCGATGGCAAGGAGTTTTACAGCGCGGTCCCAGGCCGCGCTTGCCGCCCGGAAGGCAGACGCCCAGTCTGCCGGAAAGCGGCGCTGAGCCCTCACAAAGAACGACCGCAAACAATCAATCGTCTTCTCCCGCTACAAGGACTTCTCCCACTTGGAGTCCGGGGGCTCATCAATTTTCCAGCACGAAAGGTGCGAATCGGGTCCTCACCCCAGCAACAGTAGGCTGTCAGTAGCCGCAAGGCTGCTGGCAGCCTATTGCTGTTTATGCGCGTAATTTCGAATCGAAGGCAAAACGCCGCCGCTATGCTATACTGCGCGCGCCTGACCGATTCAGCGCATTTATCCCAACCTTGAGAAATCGGATGACCAAATTTCTTCACATCGCAGACATTCATCTGGGCATCCGGCGCTATCGCTCGGAAGACCGGGCGCGCGATTTTTTCCTCGCCTGGCGCGATTGCGTCGAGCGTTACGCGCTGGCGGAGGGAGTCTCGTTCGTGCTGATCGCCGGCGACTTCTTCGACGCGCGCAAGGTCGAGCCGCAGGCGATGAATCAGGCCATGTATTGCCTGAACCGTTTGCGCAATGCCGGCATTCCGGTCGTCGTGATCGAAGGGAATCACGATTGCCACGAATCGGAGAACAAATTCAGTTGGCTGCGAAGCCTCTCGCAATGGGGATACATCAAGCTGCTCGAGCCGGTTTACGACGAAAGCGGGGTACGGCTCGTGGCGTGGGATGAGGACGAACGCAAGGGATCATACATTGACCTTGACGGCATTCGCATCTTCGGCTCGATCTGGTACGGCTCGACGGTCAGTCAGGCGCTGCCGGCACTGATTGATAAATTGCGCGAGCATCGCAGCGACCGGCACTTCAACGTGATGATGCTGCACACCGACGTCGAAGGACAGATCAACCGTCCGATTCCCGCGCTGCCCGTGGCGAAGCTCAACGAGCTGCGGTCTTGCATTGATTACCTGGCGCTGGGCCACACGCACAAGAACTTCGAGATTGAGGGATGGGTCTACAATCCCGGATCGCTCGAAGCCTGCAGCGTTGACGAATACGCGAACGTTCGCGGCGCTTATCTGGTCGAAGTTGCGGACGGCAACCACACAGCCCGGTTGGTGCGCGATTACCACCAGCGCCCGGTCGTGCGATTGAGCTTCGACGTCAGCGGTCACGGTACGCCCGAAGAATTGCACGAAAACCTTTTCGCCCAGCTTCGCCGCGAGCTCGCTCCGCACAATGCGGATGAAACCGATTCGCAGGCGCCGGTCGTTGAATTCACGCTGCGCGGCCATCTCGGGTTCAAGCCGTCGCTGCTGGAAATCAACCGCTTGCGCGACGAGATCAAAACTGAGTTCAACCCGTTGCTGGTGATGATGAAGAATCAAACCGTGCCCATCGAATATGCGGTCGCGGCCGGGTTGAGCGAGCACGTTTCGCGCGCCGACCGCGAGCGCCGCGTGATCGAAGACCTGATCGCCCGCGATTCGCGTTTCCGCGATCAGGCCGTTAAAATAGCCGCGCTCGTAATTGAAGCGAAGCGTCTGGCAATCGCCGATGAACAGCCCGCGCGCATTGTCGAGATGATCGAACAAAGATTGGCAGAAGCGCCGGTCGAGCGAAACAGCGAACGCGCAGTGACGGAGAAGGCCGCGAAAAAAAGGCGAGACGAAAATCATTCACCTGGAAATTTTCAATGATTTCGCGCACAATGGCTCGCCTCGCAAGCGTCACTGCCCCGTCAGGACTTTCATCCAGCAAAATTTGAGACTTGAGACTTAAGCTTCGGTAAGGACTGCGAACGCGGTTATGGACACATTTTTTCTCTCTCTCGGCTTGATTCTCTTCGCGCAAAGCGTCCTCGCATTGATGGCGGCGCTGCGTTCCGCGCATTACTCCTTGCGTCCGCGCGCTCCGCGCCAGACACGCTACCAGCCCAAAGCCATCGTCATCGTCCCCTGCAAAGGACTCGAACCCGATTTCGAAGAGAACATCCGCGCAATCCTGATACAGGATTACCGCGATTACGAGGTCATCTTCGTCACCGAAAGCGAGAATGATCCGGCCCACGGCGTGCTGTCGCGGCTCGTCAAGCAGAGCCGGCGCTCGGCCTGGATGGTCGTGGCGGGCGAGGCCAAGATGCAGGGGCAGAAGGTTCACAACCTGTGCGCGGCGATTGATATGCTCGGCTCGATTGACCGTCGAGTCGAGATTCTGGTCTTCGCCGATTCCGACGCTCGCGTGACGCGCAACTGGCTGTCCGATCTGGTCGCGCCGCTCAGCGACAAACGGATTGGCGCAACCACGGGCTTCCGCTGGTATCTGCCTGTGAGCAACCCACGCAATCTGCCAGGCAGGCTGGCGTCCATTCTGCTGTCGGTCTGGAACGCGAGCGCGCTCTCTCTGCTGGGCGAACGTTCGAGTTTCGCCTGGGGCGGCTCGATGGCAATTCGCCGCGAAAACTTCGAAAGACTCGGCATCAGAGAACGCTGGCAGGGGGCGGTGAGCGACGATTACGTTCTGACCTCGGCAATTCGCGAAGCGGGCCAGCGGATTAAATTCGTTCCGCAGTGTCTGGTCGCATCGCACGCGGACGCGACGTTCGACAGCCTGCTCGAATTCACGACGCGGCAGATTCGCATCACGCGGGTCTATTCGCCGCGCGTGTGGAGACTCGCCTGCATCACTCATTGTTTTTATAACTTCACTTTCTGGGGCGGACTGATCTGGTTGATCGTTTCATCGCTGTTCGGAGGTCCGAGCCGCACACTGGCCGCGCTGCTTGCCTGGATTTTCCTTCTCGGCGCAACGACGGGCGCGCTTCGCGTAACGGCGGCGACCCGGTTGCTGGCAGCCAATCGCGAACGGATACAGAAGCTGTGGTGGGCTTACTCGCTGCTTGGGCCGATCGTTTCGCTGGTCTATCTTCACAACGTCGCTGCTTCGATCCGAACAAAACGCATCGTCTGGCGCGGCATCGGTTATGATCTGATCTCCCCGAACGAAACGTTCATCCTGCATCGCCCCACGCAACGCGGCTCGACCGACAAACTGTCGCGATCTTCAAAACAACGCCAATCTTCCGTTCGATCTTCTTCACAAAAACGGTGAAGCGAGCGATGATCGAAGCTGGCCGGGAGCCTGATGGGTTTGAGATTTCAATCGAGCGTGGCTTGGCTTGCCAGTTGAATGTGGACAGGTCATAGTTCCGGTCGTAAGATTGCTCTGCGGCAGAGTTGTTATGGCCGCCACTTCGAGCAAGGGAGGATGCGCACAATGCCAACGTTGATCCAAACAAACCCGCCGCGTCCGGCGCGCGAGACGCTGCCGACGATGTACGACCTGCCGAGCGAAGAGATCGGAGACCCCGGTATGCCCGATGAATATCACGCCCACCAAGCGACGCTGCTCGACGAAACCTTCCGCCCGCCCGCGGTCTCGCCGGACGAAGTCTTCTCCGCCATGGACATGAATCTTTACTACGACGGGCGCCACCCGAGCTGGTACAAACGGCCTGACTGGTTCGGTGTGATCGGAGTGCCCCGTTTGTACGAAGGCCGCGATTCACGCTTGAGCTATGTTATCTGGCAGGAAGGAGCGCCGCCGCTGATCGTGGTGGAACTGCTCTCGCCGGGTACGGAGAAGGAAGACCTGGGGCAGAGGTTGCGCGATGTGACTGAGCCGCCGACGAAGTGGGAGGTCTACGAACGGATTGTGCGCGTGCCATATTACGCGATCTTCAGCCGCGAGAGCACTGAGTTGCGAGTCTTTCAGTTGATGGGGGCGCGTTACGTGGAAGTCACCGGTCACGGCGGACGTTTTTGGATTGCGGAGGCTGAGCTTGGATTGGGGTTATGGCAAGGCAGCTATCACAGACAGGAGCGGCTTTGGTTGCGGTGGTACGACGCTGAAGGAAACTGGATTCCCACATCTGCTGAGCAAGCCGAGCAGGAACGGCAAAAGGCCGGGCAGGAGCGGCAGAAGGCCGGGCAGGAGCGGCAAAAGGCCGAGCAGGAGCGGCAAAAGGCCGAGCAGGAGCGGCAAAAGGCCGAGCAGGAGCGGCAAAAGGCCGAGCAGGAGCGGCAGAGGGCCGAGCAGGAGCAGCAAAAGGCCGAGCAGGAGCGGCAAAAGGCCGAGCAGGCGCAACTGAAGGCGGAGCAGGCGGAGCAGTGGCTGGAACAGGAACGGCAACGCGCCGCACGCTTGGCCGAAGTGTTGCGGCAGATGGGACAGGACCCGGACAAGCTCTGATCCATCAACAGGTCAGTCCCGTCCGAACCACTGCCTTGACACCTTATCTTCAATATTCGACAATTTTTTCAAACATCAACGTTCAATGATCGCCGCGCCAAACAGGCGCAGGAAAAAGAATCGCAGGAAAGTGATAAAACCACAGTTGGCGCCTTTATCCGTTTTGGCCTTCGATTGTCATTGAAAGGCGGGCAAATATGAAAAGAGCAATCAACGTTTTGACCGCGGGCTGCTTGCTGGGAGCGCTCGCCATCACTCCGGATTCGTTCAGCGGATCTGCTTTGAGCGCCGTCGAAGCCGCGCCGGCATTGGCCGTTGTCGCCGGCACGGTCAAAGACGACAAAGGGACTCCGCTGGCCGGCGCAATAGTCGCACTGCTCGAACCGCGGCCACGCGGGAAAGAGATCAAGAGCGTCAGGACAGACACACAAGGCAGGTTCTCCGCCGGCATAGCTCCCGGAGTTTATCGTCTCCGCGCTGCAGCCGAGGGCTTTGTGTCAATGTTCACCCGCGTCAACCTTGATCGTCCCACGCGAGTCAATTACGACTTCGCGCTCAAACGCAC